>ERZ835541.3381-NODE-3381-length-11133-cov-3.858278_pt1 | contig 11133 bp, 9 predicted proteins | sample MGYA00519945_ERZ835541 | MGnify/ENA primary metagenome ERZ835541 (study PRJEB31850, sample SAMEA3708780) | human gut metagenome | biome: human gut; feature: human-associated habitat; material: faeces | place: China | collected 2014 ...
GGCTGAGTACGGCATCGAGGAGATGTGTGCGGACTCCTGGAGATGGCAGTCAAATAATCCAAACGGTTATGATAAATAAAATCCAATCCGTGTGGACAGAAATGGAGAAATTATGAACGACAATGATCAATATTCTTTGCGTGGAAGAGTGTTTAATAAATTGAGGGAGGACATTCTTGCAGGGAATTATGAAGAGAACTGTGAACTGAAAGAAGCGGCGATCAGTAAAGAGTTGGGTGTTTCCAGAACACCGGTACGAGAGGCGCTTCGTCAATTGGAGTTAGAGGGCCTGGTTTCAATCATTCCGAATAAGGGGGCTTATGTCAAAGGTATTACAGCGAAAGATATTTATGACATTTATGTGATGCGCTCTTACTTGGAGGGACTTTGTGCCAAATGGGCTTGTGAGCATATTACGTTAGAGCAGTTGGAAGAGTTAGAGGAGATTGTTTATTTAAGCAAGTTCCATATTGAGAAAGAGCATTGGGATCAGATCTTTGAATTAGATAACCGTTTTCATCTGCTACTATATCAGGCATGCGGCAGTAAGGTATTAGAACATATTTTGACGGATTATCACCATTACGTAGAGCGAGTCCGTAAGAATACGCTGTCGTCCAGAGAGCGTGCCTCTAAGGCAGGCGAGGAGCATGGAGCTATTTTAGAAGCACTCAAGAAAAAGGATGAGGAGACGGCAGAACGTCTTGCCAATGAGCATATTTTCCGCTCCTTAGCCAATATTAAGCATCAGGGACTTGATAAACTAATGAAAAAGCACAGCTGATGAGCAACAAATACGAAGCAGGACAAAAAGGAAGGAGTTTATGAAGAAGTACGATCCATATAAAAGGCTGATCTTGTTTATAGCCTCATTCATAAATATTTTATTGCTCTGCCTCTTATTTGCTGCAGGCTGGTATCGTTATTATGCAGGTACGATGTATGTGATTACATTTTACCGTAGAGGACATTACGTGGTGATCGCCCTCTATGGTATGATGCTGTTATTCTTTTCTAATATGTATGGCAGCTTAAAGATTGGGCAGTATCGCCGAATCGAGGTATTATTGTCCCAATTTTTGAGTTTATTGCTAACGAATATCTTGTTTTATTTTATTATATCACTGTTAGCGTTTGGTTTTGTAAATCCGTTCGTTTTGTGCCTGATCATGGCAGCAGAGATGGTGGTGACAACACTTTGGAACTCGTTGGTGATCTATTTTTACAATTCGATTTTTCAACCCTGGAAATTACTGTTGATTTATGGTGAACGTTCCGCTAAGGATCTGATCTATAAGGTCGAGACGAGACGGGATAAATATGCTATTTATGATTCGATCAATATTGCGGAGGGGATGGAAGCGATCAAGCAGAAAATGCAGGACTTCCACGCTGTTATCATAGGCGATATTACGGCAGAGTGCCGTAATGATCTGCTAAAATACTGTTATATGTGCGAAAAAAGAGCGTACGTTGTACCTAAATTATCCGATCTGATCCTGATGGGGGCAGAGAGGATCCATGTCTTTGATACACCGTTCTTGTTGTCGCGGGGATATGCGTTAAGTTTTGACGAAAGACTGCTTAAGAGACTGTTAGATCTGGTATTGTCGTTTGTACTGTTGGTTGTGACCTCACCAATCCTGGTGCTCGTTAGTGCAGCTGTGAAGCTTTGCGATGGCGGGCCGGTCTTTTATCGACAAGTGCGTTGTACCAAAGATGATCAGTTGTTTACGATCATTAAGTTTCGAAGTATGGTGGTGGATGCAGAGAGCAGTGAAGGACCGGTACTTGCATCCAGGCATGATGACCGTGTTACGGTGGTGGGTCGTTTCTTACGGGCAAGCAGACTCGATGAACTTCCGCAGTTGTTTAATATTTTGAAGGGGGATATGTCCTTTGTGGGTCCAAGACCGGAACGGCCGGAGATGATACAGGCGTATGAGCGTGATATGCCGGAATTTCGCTTTCGAACCCGCGTAAAAGCAGGACTGACGGGATACGCACAGGTGTATGGCAAGTATAATACATCGCCATATGATAAGTTGAAATTGGATCTGTTTTATATTGAAAATTATTCTCTGTGGCAGGATATCAAGCTGATCCTTATGACATTGAAAACAGTATTGAAACCATCTGCTGCTGAGGGGGTTCCGGGAGAACAGCCGGATCCCGGGACACAGAGTGGAAGGACACCGGACAAAGGAGGAACAGACAGATGAGTGCAAAGAGATCAACCCAAAAGGTTACACAGCAGAAATATCCGATGTTGTATTTGATTCCATTGATCGCAGTATTAGCGGTCATTCCGGCATTATTATATGAATGTGATGTGAATACCGGTCTGACAAAATATAACTGGTATACCGGTTCGCAGACAACGATCGATTTCTTTTTGTATGTGAAAGCAATTTGGCTTTACGTGACCTTTGGTGTTATGTTGTTTCTGACGTTTTATATGGTTTTTAGCGAAGAAAAAAAGATATCATTACATAAAGCGTTTATGGCGCTCCTGGTCTATGGCGGTCTTTGCCTTGTGGCAGCCTGCTTGTCGGTGGACCGGGCAAGATCATTTCGGGGGATTTATGAACAATATGAATCAGTTTGGATGTTGTTAGGATATGTACTGTTGACAATATATGCGTATGTTCATTTGCAGGAGGAGCGTGCAGTCAAAAGGCTGCTTCCGTGGTTTGTGGCCGGTATTGTTGTTTTGACAGCGTTTGGAGTGTGTCAGGCATTCGGCATGGATCCGGTTGCGTGTAAGACATTTCAAAAGTTGTTTATCACCAATTCCGATCTGATCGGTCATGTGTCGCTTAAGTTTGGTAAAGGACGGACCTATATGACGCTGTACAATCCGAATTATGTAGGTTTTTATGGTGTATTGACGATCCCTTTGCTGAGCGCACTGTTTGTCGTTGCACGAAAATGGTGGCATAAGATGGGATATGCCATTCTCATTGCAGGACTGTTCTTGTGCGTTTTTGCATCGCAGTCTCGTGCGGGAATTATTGCACTGGCAGCAGGTGGGATTTTGCTTGCACTGCTTTTGCGCAAATATCTGTTTCGGCGTTGGTATATCGCTGCCGGTGTGATCGCTCTGGGTGTGGCTGCCTTTGCGGGAGTTAATGCTTATAACCACAATGTGTTGATCACACGTATGCAGGGGATGTTTCAGGCAGAGCAGGAAAAGTACGCACTAACAGCGGTCGAGACGGATCGCGATGTGATTTTTACGATGAATGGACATGAGTTACATATGGCTTTGGAGGGAAAAGAAGCAGATGCCGGAGTTTTGCTTACCGATGAAAAGGGAACGAAAGTCACTGCCGGCCCGGCAGATGACTCTCAGGAACGGCAAGTAGATGATCCCCGTTTTCCTGTGCGTGTCGGAACGATATCCAAAGAGTCGTTTCATGGATTTTATGTCGTGACTTCGCGTAAAACGGTGGTAGATGGCAAAGAACAGAATGAACAAAAAAAGTGGATCTTTACAAATGAATTGGTTAAAAATGATAACCGATATTATGTTGTGGCGGGGGGAAATGCTTTGTTTCGTATGAAGAAAGCGAAAGAGGGATTCTCTTATTTGGAAAAACATTACTCGTTAGCGAATAATCGTGGATATATTTGGGCGAAAACCTGGAATCTGCTGAAAGCACATCCGCTCTTAGGAACGGGACCGGACACTTTTTTGATCGCGTTTCCAAACGATGACCTGGTCGGTCTGTATAATTCCGGACACAGCGGTGAAATGATCAGTAAACCGCACTGCCTGTATTTGCAGATTGCGGCTCAGACAGGGATCCCATCTCTGATCGCTTTTTTGACCTTTGTGTTATGGTATGTGGTATCCTCGATCCGTCTGTTTTGGAATGCTTCGATGCGTGGATATCTGCCGAAAATAGGTGCTGCACTTCTTGTCAGTGTGATCGGTTACCTGATCATGGGATTATCCAACGATTCCTGTATCGCAGTAGCCCCGATCTTTTTTGTGCTTCTTGGCATGGGAGTGGCCGTTAATCACACGCTAAATGATCAGCAGGACACCGAGGTTGCGTAGCAGACCACTTTTAAGAAAATGATAACGTAAGATCAAATAACGTCTTGTAAACCAATTTGCGGATGGAAGACCGGCAAAGAGGGATACGAGGCGTTTTTGCGTCTCCGTCAGCTGATCGTTATAGATCGTCAAAAAGACTTCTGCCTGCTTACAAGTGTCATAGAGTACTTGTCGCTGTGCCGTCAGATGCTTTACACGGTTTGTGATATAATGCGACCGGGAACTGCCGCCGACAACATTGCCGGTATGCTGGCGGTATAATAATAACGGTTCATCCAGATAAATAATGCGTCCAAATGCCGAGGCGATCAATGCGATCCACCAGTCATGCATACGAAGGCCGTCCGGTACCGTATCGGTTAGCTTATCGCGCAGCGCGCGGTTAAATAACATTGTACAGCCGATCAGTTTATTTTCCATCAATAAATGAGCCACATCTAAAGCATCTGTGTGGTAACCGCTCATCTGTTGGAAAGATGGATGCAACTGCTGCAGGGAATCATCGACAACACGAGCATCACCAAACAGAGCAATCGGAACATTTGGGGACTGTGCTTCCGCCAGCTTTACGGCTTCGACAGAATGAGCAATCTTTTCCGGAAGCCAGACATCATCCTGATCGCAGAACATATAATAATCTGCATCCACTTGCAGGCATCCGTTCAAGAAGTTATGGATCACGCCCTGATTCGTTACATTGCGGTGATAAAAGATCTTTGACGGATACTTATCTGTGTAGGATTGGATCACGGCCGCAGAACGGTCTGTAGAGCCGTCGTCAAAGATGTGCAGAACAAAGTCCTTTTCTGTATTGGAAAGCAGCGAATCAATCTGTTCATTCAGATAGGTTTCGCCATTATACACTGCCATTATAATTGCAATCATGTGTTCATCTCCATTTCTGTATACTCCGGTCTGACGCATTTTGGCAGGCATCAAAGGCGGATATACACTGTTAAAATTATGCAAGAATAATGTAACAAATGATGGCGCTTCCGTCAAATCTTAGCATGGAAAGGCATGTAATTCAATCATCAGAGACAACAAAATCTAGAAATCACAAAAAACGTAAATGCGGCAAGGCAATTACTATAGTTCTCTGTCGGCAGAAACCGCTATGTTGTGGCTGCAAAATTCTTAGTATTCTTTGACATAATAAGCAATATGTGGCTTGTCCATCATTTTGGTCTGCGAAGATTGCGTTTAATAAAAATGCAGCAGAAAAGAACCAGTCTCCCCTGCTGCAAATAAACTTATTCTGTTTTTAGACCCGTTTCAAAGGTCCAACTCCATTTGCCAAAGCTTCTGGTAAATGGATTGATGCCTCGTATATCATTATCGAGTAAGATTCCACTATTGGTTGAATGGATTCGCCAATATTTACTTTTGGAATACGCCCGTATGATCGTTCTTCCACGGTAAGTATATTTGTTTTTACTTACTTTTTTGATGGCTCCTTTTTTCACATATCCCTTTTTTTCAAGAAAATTTTTTACCTTCTTTGCGGAAGAAAACTTTCCATAGTATAAAGCGATATGGGTTGGATTGCCATTTTTGCCATATAACATAACATCCCCAAATTCCAAAGTACTGACAGCCGAATGATTCTGTGTATTACGACCGATCGCACCCTTTGAGCGTGTCTTGTTCCATAAAATTCTGCCGGTCGTTGTCTTCTGTCCTGACAAATACGCCACTTTGATCCCTTCACCCAGTCTCTGGTCGTCAATGCCTTCACCTTATAACTTTTGAAAGGCAATGCCGTCTTCGCAGAAACAGATTTCATGCGGACAATCGCAGCACGTACATATCCACTGCAATCACAGCGTATTCCATCTACAACCGCGCCATAGCGTTTTCCTAAAAACCCTTTGGATAACACCTTGCGATAACGTTCCAACTTAATCGTGCCATATGCGTTTGGCTTGGCTGTCGCCGTTGGATGGAATGTCATCGTCGGCGTTTTGGTTACCTGTGCAGATGCCGGCGTCGATGTTGGAACCGCCGTCGGATCTATCTGAGGTGTATTCGTCTGCTGTGCAGCCGGCACAGGTGTAACCTCAACCTGCGCCGCACGCACAAACTGTCCTGACGAAACAGCCTGTCCCCATATACTGCTGATCGTCATTGTTACTGCTAATGCTAAGCCCCATACAAATCCCCTCTTATGATCTGTTTTTGCTTGCATAACCTTCTCCTATTACTGCACCTTTGGAAGCTTAGCAAGACTTGCTGCAATCTCTTCATCCGTAGGGATGTAGTCTCCCATCTTACCATCATTAAACTTCTCGTATGCATACATATCAAAATATCCGGTACCGGTAAGACCAAACAAGATTGTCTTCTCCTCTCCGGTTTCTTTGCATTTCAGTGCCTCATCAATTGCAACACGGATCGCGTGACTGCTCTCCGGTGCCGGCAAAATACCCTCAACTTTGGCAAATTTCTCTGCAGCATCAAATACAGAAGTCTGCTCTACACTAACTGCTTCCATCAAACCATCATCATATAACTGTGAAAGTACAGAACTCATGCCATGGTAACGAAGGCCACCTGCATGGTTTGGCGAAGGCATAAAGCTGCTGCCAAGTGTGTACATTTTAGCTAACGGACAGATTGCTCCTGTATCACAGAAATCGTATGCGTATTTACCACGTGTGAGTGATGGACAAGATGCCGGTTCAACTGCGATAAAACGATAATCTTTCTCCCCGCGAAGTTTCTCGCCCATAAATGGTGAAATCAGTCCACCAAGATTTGATCCGCCACCTGCACATCCAATGATGATATCCGGTGTGACATCATATTTATCTAATGCAGCCTTTGTCTCCAAACCAATAATAGACTGATGCAGCAATACCTGTGCCAAAACGGATCCAAGTACATAACGATATCCATCCTGCGTTGTAGCAGCTTCTACTGCCTCAGATATCGCACATCCAAGGCTTCCGTTGGTATCCGGGAACTCTGCTAATATCTTACGTCCTACTTCGGTCGTATTGGATGGTGAAGGAGTTACCGATGCTCCATATGTACGCATAACCTCACGACGGAATGGCTTCTGCTCATAAGATACTTTTACCATATACACCTGACAATCCAAGCCTAAAAATGCACAAGCCATCGACAATGCAGTTCCCCACTGGCCTGCTCCTGTCTCTGTCGTAACACCCTTCAAGCCCTGATTCTTCGCATAATATGCCTGCGCGATTGCTGAATTTAACTTGTGACTTCCCGAAGTATTGTTACCCTCGAATTTATAATAGATCTTAGCCGGCGTCTGCAAAGCACGCTCTAAATGATACGCACGAACTAATGGTGCCGGACGGTACATTTTGTAAAACTGCAGGATCTCCTCCGGAATATCAAAATATGCTGTTGTATCGTCAAGCTCCTGCTTTGCCAGTTCTGTACAAAATACATGGCTAAGCTCTTCTAAAGTGACCGGCTTGCCTGTAGCCGGATTCAAAAGCGGTGCCGGCTTATTCTTCATGTCAGCGCGAACATTGTACCACTGCTTTGGCATCTCATCTTCGTTCAAATAAATCTTGTAAGGTATCTTCTTGTTATCCATGTTACTTAGTTCCTTTCTTCATACTTTTTCTGTCAAAATCACGATGGTTTATCTCCTATCCGGTTCTAAACCATCGTGACCTTAAATCGCTATCTTTGATTATACCACAAATATTGCTTAAGAACAATGCCCCGTAATGATCCACGGTGCCGGCTGCTGCTTAAAGGCATGATTGCTTCCGAGCCGTGATACAGCGATCTGTATCGTATCTACATCGCCAATGCCAAACTTCTCCAAAATCGCTGCCGCACCTGCTGCCACCTGAAAATCCAAGGTGTATATAACAACACGGATCTGTGGATTCAACTTTGTCAGGTATGCCAATTCTTTCTCCATGCTTGCAGATGCCACCATAAATACAAGCGACGGTACCGGACAGTCTTTCATACTCTCTTCGTCCACCCGGTCAATGATCGTCACATTCTGCAGCCCGAAATGATCTACATTGTCTTCCATCGTGTCTCGGTCCGCACCATTGTACTCAACTGCCACGACCGTTCCCTCTGCTGCGATCAACGCTGTCTCAATGGCAATGCTTTCTCCACCGATAACACAAACATCATCCTGCGTATCCACCATCATTTTATTCAAAATGACGGCACGGATCTCACTGCCGACATAATGGATCGAACCTTTGCGGAACATGTCGTTCCCCATACCGATCTTAGCTGTATTGCGTGCATTAGGATTGACGATCAACATTCCTGCCGATGCATTGATTCCACGATCGATCATGTCCTTCACTTTTTTGTTGTAAATCTGACCGCTCGGTTCTGAGCCCTCGTTATACCAGACATCACATTCCCCCAGTCCGGCATTCCAAAGACGGTAAAAAATATCATTGATTCCTGCATTGGTAAAGATTAACGTCGTTTTGTGTGACTCTACCGTTGGAATCACATTTTTGTTCTTACGCGTAATATCAATGATCTTCACATGCTCCAGATCAATCGTTGTATTTCCTGCATAATACTGCAGCCACGACAAAATGATCTCATTTGTAAACACCTGCTTCTCCATGGTCATACCTCCTCACGTTATCTCGTAATGATTGTGCATAACGGAGTTTCGAAGAAACTCCTATGATGAGCAATTGCACTCATAGTATCTAAATCATTCATCCTATAAGAATATATACTTACAGATAAATAGCACTGCCAACACATACATTAATACTGTATTTTTCTTGTGCTTGCCACAGAGCAGATTAATAACAACATAGGAAATGATACCGATAGAGATACCCTCTGCGATGCTGTACATAAGCGGCATTGCCAAGATTGTCAAATATGCCGGTACTGCTTCTGTCAGATCATTAAAATCAATGTCAACAACGGCTGATAGCATTAAGAATCCTACAAAGATCAATGCCGGAGCTGTTGCAAAACCCGGAACTGCTGTAAATACCGGTGCAAAGAAAATTGCTAATAAGAACATGATCGCTGTCACTGCGGATGCAAGACCGGTACGGCCACCTGCACCAACACCGGCAGAACTCTCAACATATGTTGTCGTTGTAGAAGTTCCGATCACCGCACCTGCACTTGTTGCAATCGCATCTGCCAAAAGCGCCGGCTTAATGTTCGGTAATTTTTCATTCTCATCTAACATGCCTGCCTTGGAAGAAACACCAACAAGTGTTCCTATCGTATCAAACATATCTACGAACAGGAAAGAACATAATACAATAATAAAATTAAGAATACCAACGCCATGGAAATCAGCTTTGAAACACTGTCCAAACGTCTCACCGATCTTACTGAAATCTGTCATGTGCATGGATGGATATAACGAATAAAATCCTTCCTTTACATTTACCTGATAAATACCAAGAGCCTGACTGAGCATTCCCAAGATCCAAGTTACAAGAATACCGATCAGGATCGCGCCCTTAAAGCCTTTGATATAAAGAATGACTGTGATGATCAAACCGATCAGGGCAAGCACCGCACAGATTCCCTGTGTATGCCAATTGCCGGCAAAATCACAATAGGTAACCAATGTAGAACTATTGGATACTACTAAGTGTGCTCCCTGCAGTCCGATAAATGCAATAAATAATCCGATACCTGCACTTACACCTTTCTTCAAGGTACTTGGTATCGCATTAAAAATAGCTTCTCTGACGTTTGTTAAGGATAGAACTATAAAAACAATACCCTCAACAAATACTGCCATCAATGCCACTTTCCAGGAATACCCCATATTGCCACATACTGTGTATGCAAAATAGGCATTCAATCCCATTCCCGGTGCCAGAGCAAATGGATAGTTTGCTAAAAGTGCCATTGCCATGGTTCCCACAAAAGAAGCCAGACAAGTTGCGATCAGCACGGCTGTGCTGTCCATTCCCGCTGCCGAAAGCATTGTCGGGTTGACTGCCAATATGTACGCCATCGTCATAAAGGTTGTCAATCCTGCGATCACCTCAGTGCGCGCATTTGTGTTGTTCTCTTTCAAATGAAATAGTTTCTCGATCATTTTTACCTCCATAAAATAATATTTCTCTCATTATAACTTTTTTATGGATGTGAAACAATCCCCATTATTTATATTTTAGATTTTTCGTAATCAATAAACATCATAAAGAAACCTAAGAATAATAAGATAGAACTGCACCAAATCGCCTGTTTATGGAATAATTTGATCAATCCATTCCCGAATACAGCACCTAATATAAAGCTGACGATAATGCCATAATACAATCCGGCCTTACCGAGAGAATCTCTATCTTTACTATGGAAATAATTAAATAAATTCTGCGTACCGGTACGCATATTCCCAATACACATTGTAGTCGCAACACCATTTCCATGAATCTTGCGGAAACTTTCCACCTGTATGCCACAAGCAAACGAAGTCAAAGAATTGGCCAGCAGATTAAACGATGTTGGAATGAAACCAACTCCCAATAATATCACTGCTTCCAACAATACTGACATCTGTCTCCAATGCAGTTTTTCAATATTTCTGGTATGTACATATTCAGCTAACGCAATGCCGATCGCAAACGCAACAACAGGAACAAGATAATGTATTGCCAAACGAATATTTCCCTCTGACAGATTAACACCAAACAACAGCATATTACCGGTTTGCGCATTTGCAAACACCCGATCTCTCACAATATAGGAATACGCATCCATCAGCCCCCCTGACAGTGCTAATAAGATTCCAAGCCGTACTGACTCTGACATTTGTTTAGAATGTTTCATCTACCTCAACGCCTCCTATGCTAAACTCTCACAGCATTATAGAACCGTGCATTTTATCTGTCAAGATGTCCGATTCATGGATTGCAAAACATCTGCATGCTGTTGTACAATAAACACATAACTCAAACTTCCCATACTGGAAGTTATTGTTCGAACCACATATTGTTTATTATGTCAAAAAATACTAAGTATTTTGCAGCCACAACATAGCGATTTCTGCCGTCAGAGAACTATAGTAATTGCCTTGCCGCATTTTCGTTTTTGGTGATTTCTAGATT
>ERZ835541.3388-NODE-3388-length-11105-cov-2.828145_pt1 | contig 11105 bp, 4 predicted proteins | sample MGYA00519945_ERZ835541 | MGnify/ENA primary metagenome ERZ835541 (study PRJEB31850, sample SAMEA3708780) | human gut metagenome | biome: human gut; feature: human-associated habitat; material: faeces | place: China | collected 2014 ...
AGGTAAGAGCTCAGAATAAAGAGACGCTTCAGGCAATTATAGATAATACAAATTTAAGTGAGTCGGAAAAACAAGAAGCGGTATCACAGCTTGTACAGATGACTCAGATTGCAGAGCAGGAAGCGGCAGTGGAGACAATGATGGCTTCAAAAGGATTTTCGGAAGCGGTTGTAAGTATTGACGCAGACTCTGCGGATATCGTAGTAAAAGCAGAAGAACTTACAGATGCGAATCGAGCTCAAATCGAGGATATTGTGACAAGAAAGACAAAAATTGCACCGCAAAATATTGTGATCACCCCGATTCGTGAATAAAAAGTATCTGCTGTATGTGAAAATGAAAAATTCGATTGTATCTGAATGTTTGCCTGAATCCCGTGGTGTCAATAACTTATGAAAATGTCACTTTTTAATATAGAAATTTATTTGAAAAAATGTCACTTTCATAAAAGGGCTAATGCCCTTTTATGAAGCTGACTGCTGCTTCTCGAAAAATAGCTCATATAAAAATTTAAGTGACAGATTATAATCCTCCATCCACCAGATTGCTTTCCATTCATCACTGCTGTGACGCAGCTGAAGGTGTGGTTCTACTGTTTTTGACACTTTTTGGGGAACTTCTGTATTGGCATTTTTGTTCTGAGGTTTCAGATAACGGATGGTATTATAGATTCGTCCGCCGTACTCTACACGAATTCCAAAACGTGGGTTAATTAATACAGTGATCTCACGGCGGGCATTGATAATCGGAAATCCCTCATCTAGGATTTGAAAACACCGATTTTTAAACGAAAATGTCCCGGCTGCATCTGTTTTTCTCGTGTGCTTTACACAAAGGATGGAATCCAGATTCAAATCTTTTGCGGCAGAGACAAAAATAGACTCTGCTTCCGGCTCAACGGCAAACCTCTGATTGAAAAGTTCCCTGTACTCTGTTTCCAGAAAACGGTTTGCTTCTGACACAGTAGTAATCCCACGTTTTGCGAACTCAACAGGGAGCCTGCTCTGCAGTGTGACCCATAAACGTTCAATCCGCCCCTTTGCCTGAGGAGTCTTTGCGAAAATAAGGTCAATGCCCAATTCGTGCAGGGAACGTCCGAACTGGGTAAGATGGACAGTCTTGCCTGCGATTAGTTCATCAACAGTCAGCTTTCCGGTTTTAGGAGAACGGAAGATGGTATGGTTGTCAGAATAAACCGTCTGTGGGATGCCGAAATCAGAGCAGCATTGACGCATGGTTTCCAGATAACCGTAAAGGCATTCATTCTGTGTCAGGAAAAGTCCGACGACCTGCCCGGTAGCATCATCGATAGCACCATGAAGGGCGTATTTGATATTTCCCCCAAACCACTCGTAAGGCGTGGCATCGATCTGGATGAGCTGTCCGGGATGGGGCTTACGTTTGCGCCGATGTGTGCGGTGTCGGATTTTTTTCTTTTTAGGGCTTTCAAAACCAGCATTTTTTAGTATACTGGAAAGAGCAGAGTAGGAAAGTTGAATTCCGAAATCTGCAGAGAGTATATCTTTGAAATGGAGGAAGTTGGCATTAGAGAATTCTGGGCGGGAATAAATCTTAAGGACAGCTTCCTTCAATTCGTCAGAAACGGAGTGAACGGGTTTTCTACCGGTATTTTTATGAATGAGGGATTGAGCGCCAGAGGTAAGGACTCCTTTCTTTAAGCGTGTGATCTGGCGTGTGGAGAGACCCAAAAGTTCAGCAGCCTGTTGTCTGGAAATAGACTTGTCAATGAAACGGTTGATGACAGTCAGCGTTTTCAGTTGTTCTTGTGACAATGTAATTTTACCTTCTTTCATAGCTTTAATAGAATACCAAAAAGAGACAAAACCTCAAGTGAATCTTAAGGAGACATTATCACAAGTTAATAACATGCCTGAATCCCTGTAGGTTTGTCAAACATATGTTACACCCCGATCAATAAATTCCCTCAGAACAGTTTGTGGTGATTTCCACCCCAGAGGTCTCATGGGAAACTGGTTATAATCCCTACGGTTATAGGTTTGAAGCTGCTTGGAAAAATCCTCAAAGGAATAGAAAGTATGCGAGGTATAAAAACGTTCATTATCCTTGCGGTGGCTGCGTTCCACTTTTCCGTTATGACGTGGTGTAAAGGGTCGGATCAGTTTATGTTGGATGCCAAGTTCTTTTAAAGTCCGTTGGAATAAAGTCAATGTTTCTTTGCCGGAAGTGGAAAAGCGCTTTGTAAACTCCACGCCGTTGTCTGTCTGAACGCATTCGATTGGCATAGGAAAGCGTTGGATCAGATGCTTGAGGAACTGTGCGGATGAATAGGTGCTGTGTTCTTCAAAAGCTTCCACATACCGCCAGCGGGAGTACTCATCAATGGCGGTATACTGATAGAATTTCTTTCCTTTCGCATTATTGACAAGACAACATGCAGGAACGAATTTCACATCGACCTGGATACGCTGTCCGGGATATTTCATCTGCTCATAAGGCTTCGGAATATATTTGGGATTCGGAAGTTTTTGAGCCAAGATTCCCTGTTTCTTCAGAAAACGATACAATCCTGGGATGGAACGTTTATAACCGCGCTGCATAAGTTTGACCCAAAAGACAACCAGACCAGAATGGGGATTGCGCCTACGCATATCTTGGATCAGCTTGATTTCTTCAGGTGTATGCTGATTGGGATGGTGATGGGGACGGCGTGAACGATCGCGGAGAGACTCTATTGTGCCGTCATAGCGGCGCTTCCAACGATAAATATACTGGCGGTTTGTCTTATATTTAATTGCTGCTTTTGAGACACCATATTTTTCGGCGAAACGGATCAAGGATAGACGATACCTCATATCTTGTGTTATACTTGCCATGCGGGAATACTTCCTTTCTTAAATGTTTAGGTTTGGTAGCTTAAAGCATAACACAGAAAAGGTATTTCCGCTTTTTAATTATTCAGTTGTAACACATGTATTGTAATCCTACAAGAAGCAGAGGTAAATATTCATTTATAGGCGTTGCAAAAATAAAAATAAAGTCCTATAATAATTATGTTTAAGTGGATTTACTAGGAATACTAGTCACATCATCAAAATATAGGAGAGGAGAAAAAGGGATGAAAAAGAAGCTAAACAAGATCGCAGCTTTAGTCTTGGCTCTGGTCATGGTCATCACGGGATTTGTGGCAGTTCCGCAGATGGATGTACAGGCTGCGAACGATGTACCGTCAATTATAACTAAGACGGATGTCACAAACATGAAACCCGGTGATAAGGTTCATGTTGAATGTTGGCTTAAGCCAAATGGAAACGTGATGCAGGTTGTCGGCGGATTTGATTTTGACACAAAGGTATATACATATGTGAAGGACAGTTTGGAGCAAGATCCAAATAATGTTCTCAAAAAGAATCTTATGTTTATTGTAGATGAGGAAGACGTATATACAGCAGGTGGATTTTCAGTACTGCTTGAAATGAAGGAAGGTAATCCGGTAAATAAAGATGTATTACTTTTTACGTTTGATGTAACAGTTAATGAGAATGCAAAAGGCTCAGGTCTTATGGGCTTTAATTGTGTAGGAATTCAGACAGGAACAAATGATAATGACAGAACTGATATCGACGGCAAAGATGTTCCATTAACAACATTAGATAAAAATGGTAATAAGATTGAAAACGGAGAAATCCCGGTTGCAATCGAACTTTCTTCTCTTAAGATCAACAAAGAAGACTTTACAATGACGAAAGGTACTTCCGAGACACTTACAGTGACAGGAACACCTGCAGAAGCGTTGGAAGGTCAGACAATTACATGGAAGAGTTCTAATAAAGATGTTGTGACAGTTGATTCAAAAGGTAAAGTTGAGGCTGTCGGAGTTGGAAACGCAACAATTACAGCGACAGCAGCAGGCAAGAGCGACAGTGTAAAGATCACAGTAAACAATCCGTTGAAAAAAATTACTGTAGATCCGGCAACTCTTACATTGAAAAAAGGTACTTCAAAGACATTGTCAGTGAAATATGATCCGGCAGATACGACAGATAACAAAGCAGTAACATGGGAGAGCAGCGATAAGAGCGTAGCGACAGTTGATGCAAACGGTAAAGTGACAGCATTAAAAGACGGCAGCGCAACAATTACTGCAAATACAGATGGTACTATTAATCTCGTATATAAATCCGGGTCCGGAGATTTTACTCTGAACAATCTGAAAGTTTCTTCTAAATCTTTCAAAGGCGAAGGTGAAGTTGCTCTGGCTATGGGTGGAAACACTCCCGGCAACTACGAATACACATTGGAAGGTAGTGTCAGCGATGCTAAAGTATTAACTCTGAAAGCCAATGTTCCTGTACCGATGGGTGGTATAGATATCAATTTCATTCAAGGAGAAACTCCGATCGCTTATTATGTAGCCTCCACTTATCAGTATGACACAAACCTCGCCATCAGCGTTCGGGGAACTTCGTACGGCTCTACCGAAGATTGTAAAGCAATCGTTAAACGTGCATCCGAAACTACGGTAGATATCACTCTGAACGGCTTTGGCAATTTATCAGGAGGCGGTAATATGAATTTGGGAGACTTCACGATTAGCGGAGTAAAGGTTGAAAAAGCAAATAGCGGTTACACGCTCAGTTTAGGCGCATTTGAATCTACAGCTGAATCCGCAAGCGGTACCCCCACTGCAATTACAGGTGAAAGTCTGGAAGGTACGGTTACGACCGATGGTAAAGCCGAAATTACGGTAGCCTTCAAACCGGGAAGCATGCCTATGGCAATCACCGCAGTATTCACCGGAAACGTCAATGAAACTAGTGCACAATAAATAATTAAAAGAGGAAATGAGAAGAAGCAGTAACGCTATTTTCAGAAATATCATGATACTGGGAGCGGCTATGTCGCTCTCAGCTTGTAATGGAATGTTTGAAGGGATTTACGACGATCCCATCGAAGCGGAAATGGAGATTAAAGAGAGTAGCTTTTCACAAATCAATGCTACTGAATACACTAACTGGGTCTATATCGACCTATCTGAACGTAAAGCAATGACTGTTGAAATCGGAGAGGAACATAAGAGCGAGATACCGGCAGAATGGGACCTTGCCATCCACCGCTACGACATCAAAACCAATGAAGGTGCAGCCTTCCAGACAACTTATACAAGTATTGATGACCTGAAGGCCAGTGGAAAACTTCCTGCCGAAGAGAATTTTGTAAAAGACGAATGGACGACGGATAAAATTGCAATCGACATGTCCGGTATGATGGAAGGAAACATTAAATATACAGAAGACTATCGTAATGATATTTTATCCGGCTGGTTAAACGTAGACACTTCAAGTATGCCTCCTATTTACACCATGTCCAATCAAGTCTATCTGATACGGTTGAAGGATAATACCTATGCAGCCATTCGTTTTACCAACTATACCAATGCCAGAGGCATAAAAGGATATATCGACTTTGACTTCCTGTATCCGCTTGATTTCGAAGAAAACAACTAAGCAACCAATTACAAAGAATGAAACCTACATTTATAGTATCCATCTTGATTTTCTCCTTTATAGCAACCTGTTCCACATTCGCACAACAATCGACTGAACATATCAGCGGACGTGTCACTGATACGAACGGTGAACCTCTCCCGGGAGCCACCATCTCCATAAAAGGGGAAAGAACAGGAGCCGTCACCAGTGCCGACGGAACCTATACATTACAACTGCCCGGAATCGGTTCTTATATCATTACTGCCTCCTACATAGGTTATCAAACAGAAGAAAAAAGAATAACCACCGAGAAGGAAAAGAAAATAAACTTCCGTTTATCCGAAGATCAGTTCGACCTCGGAACAGTCGTTGTAACCGGTACCCGTACTCCCAAATTGCTGAAGGACGCTCCCATCATCACCCGGGTAATCACCTCAGATGATATTAAGAAAGTAAATGCCAACAACGTAGCCGACCTGCTGAAGACAGAGTTGCCAGGTATCGAATTCTCCTTCGCCATGGATCAGCAAACCTCTATCAACATGCAAGGTTTCGGAGGAAACTCCGTACTGTTTTTGGTGGACGGTGAACGACTGGCAGGAGAGACACTGAATAATGTAGACTACGAACGTCTGAATCTCGACAATGTAGAACGTATAGAGATAGTGAAAGGCGCAGCATCTACCCTTTACGGCTCCAGTGCTATCGGAGGAGTAATTAACATTATCACCCGCGAATCGGACGATCCATGGAACTTAAATCTTAATTCACGTTTCTCCGAACACAACGACCAGCGGTATGGTGGCACTGCAGGATTTAATGCAGGTAAATTCAACAGCCTGACCAACGTGCAATATAATAATGTAGACACTTATGCCGTAGATAATCCGGGAGATTTCTCTACTGTGTTCGGAAGCCGGGTGTGGAACTTCAAAGAACGGTTAATATATCGTCCGCTGGAAACGCTCAAACTGACGGGAAGAGCCGGCTATTATTTCCGTGAACGCAATAAACCGGGGGATACCCAGGACAGATACCGGGGATTCAGCGGTGGAATGAAAGCTAACTACACCTTCAATATAATGAGTAACCTTGAAGTCGGCTATACTTTCGACCAGTATGATAAGAGTGATTATCAGTCTCTTTATAAAAATGACGTGCGTGATTACAGTAATGTACAGCACAATGTGCATGCACTCTATAATTATACCTTCAACGGAAAGCATACGCTGACTGTCGGTGCCGACTACCTACGCGATTATCTGATGTCTTACCAGTTCACTGATAACGCAGACCACACCATGCATACGGCAGACGCGTTCGGTCAGTTCGACTGGAACCCCACAGAAAGACTGAATGTGATAGCCGGATTACGATTCGACTACTTCTCCGACTCCAATGTACGCCATCTGTCTCCACATTTGGGAATGATGTATAAGATAGGCAACTGTTCATTAAGAGGATCGTATTCGCAAGGATTCCGCTCTCCTACCCTGAAGGAGATGTATATGGTGTTCAATATGGCAAATATGATGATGATTTATGGTAATCCGGACCTTAAGTCGGAAACAAGCCATAATTTCTCTGTATCTGCCGAATATACCAAGAGTCGTTATAACTTCTCCATTACAGGATATTATAACCTGGTACACAATCGTATCAATACCGTTTACAGCGAAGACCCCAAAGGACAAATCTATACCAATACCGACAAAATGGATATTGCAGGAATTGACGCCAACGTTTCCGCCAAGTATCCTTGCGGACTCGGTTATCGTCTGTCATACACCTATATTCATGAGTTCATGCGCGACGGTCAAAAGAAATTCACAGATACACGACCCCATACGGCAACTGTAAGAATCGACTGGGGCAAGACTCTGAACAAAGTCGATTTCAACTATTCACTCAACGGACGTTTGCTATCAAAAGTTAAAACAAACATCTACAACGATAGTTTCAACAATCCGTCTGCCGGAAGCCAGGCAGTCGAGTATCCGGGATATATGATATGGGATTTTACTTTCTCGTTGGGAATTATAAAAGGGATCAATATGAATCTGGCTGTAAACAACCTGTTCGACTATGTGCCGGATTATTATTATTTCAACTCTCCTACCACGACGGGAACCAACCTGACATTAGGACTATCACTGGATATAGACAGGCTCTTCAAAAAATAAACGGCAACAATAGAACTACATACAAAGCTAAAAATAAGAGAAATGAAAAAGAAAAGTAAAATCATTTTAGGTGGATGCATCGTTGTAGCAGCCCTGATAGGTCTATCCGTATGGAATACCTGGTTCAGCGCTACCAAAATAGCTTTCGTCAACTTCCAGACCATACAGCAGGGAAGCATCTCGAAAGCCAACGACAATTCATTCATCAAACTCAGCGAAGTGTCTCTTGACAACCTCGATCGTCTGACCAGTTATGACATGGTATTCATCAATGGCATGGGACTGCGCATTGTCGAAGAACAACGTCAGCAAATACAGCAGGCAGCAGATAAGGGTATCCCCGTATACACCTCTATGGCTACCAACCCTGCCAATAACATCTGCAACCTCGACAGTATACAGCAGAATCTCATACGCGGCTATCTGAGCAACGGCGGAAAGACCAACTACCGCAATATGCTGAACTATATCCGTAAAGCCATTGACGGAAAGGCTTCTGCTGTACCCGAAGTGGAAGATCCGATAGAAAGACCGAGCGATATGCTTTATCATGCCGGAATCAGTAATCCGGATGATGAACAGGAATTTCTTACCGTTGCCGATTATGAGAAATTCATGCAAGAGAATAACCTTTATAAAGAAGGGGCACGAAAAATCATGATTACCGGACAAATGGCAGATGCCACCGATCTGATAAAAGCGCTGGAGAATGCGGGATACAATGTTTATCCCGTTCAATCCATGACAAGATTCATGTCATTCATTGAGGAAGTGCAGCCCGATGCCGTCATCAATATGGCACACGGACGTATGGGAGATAAAATGGTTGATTATCTGAAAGCCAGAAATATCCTTTTGTTCGCTCCGCTCACAATCAACAGTCTTGTGGATGAATGGGAAAACGATCCGATGGGTATGTCGGGAGGCTTTATGTCACAGAGCATCGTAACACCGGAAATAGACGGAGCTATCCGCCCTTTCGCCCTTTTCGCACAATATGAAGATAAAGAAGGATTGCGCCATTCGTATGCCGTCCCCGAACGTCTGAAGACTTTTGTATCTACAATAGACAACTACCTGAATCTGAAAACAAAACCTAATTTTGAGAAGAAAGTAGCTATCTATTATTACAAAGGTCCCGGTCAGAACGCATTGACCGCTGCCGGCATGGAAGTAGTACCTTCCCTTTACAATCTTCTGCTTCGTATGAAACAAGAGGGATATAATATATCCGGTCTGCCTGCCAACGCTCAGGAACTGGGAAAAATGATACAAGCCCAGGGGGCGGTATTCAACGCTTATGCAGAAGGAGCTTTCAACGACTTCATGCAAAACGGACATCCCGAACTGATCACCAAAGAACAGTATGAAAGCTGGGTGAAAGAATCGCTTCGTCCCGAAAAGTATCAGGAGGTGGTAGATGCTTTCGGAGAATTTCCCGGCAACTATATGGTGACTCCTGACGGCAAATTAGGTATTGCCCGTTTACAGTTCGGTAACGTTGTGCTATTGCCACAAAACGCTGCCGGAAGCGGTGACAACTCCTTCCAGGTGGTGCACGGCACCGACATGGCTCCGCCACACACCTACATTGCCTCATACCTGTGGATGCAACATGGCTTCAAAGCCGATGCACTGATTCACTTCGGTACACACGGCAGTCTCGAATTCACTCCGAGAAAACAAGTCGCATTATGCAGCAATGACTGGCCGGACCGTTTGGTAGGAGCCGTTCCCCACTACTACCTCTACTCTATCGGAAACGTCGGAGAAGGTATGATGGCCAAACGCCGTTCTTATGCTACCTTGCAATCATATCTCACTCCTCCTTTCCTTGAAAGCAGCGTACGCGGCATTTACCGGGAATTAATGGAAAAGATCAAAATCTATAATAACTCCCAGAAGGCAAACAAAGATCAGGAGTCGCTGGCTGTGAAAACCTTGACTGTGAAGATGGGAATCCATCGTGATTTAGGACTGGACAGTATGGCTAATAAACCGTATACGGAAGATGAAATCGCCCGTGTAGAAAACTTTGCCGAAGAACTGGCTACAGAGAAAATCACGGGGCAGCTTTACACAATGGGAGTTCCTTACGAACCGGAAAGAATAACTTCTTCTGTCTACGCGATGGCAACAGAACCGATTGCCTATAGTCTTTTTGCTCTTGACAAGCAACGCGGCAAAGCTACAGAATCTGCCGAAAAACACCGAAGTGTCTTTACCCAGCAATATCTCATGCCTGCCCGCCTTCTCGTAGAGAGACTGATGGCTAACCCTTCACTGGCAACCGACGAACTGATTTGCCACACAGCCGGAATCACTCCGCAAGAGTTGGCAAAAGCGAGACAGATAGAAGCCGAGCGCAATGCCCCCAAAGGCATGATGGCAATGATGATGGCTGCCGCAGCCAAAAAGGATCAGGCTGATAATGAGCCGTCGGGCAATGGTCATCCGGCTTCGGCAAAAATGGAAAAAGGACCTCATGGTAAAATGCCTGCAGGCATGAAAGAAGCCATGAAGAAAATGGGTGCTAACATGGACCCGGAAAAAGCGATGGAAATGGCCAAATCAATGGGTGCCAGTCCGGAAGCTTTAAAGAAAATGGAAGCCAGCATGAAGGCTAATAAGGATACATCCACAGACGCTTCGGGCAAACCGGCAATGGCAGGAAAGACTGAAAAGCCGCAGGGTATGTCAGCAATGATGGCAGCTATGGGAAAGGCTCCGAAAGAATACAGCAAAGAAGAGGTGGAATTTGCGCTTGCAGTAGCTGAAGTAGAACGTACCATCAAGAATGTAGGCAATTATAAAAATGCACTTCTGACAAGTCCGGAAGAGGAACTGAGCAGTCTGATGAATGCCTTGAAAGGCGGATACACAGCTCCCACACCCGGTGGTGACCCGATCGCTAATCCGAACACGCTACCTACCGGACGTAATATGTATGCCATTAATGCCGAAGCGACTCCGACAGAGTCTGCCTGGGAAAAAGGTATTGCTTTGGCCAAGCAGACAATTGATAGGTACAAGCAACGTCACAACGACTCCATACCACGCAAGGTCAGTTATACACTATGGTCATCCGAGTTTATTGAAACCGGAGGGGCAACCATCGCACAGGTACTTTATATGTTAGGTGTTGAGCCTGTCCGTGATGCTTTCGGTCGTGTCAGCGATTTAAAACTGATTCCTTCAACCGAATTAGGACGTCCGCGCATCGACGTGGTAGTCCAGACTTCCGGACAACTTCGTGATCTTGCCGCCTCCCGTCTCTTCCTCATCAACCGTGCAGTAGAAATGGCTGCCGCCGCCAAAGACGACAAATATGAAAATCAGGTTGCCTCCAGCGTAATAGAAGCCGAACGGGTGCTGACCGAAAAAGGATTAAGCCCGAAAGATGCCCGCGAAATTTCAACATTCCGGGTATTCGGAGGAGCCAACGGTATGTATG
>ERZ835541.3402-NODE-3402-length-11058-cov-3.200582_pt1 | contig 11058 bp, 7 predicted proteins | sample MGYA00519945_ERZ835541 | MGnify/ENA primary metagenome ERZ835541 (study PRJEB31850, sample SAMEA3708780) | human gut metagenome | biome: human gut; feature: human-associated habitat; material: faeces | place: China | collected 2014 ...
GGCGGCTTTGTATTGGGAGCCATCCTTGCTGCCGAATACACGGCCCAACATGAGGGATATCTGGGCATGAGTGATTTATTCCCATTCTTAAACGAATAAGGCTTCAAAGCCACTATCAAACGAATATAGATTATGAGACAAGCCACACGCACACAATGGATCAAATGCACCATTGCTATTCTCCTTTATCTCGCCTTCCTCATCTGGGTACGCAGTTGGTGGGGGCTGATTGTCGTTCCTTTCATCTTCGATATTTATATCACCAAGAAAATACCCTGGTCATTCTGGAAGAAATCGAAGAATCCTACCGTTCGTAATGTTATGAGTTGGGTAGATGCCATTGTCTTTGCATTGGTTGCTGTCTACTTTGTCAATATCTACATTTTCCAAAACTATCAGATTCCTTCCTCGTCTTTGGAAAAGTCATTGCTGGTAGGCGACTTCCTGTACGTCAGCAAGATGAGCTACGGGCCACGTGTGCCGAATACGCCGCTTTCCATGCCGTTGGCGCAACATACGCTGCCTATTTTAAATACCAAATCATATATCGAATGGCCTCAGTGGAAATATAAAAGAGTTCCCGGGTTCGGAATAGTGAAACTCAATGACATTGTTGTCTTCAACTTTCCTGCCGGTGATACGGTAGCGCTCAACAATCAGCAAACAGATTTCTACTCTATAGCTTACGGTGAAGGTCAGCGCCTGTATCCCAAGCAGATAGAGATGGACAGTCTGACACGCCAGCAGCAACGTGCTGTTTACGATTTGTATTATAATGCCGGTCGCCAGCAGATTCTATCGAATCCGCGTGTTTACGGAGAGATCGTTTATCGTCCGGTAGACCGCCGTGAAAACTATGTAAAACGCTGTGTCGGTCTGCCCGGAGATACGCTGCAGATCGTAGACGGTCAGGTCATGATTGACGGCAAGGCTATCGAGAATCCCGAAAATCTGCAGTTCAACTACTTCGTACAGACCACAGGCCCGTATATCACGGAAGATATGTTCCGTGAATTAGGCATCAGCAAGGCAGACCAGACATTGTATGATGATTCTTCATGGGAAGAAACCTTCAGACAGATCGGACTGGACAATCGGAATGCACAAGGAAAGATGGCTCCTATTTATCATCTTCCGCTGACGAAGAAAATGTACGAAACATTGTCCGGCAACAAAAAGCTCATCAGCAAGATCGTCATGGAACCGGAAGAGTATGCCGGACAGATGTACCCGCTCAACTTACATACCAAATGGAACCGTAACAACTACGGTCCGATCTGGATTCCCGCCAAAGGTGCTACTATCACTCTGACTGAAGATAACCTGCCTATCTACGAACGTTGTATTGTCGCTTACGAAGGAAATAAGCTGGAAATCAAGCCGGACGGTATTTATATCAACGGCGAGAAAACCGATCAATATACCTTTAAGATGGACTATTACTGGATGATGGGCGACAACCGCCACAATTCTGCGGACTCCCGCTATTGGGGATTTGTTCCTGAAGACCATGTAGTAGGTAAACCTATCGTTGTATGGCTGTCACTTGACAAAGACCGCGGATGGTTTGACGGAAAAATCCGTTGGAACCGCCTCTTCAAGTGGGTAGACTGATAAGGATACAGACGTGATAGAGTGATAAGGTGATAGAAATTGATGAACATTCGTAAATTCAAATGGATATTCGCATTCGCCGGAGCAATAGCCGTCGTGCTTCTGCTCCGGGGATTCGCTTTTACATCCTGCCTTATCCCTTCCACCGGTATGGAGAATTCACTTTTTCAGGGTGAACGTATTCTGGTCAACAAATGGAGCTACGGCCTGCGGGTTCCGCTGATGTCACTGTTCTCATATCACCGTTGGTGCGAGCGATCTGTCCGGCAACAAGATGTTGTAGTCTTTAATAATCCCGCCGCCATCGGGCAACCGACTATTGACCGAAGAGAAATCTATATCAGCCGTTGTATCGGTACTCCCAGTGATACCCTGCTTGTCGATTCCCTTTTCTCCGTATCCTCTCCCGAAGCGCAATTCAATCCGGATAAGAAGAGACTCTACTCCTATCCCGCTACTAAAGAGCAGTTGATCACTTCGCTTATGCAAACCCTTTCCATCACCAATGACGGACTGATGGGAAGCAATGACAGCACTCATGTCCGCAGTTTCAGCCGCTATGAATATTACTTACTGGAACAAGCGATCAGCGATCAGAACTGGATTCAGCCTTTGACGGAAAAAAGCGAAAAAGAGCTTAAACCGCTCATCGTTCCCGGCAAAGGGAAAGCACTACGAGTATATCCGTGGAATATCACATTGCTGCGAAATACCCTCGTGATGCACGAAGGCAAACAGGCGGAAATAAAGAATGATACGCTTTATATCGACGGAAAACCCACACAGCATTGTTTTTTTACCAAAGATTACTACTGGATGGCTTCCAACAATAGTGTCAATCTGTCCGATTCACGTCTGTTCGGATTCGTTCCGCAAGACCATATTATCGGGAAAGCATCACTAATCTGGTTCTCTAAAGAAAAAGGAACGGGAATCTTTGACGGATACCGATGGAATCGCTTCTTTCAGTCTGTAAAATAATTCACATGCATAGTTTTCAACATAACATCTGTACATAAAATAATGAGAATAGCTTATTTATCATCTGCCTACCTTGCTCCGGTAGAATATTATACCAAACTATTGGAATATGATAAAATATATGTCGAACAACACGATCATTATATAAAGCAAACCTATCGCAACCGTTGTACGATTGCCGGACCTGACGGCGAACTGGCACTCTCCATTCCAACCGTCAAACCGGATACGCTGAAATGTCCAATGAAGGATATACGTATTTCCGATCACGGTAACTGGCGCCATCTGCATTGGAATGCCATCGAATCAGCCTACAACAGTACTCCTTACTTTGAATATTACAAAGACGACTTCCGCCCTTTCTACGAAAAGAAATACGAGTTTTTAGCCGATTTCAACGAGGAACTCTGCCAGCTGGTCTGTAAGTTGATAGACATTCAACCCTGCATTGAACGAACTTCAGAATATAAAACGGAATTCACAACAGAAGAAACAGATTTCCGCGAGATTATTCATCCTAAGAAAGATTTCCAGATAGCTGATCCAGAATTTATTCCGCATCCCTATTACCAAGTCTTTGATTCCAAACTCGGTTTTCTCCCTAATCTGAGTATTATTGACCTGCTTTTCAATATGGGACCGGAGAGTTTATTGGTATTAACAAGTAAATAACATTATAATAGCCAGACAAAGACATCAAACGTCCTGACACTACGTATCTTATCATACATCCCGGTAAGGTTAACAGGCGGACAAGCCTTGATTAATATCTTTTGTCCGCTTCCTGTTTTCGTTCCACGTACGTAAACCGTTGGGACTGCGTACGTGATCCCATCGGTTCACGTACATGAACTCATGAGATTACAGACGTGAAACGAAGAAATGTAATGACCGTACTACATTAATCTAACGTTGAAAACAGCTTAATAAACGTAGCACAAACTATTAAATGAACCGGCTTACCTGAATCAGGAAGGCAGAATCTCTTATGAAGGTGACAATAGAAAAGCGATTTTTCTCTATTATCACCCTATTGTCACCACCTATTATCACCCTTATCACGCTAAATTCCAGCACATTAAGTCTGAAAAGTGACAAGTGACAATAAGAATAACGTTTTTAACTCTGTAGAAAGAGACAAATTATAATCACCAGGTCACTATTATTTCCTTCAACAGATTACTCTTCATTCAGTCGATTCAGCAAATATCTGACATTCTCAAGATGTAAATGATTGACCCGGTACATCTGTTTATATTGCCAACTATTTTTAGTAGTATCGATAATACAATCTATAAAAGAGCCCATTATATTGGCACTTTGCATACGATTGGCATTTGAAACCTGCATATTCATCATATGCATACCAAATCCTTTAATCACATCTTTTACACTAATTTTCTTAAAATGATGAACTGCCTCGAAGGCTGCTACATTACCAAAAAGAACATTCTCTAAATCTTCCAGTCTTTGCCGATCCGAGCGTTCCACCAAATAACTGGCTGGATTTATAAAACGATTGAGCGTAAGATAAAAGGTCATCATTTCATGATCTGAAGAAAAAATGGCATGCATGAATTGTGTTGCGTCCCCCGGACAAACAATCTGCTGGTTGTTTAAAACCTCCTTCATAAGAATTTAAATTAAATGGTGAATAAATTAAGTTCAACGGGGCTAAACAGAAAGGTGGTTTTAGATAATAAAAGAAGCGGTTCCGCCTGTCCCATTGCTCTTTTCTCGTTCACACAAGGCAGCAGGTGCATTAACACTCTACATGGGGGTGCGAAACCGCCCATATAGAATGAACCGGACAGGCATAAAAATGCCTGCCACAATTACAAGGCAGGTTTCCAGCCTTGTGTGATTTTGAAAAAAGAGCACTACAAAGATAGGACATAAATCAGAATAGGAAAAAGAAATTCATTCTAAATTGCATATACCACAGTAAAATGCAAGGTATAAGCCTTATTTCTAATCACAAGCCAAACTCGTTTCAAAGAAAAAGGAGAATGTTGTGACTCTCTCTTTTATAAGATAACAACATTCTCCCAGCAATCTGTTTTACCGGGGGAGGACCCCAGTTTTACCAAACGGATACCTATCTCAACTCAAATGGTACAATTCCTTTAATGTCTCTGGATGATGTTCCGATGACTGCTTCAAACTTACCCGGTTCTGCCATCCACTCGTGTTTGACATCATCGAAGAAGCTCAGGGCTTTTTTATCAATCGTCAGCGTTACAGCCTTCTCCTCACCCGGAGCCAGTTTTACTTTTTTGAAACCCTTCAATTCCTTGACAGGACGAGGCAGAGAGGATTTCTTATCGCTGACATAAAGCTGGATAACTTCCTGACCTTCACGAGTACCTGTATTCTTTACGTTGATCGTGAAAGAGATGGTATCATCGGCAGTCATCACCTTTTTGTTAGCCGAAGGTTTCCCGTAAGCGAAAGTAGTATAGCTCAATCCGTGTCCGAACGGGAAAAGCGGTTTGATCTTTTCTTTGTCTGCCCAGCGATAGCCTACAAAAATATCTTCACGATAGATTTCGTTTATGGTATCACCATTGTTCTTGGAGTGTGCCAGTTCTTCTTTATTCCCCGGATATTCACCCAGTGTATGTGCGCCTACGTCTTCCAGTCTTGCAGGAAAAGTAAAAGGAAGTTTCCCCGACGGATTAGCATCTCCTAGCAGTACCGAAGCAAGAGCTGTTCCGGCTTCCGAACCTAAGAACCAACCCTGAACAATAGCGGGCACTTCATTTACCCAAGGCATGGCAACCGCATTACCGGAGATGTTTACGACAATCAAGTTCTTATTTACTTTTGCCAACTCGCCAATCACTCTGTCCTGCGCATACGGCAACCCAAGGGATGCACGGTCCGAATCTTCGCAATCCTGATGATTGCTCTTGTTCAGTCCACCGAAGAAAATTACGTAATCCGCATCTTTAGACACTTCTACAGCCTCAGCAAGAAGTTCATCCTCCGAACGGTCGTCTTTCAAATCTTGTCCGGTCTGTACTCCATTATATTCCCCTGTCGGGTCACCAACGTATCCACGGGCATACAAAACTTCCGTCTGTGAACCTACGCGGTTCTTCAAGCCGTCCAAAGGAGATATCTCATATTTCACTTTCAGAGAAGAACTGCCACCGCCTACAGTCATCATCTTCACAGCATTCTCGCCGATAACGGCAATTTTCTTTGCTTTATTCAAGTCAATAGGCAACAAAGCACCCTTATTTTGTAACAACACAATCCCCTCCTCACCAATACGGCGGGCAGCCTCATAATGTTCTGGAGAAAGCATGGAACCCAGAGGACGGTTCATATCCATTGTTGTACGGAAACTCAGGCGCAAAATGCGGCGCACCTTATCATCCAATTCATTCGTACCCACTTTCCCGGATTTAATGCGCTCCAGATAAGGCATAGCCAGATAATAATTATCATAAGCATTACTGCTGCCATTTGCAAGACCATCCGTCCAACTACCGAATTCCATATCAAGACCATTCTTAATGGCCTGATCCGTATCATGCACACCACCCCAGTCGGAAACCACAATACCATCAAATCCCCACTCACCTTTCAAAATATCATTCAACAAATACTGATTATGGCAAGCATGCTGTCCTTTATAGAGATTATAAGCCCCCATTATGGCCCAAGTTTTACCTTCCTGAACAGCAGCTTTAAAAGCCGGCAGATAGATTTCATAAAGAGCACGGTCGTCCACTATAACATTGGTGGTATGACGGTTGATTTCCTGGTTATTCAGCGCATAATGCTTTACACAGGCAGCTACACCATTTTGCTGTACGCCTTGCACGTAAGGAACCACCATACGAGAAGCCAGATAGGGATCTTCACCCATATACTCAAAGTTACGTCCATTCAGCGGAGTACGGTAAATGTTGACACCAGGTCCCAAAAGAACATTCTTGTTGCGATAACGCGCCTCTTCACCGATACTTTTTCCGTAAAGCAGGGACATATCGGGATTCCATGTAGCAGCCAGACAAGTCAATGCCGGATAAGCTACACAAGAGTCATTGGTCCACCCTGCCTGATCCCACTCATCCCAAAGTACTTCGGGACGGATACCATGAGGACCATCTGTCATCCAATTTTCCGGAATACCCAAGCGGGGCACTCCTGCACTACTGAATTTACTTTGTGCATGTACCATAGCTACCTTTTCTTCCAAAGTCAGCCTTTGCAACGCATCTTCTACTCTTTCTTCGATAGGTTTGGTAGCATCCAGATATACGGGTTTCTGCTGCGCCAAGAGTGGAAGAGCAACAGTGAATGCCAAACCGAATAATACTTTTTTCATATGGATAAATAATTAGTTTATTAGTGATTATTTCATACCTAACGACTGAATATACCCTTCCTGCACCACACAGTTCTTCAGTTTGCAAGCCTCAATGAAATCCATCATTGCCTTGCGTACCATCATCTGGTCGGGACGGGCATCCCGGATTTCTTTATAAGATGTGCGTGGAGATTCGGAGAAATAAAGGATATTCGCCCAATTTTCCGGCGGAGTAATACCTACAAAGCTGGAACCATCCATCTTCTTATACGGCCAGAAGGTATAACCGATATTATTCTCACGCATCGTCTGGCAAAAAGCAGCTTGCCATTCGTCCGTGTTATGTCCTATCTCACCCATATACATTGGTAAGTTCACACTGTCGCGGAAGTCTATTATAGTTTGAATATCATCTTTAGTAGGATCACCTCCATAACGATGGCAAGTATACATTATTTTATCATCAAACTTAGAATCCTTGAACGGCTTGAAGTTACCGTTCCACTGAGCGCCACCCAACAGAATAATATGGTTATTGTCCACCTCGCGGATAGCAGCTACCCCTTTCTTATAAATATCTTCCAGTTTACCGTTCAATTCTTCCATATTCGGAAAATACGGAGCGATAGGTTCATTGAAAAGCTCATAACCGAGAATCACCGGTTCATTCTTATACCGGTCTGCAATCTTGCGCCAGATATCGCAATACAATTGCTGGCTGGCTTCACTTTCAAACAACCAAGGATATCCGTAGCTATCATCTATATTATCACCCGTTTGTCCACCCGGAGCATCATGCATATCAAGAATCAGATAAAGATCGGCTTCACGGCACCATTCCACAACACTGTCTACACGAGCAAAACCATCCTGACCGGCAGTCAACCCCATAAAGTCCTCATCCGTGAAAAGCTTATAATGGAATGGAAGACGAATGGTATTCGCACCTGTATTCTTAATAAACTGAATATCTTCACGAGTGATATAATTGTCTTTGAAAGCTTTCCAAAACTCAGCAGTAAAGTCGGGTCCTACCAATTGGCAGAACATTTCATTGATAAACCGGGGAGAATTCGTTTTGTTAAACTTAAACATATACCCTTCCGGATTCAGCCAATTGCCCAGATTGGTACCCATGATAAAGAGTTTCGTACCATCAGGTTTTATCAGGTCTTGCCCCTGAATGGTTATAAACTCAGCAAAATCCTGTATTTTTTCTGCCTTTTCACCACAACTCCCCAACATCAGAGAAGCTGCTAAAAGGGATGTACCCACTAAAATCGATTTCAACATGATATTCTAATACTATAAGATTATTTCTTCCAGCGATAAGAGGCTACTGCTTTGGCAGGCACCACACAATCTACATAATTCTTTCCATCCGTTACAGTCAGGCGAGTTTCCTCATTTCCCTCATTCAAGAGTACAAAAGCAACGGTTCCATCGGAATTTTCAAATGCAGAGTACATTAATCCTTTCTCGTCAACACCTTTACTTTCCACACGAACTGCACCCGATTTTACTACGGACGACAGATGCCCGATAATATAATAATGAGAATTGTAAGTCATCGTCTTATAGTCCCCACGATTAATATCAACAGCTCCGTAGCAGGTTTTACAACCACCTTCACGCCAGGGTCCACGTTCATCGTCCAGCATCAGATTCCAGACAATGACGCCTTTACACCAATTGTTTACCGTACCAAGAGCCACCTCGCGCATATCCTCCATCAAACGCCTTTCCAGGTTGCGTCCGTCATTCCACATGCCGATAGAAGTTTCCGTAAAGATAAGTTCTTTATCGGGACGTTTCTGCTGAATGTTATTCAATTCCTCACGTCTGCCTCCATAGTTGTGATAAGCAGCTCCGGTAAGGAAAGCAGCAGCCACTTCATCATCATACATTCTAACAGGATACTCCTGCTGATCGGCCATATTATCATAGTTGTAATTATGGTCGAAAGCATAAATCTTCGTATCCAGTCCGGCAGCCTTGAAAGCAGGACCGAGAGCATCGCGGACAAAAGCTTGTTCTTCTTTCCAACCCATGAACAAAGAAGCAGAATTACCCCTATTTAACGGTTCATTCTGTGGAGTGACGGAGTAGATTTCAATACCTTCATCACGGAATGCCTGTATCCACTTCACAAAGTAAGTAGCATAATCAGAATAATAATCCGGATTCAATTGTCCGCTTGTCCAGGAATCAAATGGTTTCCTTTCTTCCAGGTTATTCACCTTCATCCACTTGGGGCATGTCCACGGAGAACCTAATATTTTGATAGTGGGATTAAGAGCAAGAATATCTTTTAAAATAGGTATTACATATTCTTTCTCTTCAGTTTGCAGAGCGAAATTCTCAATTCCTTTTGCATCGCAACAGGTATACTCGCTCAGTGAAAAGTCGGAACAACCAATAGAAATGCGGATATAACTAAATCCCAGCCCATTTTTATCAGAAAACGTTTCAGTCAGGAATTTCGTACGGTCGGTCGGTGTCATCTGCATCAGATTATAGCAGGTAGAACCTGTAACAGCAGCTCCGAAACCATCCATCTCCTGATACCGCACCGTAGGATTTATAGTGATTACAGACTCAGATGCAGAGACTTTGGAAAGCTCTTGAGTAATGTGGTTAAAGCTTTGTTGCCGATCGGCAGTCGTAATGTAAACTTCCGCTTTGTTTTTTCCCGGAGCATCCTCACCCAATGAACCGGAAGTCCCGGCACAGGTTGTAGTAGCAACCAACAAACAGCATCCTAATAAAAGAGGTAATTTCAAATTCATGGTATGTTTTTCAAGGGTTAATTAATCTCCCCCAAAGGTAGGCAAGATAAAGACATTACGTACCTCCGCATTATGAATATGTGGATAAGATGAAATATACAGCGAAGATAACCCTCTAAAGAACAGGCAGATAAAAATCAATAGAGAAAGTAAAAAAGTGGATAGGAAATAAGGTAATGACGTATGCTTAGCGTATCTTCATAACGCATGTTTCAAAGTCATCACGCGAAACACAAGCTTTGTTTTTCACTTTGGCGCGGTAATTATAGATTGTATTGACGGAGTAACGGAGAAATTCGGCAATCTGCGAACTATCGTCAATGCCCAATCGGATTAAAGCAAAAATACGTAATTCAGTATTCAGAAGTTCGCCTTTGCGGAGTATGATCCGCTCTTCCGGTTGAAGCAGTTCATTGAATTTTCCTACAAAATCAGGGAAAAGGTGCAGGAAAGCCGTATCAAAGTTCCCATATAATTCTTTCAGATCCGTGTCGAGCACATCTCGTGAACGTACCATTTTCAGGAGTTCTTCCATCTGCCCGCCGGTAAGCTTCTTGTTTACCATGCGCCGGTAAGCATCCAGTCGGTCGATGTAGGTAGAACAGAGTTTCAGGAAGCGCCCGATATATTCTTCTTTGATATGATTAGACATTTGCAACTGTTCATTCGCCTGCTCCAAATGAGCCCGGGCGACAGAGAGATGCTTCATCTGCCTGTAAATCCAGACAACAGCTACGACCAACAGCAGAGATAGAATACTAATCATCCAGAGATAAAAACGAAGACGTTCATTCTGTTTCTCCTGCATAGCCTGATAGGTAAGATCTATAAGCGATAGAATGCCGGCTGTCTGCAAACTGCGGCTACGGGCATTGTAATGATTGGTTTCATTCCACGAAAAACGGATATAGCGATAAGCACGTTCGATGTCTCCTTCCTCATAGAGCAATTGTGCCAAAGTCCACAGGGAGGCATGGTCTGTAATCGCAAGGCGGATATCCGTCAAAGCGGACAAAGCCAGATAATATTTTGCTTTCTCCAGGTCCCCCAGGCGATGATACAGCAAAGAACGGTGATACGTTATCAACGCATACTCCGGAGTATCGGGGCGCACACTTGCCAAGCGGTCATCGTTTATCTTCAAAGCTTCCTCTAACCTACCGGCAGCAGCTGCCTGCATCTCTCTGCGTTCCGGATAAAGGGCGAAGGCAGGGGAAAGCACCTGCATCAGTGAGTCCTCATAAGCGGCAGACAAACCATAATAGCGGTTACGACGGAAAGCATCTTGCGTATATGCCCCCAATTCACCGTATAAATGACGGTAATTTTCGTAATAATCGGGCAACAGAC
>ERZ835541.3403-NODE-3403-length-11056-cov-2.284065_pt1 | contig 11056 bp, 8 predicted proteins | sample MGYA00519945_ERZ835541 | MGnify/ENA primary metagenome ERZ835541 (study PRJEB31850, sample SAMEA3708780) | human gut metagenome | biome: human gut; feature: human-associated habitat; material: faeces | place: China | collected 2014 ...
TATTGACAATATCAAAGGAATTGTCCATTATAAAGATGCGCTTAAGTTTATGACACAGAATCCCTGGGCGAAGTTCAAACCGTTGAAGGAACTGCCCGGAATTATCCGCCAGGCATCCCTGATTCCTGAAACAAGGGGGATTGGAGATCTTTTTCATACTATGCAGGCCAGAAAGATCCATATGGCAATTGTTGTGGATGAATATGGCCAGACAGCCGGGATCGTTACCATGGAGGATATTCTGGAGGAGATTGTCGGAGATATTCTGGATGAATATGATGAGGATGAAATTACGATCCGCGCACAGAAAGATAACAGTCTGATCATTGACGGGCTTGCTTATCTGGAGGATGTGGAAGAAGAGTTGGATGCAGATTTTGGGGATACAGAGTTTGAAACACTGAACGGTTATCTGACCAATATTCTGGGACATATTCCTACAGATAAGGATGTTGATACAAGCATAAAAGCGATTGGATACTGCTTTACGATTTTGTCTATTGGTAATAAAACCATTGGCAAGGTTAAGGTGGAGCGGGATAATAATGTTGCTGTATAAACAGCAGCAGATAAAAATAATTAACAAAAGGAGAAAGAAAGATGTCAGGACATTCAAAATTTGCAAACATTAAGCATAAGAAAGAGAAAAACGATGCAAAAAAAGGTAAGATTTTTACAGTAATCGGACGTGAGCTGGTTATGGCTGTCAAAGCAGGCGGTCCGGATCCGAATAACAACAGCAAACTTCGTGATGTAATTGCCAAAGCGAAAGCAAACAACATGCCAAACGATACAATTGAACGTGGTATCAAAAAAGCAGCAGGTGCTGATTCTGCAGACAACTACGAGAAAGCTGTATATGAAGGCTATGGCCCGAACGGTGTTGCTATCATTGTTGAGACTCTGACAGACAACAAGAACCGTACAGCAGGTAATGTACGTAATGCATTTACAAAGGGTAACGGAAGCATCGGAACTCAGGGATGTGTATCCTATATGTTTGATCAGAAAGGTCAGATCATTATTGACAAAGAAGAGTGTGAGATGGATGCAGACGAGATTATGATGCTTGCTCTGGATGCCGGTGCTGAGGACTTCAGCGAGGAAGAGGACAGTTATGAGATTCTTACTGCTCCGGATGATTTTAGTGCAGTTCGCGAAGCTCTGGAAAAAGCAGGTCTGCCTATTGCAGAAGCACAGGTTGCCATGATTCCTCAGACTTATGTGGAGCTTACAGATGAGCAGGCACTCAAGGATCTTCAGAGAACTCTGGATCTTCTGGATGATGACGATGATGTCACAGATTACTGGACAAACTGGGATGAGCAGTAAAATACCGCAGGTATATTGAGACTGCCTGTTTTGGGTTATTGCTGTCGGACATGTATAGTTTATAAAAGAAACACACATAATACCTCCATAGAGAAAATGGAGGTATTTTTATGTCTGAAAACAGATATGGAGAAAAAAGAGAAGAGTCTGAAACAGGGATGAAGCTGCAAAACTGTGAGACACAGGAGTCAGAAAATAAAATTCAGGAAAGTACCAATGAGCAGATCAAAGATATGGGACAGGTGGTTTTAAACAGCAATTCCCGAAAACACAAGGTAGAGCTTCTGACCATCATTGGTGAGGTGGAAGGTCATGAGTCTGCACCCTCCCATTCCAAAACTACAAAATATGAGCATGTACTTCCAAAGCTTGCCATCATTGAGGATGATGAAGAAATAGAAGGCTTGCTGATCCTTTTGAACACAGTGGGAGGAGATGTGGAGGCTGGGCTTGCCATTGCAGAGATGATTGCCTCATTAAGTATACCAACAGTGTCACTGGTTCTGGGCGGCGGACATTCTATCGGAGTTCCGATGGCCGTATCTGCGGACTATTCTTTCGCAGTACCAAGTGCTACGATGGTGATCCATCCGGTACGTTCCAATGGTATGTTTATCGGAGTGGCTCAGACTTACCGGAATATGGAGAAAATTCAGGACCGTATCACTACATTTATTTCCGAACACTCCAGAGCATCTCAGAAACGTCTGGAAGAGCTGATGCTTGATACTTCTCAGCTGGTAAAAGATGTAGGAACCATGCTGGAAGGAAAAGAGGCAGTAAAAGAAGGGCTGATCGATGAGGTTGGCGGTATTAAGGAAGCGTTGGCAAAATTATATGAAATGATAGAAAAAGAGTGTTGAAAGTGAAAAAAATCTTATATATGCTACAAATCAACCCTTGCCATATGTCAGATTTTGGCGTATTATTAATAGAGGTTTATTATTTGCGAGGAGGAAAACCATGTATAAGATTTTAAAAGCTGAAACACTGGCAGCTAAGATCCATCTTATGGTTGTACACGCACCGCGTGTTGCAAGCCATTGTCAGCCAGGACAATTTATTATCGTTAAGTTAGATGAGAAGGGTGAGAGAATCCCTCTTACTATCTGTGATTATGATCGTGAAGAGGGTACGGTCACAATCGTATTTCAGGAGATTGGTGTATCTACCATCAAGATGGCAGAATTAAAAGCAGGAGATGCATTCCGCGATTTCGTAGGACCTCTTGGATGTCCTTCTGAATTTGTTGAGGAAGATATCGAAGAATTAAAGAAAAAGAAAATGGTATTTGTTGCCGGCGGTGTTGGTACAGCCCCTGTTTACCCACAGGTAAAATGGCTCCATGAACATGGAATCACAGCAGATGTTATTCTTGGTGCAAAAACTAAGGATATGGTTATCCTTGAGAAAGAACTGGGAGAAGTTTCCAATCTTTATGTTACTACAGATGACGGTTCCTATGGCCGTGCAGGTATGGTTACTAAGACTCTTGAGGATCTGGTAACAAACGAAGGCAAACATTACGATGTCTGTGTAGCGATCGGACCGATGATCATGATGAAATTTGTCTGTCTTCTTACCAAGAAGCTTGGCATTCATACAATTGTCAGCATGAACCCGATCATGGTTGACGGAACAGGTATGTGTGGCGCATGCCGCCTTCAGGTTGGCGATGAGATTAAGTTTGCATGTGTAGACGGACCGGAATTCGACGGACATCTCGTTGATTTCGACCAGGCTATGAAGAGAAGCCAGATGTATAAGACTGAAGAGGGACGTGCATTACTGAAACTTCAGGAAGGTGATACCCATCATGGCGGATGTGGACATTGTGGAGGTGACAAGTAATGGCAGATGCAAAGATGTTAAAGAAAGTTCCTGTAAGAGAGCAGGATCCGAAGGTACGTGCAACAAATTTTGAAGAAGTATGTTACGGATATAATCAGGAAGAGGCAATGGAAGAAGCAAGCCGTTGTATCAACTGTAAGAATGCTAAATGTATTCAGGGATGTCCTGTAGGAATCAATATTCCTGCATTCGTTCATGAAGTAAAAGAAGGCAATATCGAAGAAGCATATAAGATTATCGGACAGTCTTCTGCACTTCCTGCTGTTTGTGGACGTGTATGTCCGCAGGAATCACAGTGCGAAGGAAAATGTATCCGTGGTATCAAAGGAGAGTCTATTTCTATCGGTAAGTTGGAAAGATTCGTTGCTGATTACGCTCTGGAGCATGACATCAAACCGGTTGGAGCTGACAAGAAGAACGGACACAAAGTTGCCGTTATCGGTTCAGGCCCTGCAGGACTTACCTGTGCAGGCGACCTTGCAAAGCTTGGCTATGATGTAACTGTATTTGAAGCACTTCATGAACTCGGTGGAGTACTTGTATATGGTATTCCGGAATTCCGTCTTCCAAAACAGAAAGTCGTTGCAAAAGAAATCGCAAAAGTAAAAGAGCTTGGTGTTCACTTTGAGACAAACGTTGTAATCGGTAAATCTACTACAATTGATATGCTGATTGAAGACGAAGGATTCGAAGCAGTATTTATCGGATCAGGAGCAGGACTTCCAAAATTCATGGGAATCCCGGGAGAAAATGCCAACGGTGTATTTTCTGCAAATGAATACCTGACAAGAAGTAACCTTATGAAAGCGTTTGATGATTCTTATGATACACCGATCGCAGCTGGTAAGAAAGTTGCAGTTGTTGGTGGTGGTAACGTAGCTATGGATGCAGCCCGCAGTGCAAAACGTCTTGGTGCCGAAGAAGTTTACATCGTATACCGCCGTGGTATGGAAGAACTTCCTGCCCGTAAAGAAGAAGTTGAGCATGCAGAAGAAGAGGGAATCATCTTTAAGACATTAAATAACCCGGTTGAAATCCTTGGCAATGACGAGGGTATGGTATGTGGCATGAAATGTGTTGAGATGGAACTTGGCGAACCGGATGAAAGCGGACGCCGTCGTCCGGTTGAAAAACCTGACAGCGAATTTGTTCTTGATGTTGACAGCGTAATCATGTCCATTGGTACAAGTCCAAACCCATTGATTCGCTCCACAACCCCTGGTTTGGAAGCAAATAACCGCGGATGCTTAATCACAAAGGATGAATCCGGTTTAACAACCCGTGATAATGTATACGCCGGTGGTGACGCCGTAACAGGTGCCGCAACCGTAATCCTTGCCATGGGTGCAGGAAAAGCTGCCGCTAAGGCAATTGATGAGGCGCTGAGAGGATAAATAATACGGCTATTCTTACGATAAAAAAGGAAAAACTGCAAACCGACTCGAAACAGAGAATTCGCTTCACGAATTATGTTTCTCGCTGGTTTGTGGTTTTTCCTTTTTCAGGTAAGTCTAACTTATTGTATTCCTAACTCTATCACCCATTCCACCCGCTCCCAGTCCTAACAGACACCAAAACACAGGCGCTGTTACTACCATGGAATCATTAAACATCCCGGCAAAGAGATATCCTAATACAGAAATCAAAATTGCCCGTATAAAATACTCTTTCTGCGTATGGCACTTTCCTTTGGCTGCCGCAAAGCCACGCTTTAAAAAAATCGCAAAAAATGCAAGCATCAGAACAAGCGAGAGGCACCCTGTCTCAATTCCCATCTGAAGATAATAATTATGTGGCTTCTTATAATAAGTTGTCAACAAATCATACTGATACCTGGCAACATAATCATTATGCGGGAACACAAAACCAAACTGGTCAGGCCCCGCTCCAAGCAGCACATAATCTTTTAACAGCGGTATCGTTCTTGACCACACAAAACCACGAAGCGATGCCACCTCGTTCATCCACGATGGCAGTGCCGTTTCGGCGTGAATACACAAATCCCATTTTCCGTTTGCATTGAGATAATAATACTTCCCATCCCCACGCTGATTGGTAAACCGCCAGACACTCTTTTTGTACTTCATTTCATAGCCATAAACGGTCTTTTCACCGTCCGCAAATGCTTTCTTTTCAAATGAAAATGCTTTCCACTTTCTATCCGGTGTCTTTTTAAGCGTGATATTTTCACCGCTTCCCTCTATGACAAAAGAATAATTTTTCTTTTTATAGCGGATTTTCACATGGTTATCCTTCGTTTCAATATAAGATAACTTTTTACTTCCTTTGGTAGAAAAGCGAACCTGCTGCCATTTTCCAAAAATATTCCCTGTGATGTACCAGTTGCAGAAAAATAAAATTGCAAGCACAGAAACAAAGACGCATAGAATTGTCCTTTTGTACTGACAGACTTTGTTCCGATATTTTACGCCGCCAACACAAAACGAAACCAGTACCGCAAGCGTGCCGGTCCGCGACTGCGAACCAAAAAGGCAGAAAATCAGCAGATAAAAAAGCGCGAACCAAAAAGTTCTCTCCCGCTTTTTACCCTCCTCATGGAAATAAACAATCATTGCCACCGTCACCGGCAGAAGAAGCGCTACATAACTTCCCACATAGTTCCAATGGTACAAAGTTAAATATATAAAATGCGAAACTCTCGCCTTTCTCCCACCTAGAAACTCTTTCACAAAGCCCATTGACAATAAATCAAATCCAAAGAACTGCGAAATGCCAATTACGCCAAGGATTCCAATTGAGGCGCCAAGGATTTTTATCAATATAGAAATATTCCCTGTTTTTTTCACCCAAAAAAAACTGTAAAAGAACACAACCAGATACGAAAGTATTACGAAAAGCCCCTGCATATTGCCGGTCATCCCGCGAATACTCAAAAAAGGGTGTTCTGCGCGTAACGACGAAACAATCGCCAAAAATCCATATCCCAGTAAAAAAAGAAAGTACTTTGGAATTTCATGAATCTGCCGCCAAAAGCGCATACGAGCCAAAATCACAATCATAAAAAGGCAGCAAAAAAACAGGACAAACAATTTACCATACAAAAAGAAATCTGACTCAACCGCATTTGCGGAAAGCCACGGTTCATTCTCTGTGTATGTTTTACTGTTTATCCTGCCTACAACAAGGGGCAGAAACGCAAGCACCAAAGCAATTGGTGCTAACGTTATCCATTTGTCCCATTTTTTCATCATATTCCTTACTGTGCAGCTTCAGTAGCTCCTTCTTCAACAGCTCCGTCAGTCTGAGTCTGAGCGTCCTGCTGAACAGGTGTCATATCAGCTTTTCCCTTTTCCAAAACAACTTCCATTGTCTGTCCATTTCCCAAATCTAATTTGTATGTGAGCGTCTTCTTGTCTTTGTCATATGCCATGGACATGTAAATTTCATCTTTACCTTCCATTTTAACTTCAATTCCGTCAGAACGTCTCTCATAATCAAATTTTGTCTCACCGTTTGCAGTTACCATTGTCATTTTATCATCTTCTGTAATATTTACATTTACAGTTGCCTGACTAGGATCAACGCCAAGGGATGCTGCATATTCATCAATCGTCATACCATTGATTGTCTTTGCTGTCCAATCACCTTTGATGTCGTCATAAGAAATACCACATCCTGCCAAACTTAACATCATTACAAATACTAATACTGCTGATACAATCTTTTTCATTTTCTAAATCCTCCAAATTTTAATTTTTTATTAAATATTGTTATTTACTTTCATTTGCCATAACAAGCATAATTCCTTTTGTAATCTAGTCGGAATGTAAATCTGTTCACCTCCCCGTAAAATAATTTCTGTTTTGGTAACATCTTTAATATAGCCCGCATTGATGTAATAGCTTTTCCCGCAGGTAACAAAATCACCGTCATCCGGCATTTTTTCTTTTGCCCTCGTGAGCGAACAATTTGTCCGAAAATCCCCATGCAGCGTATGTATCATCGTTGCATGCCCACATGTTTCCATGTAAATGATTTCGTCTAAGCAAAATTTTTTCATTGTGCGGTCTACCATAAATGATATGTTTTTTTTCATTTGATAAAACATATTCTGAAAACGGTTCAGCGCACAATCAACCTGCTGCTGCACAAACGGCTTTATCAAAAAGCCATCGGCATATACGGAAAAGGCATCCATTGCATAGCATTCAGATGCTGCTGTCATAATCATCTTCTGATTACTCTTTCTCCCCTGAAGTTTTTGTACAATCACAGGGTCTTTTATCTTTTGCTCCGGAAGGTTCACAATCATAAGACTCGGTTTGTTTATCGGAAGTTCGGATAACATATTTTCGACCGAGCTGAATTCCTTTATGCTTACCTGATAATTGCCACGCAGATATTTATCTACGCACTTTTTTATCGCTGACCGCTCTTTTGCGGATTCATCACATAAATAAATTCGCATAAAACCCCTCCTCAAAAGATTCCGTGCTCCCAAAATATCATACTTTGCGGATAAATCCTACGCTTTCTGTCAAAACGGTAAAAAAAATGCAGAAACGGTAAAGTCTCTGCATTTTTTATAAATTTCTTTTATAACTCCGGCTTAATCTCGCCATTTTTCAAATTCAGGAAGGCAACGTCCGACATCGTGCTCTTACCGGTAATATCCGTTACTTCATAAGTAAAGGCATATTTTCCATCCGGCAAATCTTTTTCTTTGAATTCATAACTTTCCTTCCATGTAAATTCATCGTCTGGCATTTCCTGAACCTCATCATTTCCTTCCATGCTCTGTGCGTAATAGACAATAGCTACTTTATCGCCCTTTTCCAATGGCCGCATATCTTTTCCCGCCTGTCCGGACTCATCCACACCGGAAGTCGCACCAAGAATATAGAAGTCTTTTGCCTCATAATCATAGGCAACACTTAAATAACTGTCTTCTCCATTTAATTTAATCGGAACTGTATACAAATTATAATCATCGCCCTCATAAACTAACTCCATGTAACATTCTCTGTCATTGATGGAGCCCCAGACACCACGGAAGTTATCCTGAAATACACCTTTTTCCCAGTCGCACTCTAAGTCGTTATCTTTTCCCAAAAAGACAATTGCTTTTCCGTCGTCACTGATATAAGCAAAATTGAAAGCAATGCTCTGAATACTATCTAATTTTGCCGGGTCAATGTTCAACTGGATGTAATCATTTTCATTAATTGACATCTCAAGGTCACCGTCAAATCCGCTTACTTCCTGTACTTCGCCGACACCACTTTCGCTCAATGCCTCATCGGATATATTGGCACCGATGGAATAATTGACAAAGGAAGAATAAATATTCTCTGCGGCAATCTGCTGGTAACGGGCTGCTGATTCCTGGTCGCCGTCATAGGAATAATAAACCGAAAGTCCGCTTGCATGACGGCGGTAGTCTCCATTTATTTTATAAACAATTGCATCGGAAAGTGCTTTTTCAATCTGCGCTTTGCTCTCACCAATCAACCCTTCTGCATTCTGTGCCAGATGCCCTAAGTCAACCATGTTTGTGTAACCTTCTTTATCATTGTTACCACCATAATTTTCTGCCTTCGTGGCACTTCTGGCAAATTCCGCGCATACAGAAGAATCTTTTTCTGCTTTTTTCAAAACGACCTTACCCATATTCTGCAAGTCGGTTACGGAAAGTGTAATTTCCGCATCCGTTCCTGCTTGTTTACAACCTTGTTTAAAACTGTCGCAGATTTCTTTACCAAGTTCGGCACCGTTCATAGCCGGATTTTTTGCAAGTTTAGAAAGCCATCCGCTGTACAGCCATCCATTTCCCGGTTCTGTCTCCTCAGACGCTACCATGTAGGACGCATAATTCTGGAATACATTCGCTGTATCTACCGTTGCCATCAGGCAGGTATCAAAACCAACAACCTCAAACGGCTTTTTGTCACCGTAGACATCTTTCATAACAGCGGAAATTTCGTCTAATACCAACGAATCCATTTCATAATTTTCATCAAAAGAGACACCGCTTACACTTCCACCACCATGATTCCAGAACAACAACATCTTATGGTCTGCCGGATAGTTTTCCTCTGCATAATTGAGGAATCCCTTTAACGTCTCCGGATCACCCATGCTTGCCTGCTCAGTTTCATCTTTTAAAGTAAGTGTATCTCCACTGTACTCATAACGCTGAATCCGGTCGGTTTTTACCTGATCATTCTGCCACTTTGACGCACCACCCGTCTGAATTACCACTTTTACGTTTTCCGGAAGCTTAACCTGCATCATTTCATTTAGATCTGCTGTTGCTGCACCGTAATTGCTCTCCAAATCGCTGCCACACAGATACCAATAAACAACCCAAGTATCCTCCTTACTGAAACTCTGTTTCGCTTCTTTCTCTTCGTCCGCGCAGCCGGTCATTGAAAATAACATACACAAAACCAGCACAAGCGCCGTCCATTTTTGATATTTTTTTATCTCCATCTTAAAATTTCTCCTTTCTGCTCATTTCTTCATTGTATCGGCTCTTTCTAAATCCTGCAACAAACCTTGCAGAATTGTGGGCAAAGGGTGAAAAATTGCTTGACCCTTCCTTATGAATTTGTTAAAATTTTATATAGGTAAATGTCGCAAAATGATAGGAGGCAGCAATGAATATCGCAATTGTAGATGACTCAGAAAGCGACCGCCAATTACTACAGGAATTGCTAATACGTTATTTCGATATAAGCGGAATCAGTATTACGATTTACCCGTTTCAGTCGGGTGAACTTTTTTTGGCAGGGCTTTCTCACCATTCCTTTGACCTTGTCTTTCTCGATATTTTCATGGATGAGATTACCGGTATGGACGCGGCACACAAATTATTAGAAGCAGGCTGCGACTGCACAATTATTTTTTTAACGTCCAGCCGCGAATATGCACTCGAAGGATACGAAGTAGGGGCTTTTCGTTATTTGCTTAAGCCACTTACTTACGACAAGTTGGAAGATACATTAAATCCCTTTTTACGCAAATTTCGTGGGGAAGCAAGGAAGCTTCCACTTATGGTAGAGCGGACACCGCTGTACATTCCTTATTCGGATTTGTACTATTTATCATCGGTGATGCGCCAGACAGAAGTTCATTTAGAAAAAAAGGTGCTAAAACAGTCTTCCGCCATTAATTTTCAAAAAACAGTCGCTCCACTCCTTAGTGATTCCCGGTTTTTCCTTTGTTCCAAAGGCGTTATCGTGAATTTACAGCATGTGAGTGAATTAGAAAAAGATCACTTCGTTCTCAATAATGGAGAAGAAGTACCAATTAGCCGGCGGAATCTATCGCAGGCAAAAAAGACTTTTTTGGATTTTTCGTTGAATCAGTAGCGGGAAAGGATATTTTTTATGCGCAGATTGAAAATCGTTGTTTATTTTCTAATTCTTGGCATTCTCAGTTCACTTTTGGGGAATGTCTCTTTTGCGTGGGCATCCACACAGGACAAATTAGTTATTACAGAAATTTATGATCTGGATCTTGCATCTGCTCCCCTCATGTTTCCGGTTGGCTCTCACCATTTTCAGGAAACCATTCAGGCTTACAGTGATTGCCCTCTCTACGCCGTCTGTGAAAATGAAAACGAGAGCACGGAACTGATACCATCTTATGACACCCGCTCGGTTGATGTGCAAAAAGAAGGCATCTATGAAATGACTATGACTTTGCAATATGACAAAGAAATGTTCCAACTGTCAGAGAACTATTCGGAAACCTATACGATTCCGGTCTGTATCTCTGACCCGGAAAAGTTCGAAATTTTTCCAACCTTTACATCTTTCCACCACACAACGCTGAGTTTTTTGCATCATTTTAAGGATTTTTCCACAATAGAAGGGGCCTATGTAAAATCCAAAACCGCCCTTACTCA
>ERZ835541.3405-NODE-3405-length-11051-cov-3.393507_pt1 | contig 11051 bp, 6 predicted proteins | sample MGYA00519945_ERZ835541 | MGnify/ENA primary metagenome ERZ835541 (study PRJEB31850, sample SAMEA3708780) | human gut metagenome | biome: human gut; feature: human-associated habitat; material: faeces | place: China | collected 2014 ...
AGCGTCGGTGTAATAATCTGATTCTTTTTGTTCAGATTCAGATATTCAATGGAAAACAACTTCTTCAAAATTTCCGCTCTCGTTGCACTTGTGCCAATGCCGCTTCCTTTAATCTGCTCTCGCAGTTCTTCATTTTCGATGAGCTGCCCGGCATTCTCCATTGCTAAAATCATAGAACCCGAATTATACCGTTTTGGCGGAGAAGTCTCCCCCTCTTTTACCGAACATTCGGTGAGAGAAACAGAGGTGCCTTTTTTTAAGAGATTAAGTACCTCTTTTAAGTCAAAACTCTCCTCTTTTTCCTCTTCTTTTTCTTCTGCCGATAGAATCTCTTCCGGATTCTTCTTTTTCGTAAAAGAATACTGGGTAACAGGCAAAAATCCTTCTTCCAAAAGAACTTTTGTTGATGTAAAAAAACGTTCCTCTCCGGCCTTTACCGTTACATTTAGCTTCTGATATACCGCAGGTGGGTAAAAGATACTAAGAAAACGGCGGACAATTACTTCATACATCTTTGTCTGTAACTCTCCCAGACGTGAAAGTGCACTTAATCCTTGACCGGTCGGAATAATTGCATAGTGGTCAGTAATCTGTTTGTCGTTTACATACCGTGTTTTCTCAAGTCCCTTATACGTCTGGTTTTGCGAAATATAAGGCAGGAAAGATGCCGTCATAGGATACCCCTGCAGTCCATTTAAGTTTTTCCCGATTTCTTTTGCCACCGCACTGGAAAGAACACGGGCATCGGTACGCGGATACGTTACTAACTTTTTCTCATAAAGTTCCTGAACAACCGAAAGTGTTTCATCAGGACTAATTTTAAAAAGTTTTGAGGCGGTGTTCTGAAGTTCCGCCAGATTAAATAAAAGAGGCGGATTCTTCTTTTCCTTCTTCTTTGCGACCTGCTCAATTTCCGATAAAACCGGCTCCGGCTGCATCAGAGAATCAATCAGAGCCAGCGCATTTTCCTTTTCTTTAAAACCATTTTCTTTGTAAAGAGCCGGTGACTGATAGTATTTCGAGCCTTCTACCGCCTTCCATTCTCCCTGAAATTTTTTGCCCTGTAACTCAAAATTGCCAATCACACGGTAAAACGGCGTTTTGACAAAATCACGAATCTGCATTTCACGCTTTACCACCATGCCAAGTACACAAGTCATCACACGTCCAACAGACACGGACGTCCACTTCTGCCCCTTTAACGTATCATTGAGCCAAAATCCATATTTCAAAGACAAAACACGCGAGAAATTAATTCCCATCAAATAATCTTCTTTGGCTCTTAGATAGGCGGAAGCGGAAAGATTATCATATTCAGAAAGTGGTTTTGCTTCGGTAATGCCGCGCTTGATCTCCTCTTCCGTTTGGGAATCAATCCATACTCTGCGTTTGTCCTTGGTATCCGGAACATGTGCCATCTGATCTACTAAGCGGTAGATATATTCCCCTTCGCGCCCGGAATCAGTGCATACATAAATGGTAGATACATCTTCGCGATTTAAAAGACCAGCCACAATATTGAATTGTTTTTTTACATCTGGAATAAGTTCGTATAGAAATTTTTCCGGCAAAAAAGGCAGGGTTTGTAGAGTCCACTTTTTTAATGCTTTATCATAAGCATCCGGATAACTCATTGTAACCAGGTGCCCAACACACCAAGTAACAATGTAATCCTGTGACTCCATATAACCCTGTCCTGCATTGCCCGAGACGCCAAGTGTCTTAGCAAATTCCTTTGCGACACTTGGTTTCTCAGCGATAAATAATTTTTTACTCATATGCTGTTGTTACAGAAACAAAACGTTTACTGTTCCTCCCTATTTTTCGCATGAATATACTCTGCATATGTTTTTTGTCCAAATATGATCGCAACAATAACTGCTCCGGTTACGCAAACATATTTAACAATTTTTGTAACATTAATCTCAATGTTCATGGTTGATTCTCTCCAATCTTAAGCAATAAATATGTAATATATTATATTATTCATTGCTTTCTGCGTTTTCCGCATCAGAAGCAGCTTCCTCTTCCGGTTCTTCTTCTGTTGGTAATAATTCATGCATTTTCGTATTAAACTCATCTTGTGTCATAATGCCCTTTTTCACAAGTTCTTTATATTTGCGGTTAGCACGCACAATAGCAACATCGGAGTAGTTGTTTTTCTTTAGATCTTCTAAAATCTGATCTTCGATGTTTGACTTAAGAGTTGCTGCATTCTGCGCTGAGTTATCAACAGCTGGTTGAGCCGGTTGTGGTTGAGCCGATTGAACCGGATCTTGCTGCTGAACAGGTTGAGCTGGTTGAACCGGTGCCGGCTGAACAGGTTGTGCCTGCACTTGTGGCTGTGCCGGTTGAACCGGAGCCTGCTGTTGAACAGGTTGAGCCTGAACCTGAGATTGAACCGGAGTCTTTGCTGTAGCTGCAACTGGTTCTTCATCATCATAATCAATAAATGGCGACTCTGGTTTTGCTGTTGGTTGAGCCTGAATTTTAGGTTGAACCGGTGTAGCTGCCTGCTGTACTGATGCTCGCTGTTGAACAGGTTGAGCCTGAACTTGTGGCTGAACCGAAGCCTGCCGTTGAACAGGTTGAGCCTGAACTTGAGGTTGAACCGAAGCCTGTGGCTGAACAGGTTGCGCCTGAACTTGTGGCTGTACTTGTGGCTGTACTTGTGGCTGTACCGAAGCCTGCGGCTGGACAGGTTGCGCCTGAGATTGTGGCTGTACCGGTCTAGCCTGTGGTTGTGCACCAGACTGAACTGGTGTAGCTATATGTGCGACCTGAGAAACTGTAGCCTGCGTAGGCACTGCCTGTGGAGTTACCGGCTGTGAAGCTGGAGTTTCTGTTGCTGCAACTTCATCCTCTTCCTCATAGTACTCGTCATCCTCATAATATTCGTCTTCCGGATCCACATATTTACCAAGATGCTTGAGATCACTATCGTCTTTGTTGTGACCACAGGCACATGAGGTAATATAATATGCGTTGATACGACGGCAAAATCCACACTGCCATCCGCCATCGTCAATTAATTCCTGCTCGTATTCTCCAAGCTCTGTATCTTCATAAATATATTTATTTTTGACAGGCTTTGGAGCTTCCGGCTCAGGCTGAGCCGGCTGTGAAACAGTAGTCTCTACTGATGCAGCATCCTCTTTAGCCTCTTCTGCAGAAGCCATCTGTGCTGCCGGAGTCTCTAATTTCTGGCCGGTTTTTTCTACATATTCTTCATATAAACCAAGACGATTTAAATCGCTGTCTTTTTTGTTGTGTCCACAGGCGCAAGAACCAACGTAATTGGCGTTGACACGTTCACAAAATGAACACTGCCATCCTCCATCTAAAAGCAATTCTTTTTCATAATCGCTAAACTGTGGCACATTTCCTTGTTTGTCACTCATACGTACACCTCATTTCTTTCATACCTTTGTTTCCTTCTCGTTTATTCGTACAACGGATAACGGTCTGTCAAACCTTTTACGATTTCCGTTGCTTTTGCCTTATTGCCTTCCGGATCTGCAATGATCATTGCAATCGCATCAGCAACCATATCAAGATCAGCTTCGTTAAAACCTCTTGTTGTCACTGCGGCTGTTCCCAAACGGATACCACTCGTTACAAAAGGTGACTGTGGATCATTAGGAATTGTATTTTTATTACATGTGATATGTGCTGCATCCAACCATTTTTCTACGTCTTTACCTGTTAGATTTTTATCTGCAAGATCAACAAGCATCAAATGGTTATCTGTTCCACCGGAAACAATCTTAATGCCGCGGTTTTGTAACCCCTTACAAAGTGCCTGTGCATTTTTAATAATATTTTTACCGTACTCTTTGAATTCCGGCTGTAACGCTTCTTTGAAGCAGACAGCCTTTGCTGCGATCACATGCATCAAAGGACCACCCTGAATACCCGGGAATAACGCTTTGTTAAAATTGATCTCTTTCGCAAATTCTTCGCTGGAAAGAATCATTCCACCACGAGGTCCACGTAATGTTTTGTGGGTTGTCGTCGTGGTAACATGAGCATATGGAATTGGACTCTCGTGAACACCTGCTGCTACTAAGCCGGCGATATGAGCCATATCAACCATCAAATAAGCTCCCACAGAATCTGCGATTTCGCGAAAACGCTTGAAGTCAATTTTACGAGCGTATGCACTTGCACCGGCAATGATCATTTTTGGTTTGCATTTCTTAGCAATACTTTCTACTTCATCATAATCAATGAAACCATCGTCATTTACACCATAAGGTACACAATGGAAATATTTACCGGACATATTGACCGGACTTCCATGAGTCAAGTGTCCGCCGTGATCAAGATTCATGCCCATATAGGTATCTCCCGGCTGCAGCAAAGCAAAAAATACTGTCATATTTGCCTGTGCACCGGAATGCGGCTGTACATTGGCATATGTACAATCAAATAACTTCATGGCACGATCTCTTGCAAGATCTTCAACAATATCAACGTATTCGCATCCACCATAATAGCGTTTGCCAGGGTAACCTTCCGCATATTTGTTAGTCAATGTGCTGCCCATGGCTGCCATAACCGCTTTACTTACTAAATTTTCAGAAGCGATCAATTCAATGTTATCACGCTGACGATTTGTCTCCTTGTCCATTGCTGCTGCAACTTCCGGATCAAAACGTTCTACTTCTTCAAATGAGTACATATATTATCCTCCTTTTTATATTTCATCAATTGCTTTTCCAATATCGTTACGCATATATTTATTATCAAAAGTAACCCATTCGGTTGCCTTATATGCATTTTTACGCGCTTCCTTTAATGTAGCACCTTTGGCAGTAATGCCCAATACTCTTCCACCATTGGTTACTAAACCGTCTTCCGTCAATTTTGTTCCGGCATGGAATGCATAATAACCGTCTTCCGAAGCAAAATTTTTCAGAAATGTAATCTTTTTCCCTTTTTCATAATGTTCCGGATAGCCATCAGAAGCTAATACAACACAGACAGCCGCATTATCTTCAAATTGAAGATCTACTTGGTCTAACTTTCCGTCAATACAAGCCTCCATAACATCGATAATATCGTTTTTCATGCGAGGCAGAACAACCTGTGCCTCCGGATCGCCAAATCTTGCATTGTATTCCAATACTTTTGGACCGTCCTGCGTCATCATAAGGCCAACAAAAAGTATTCCTACGAAATCTCTTCCTTCTGCTTTCATAGCATCCATTGTTGGCTGATATATTTGTTCTTCACAGAACTTCTGAATCTCCGGCGTATAAAACGGACTCGGTGAAAATGTTCCCATTCCTCCGGTGTTTAATCCCTGATCTCCGTCTTTAGCACGTTTGTGATCTTGTGCGCTGGTCATCGGTTTGATATGTGTACCATCACAGAAGCAAAGTACAGAAGCTTCTCTACCAACCATAAAGTCTTCTATAACGATAGTGTTGCCGGCATCTCCAAATTGTTTATCTAACATTAATGAGGTAACACCTGCCTCTGCTTCCTGCAGATTTTGACAGATTAATACACCTTTTCCAAGTGCCAGACCATCTGCTTTCAACACAACCGGAAAAGTTACATTTTCTAAATAGATTAACGCTTCCTCCGGAGAATGAAATGTTTCATAATGGCAGGTTGGAATGTTGTATTTTTTCATGAGATCCTTTGAAAAACTTTTAGAGCCTTCGATGATCGCAGCATTTTTACGTGGACCAAATACGCGAAGTCCCTGCGCTTCAAATACATCGACAATGCCACCAACCAAAGGATCATCCATGCCGATGATCGTCAGATCGATCTCATTTTCCTTGGCGAATGCAGCAAGTTTATCAAATTCCATAGCAGTAATATTTACGCATTCTGCAATTTCTGCGATCCCACCATTACCAGGTGCACAGTAAATTTTATCGACACGTTTGCTCTGGGAGACACTCCAGGCAATTGCATGCTCTCTTCCGCCGCTTCCTACAATTAATACTTTCATCTTGTTTCCTCATTTCTGCATATCCTGCGATGCGTTTATTTATTCCGTGGAAATGATACTAACGGCTTACAACAGCTATACCATTCTGTACGGAAACTTTTCCTGCGCCAATCAGATCAATTGCTTCCGGAAGAATGTTCCATTCAGCTTGTTCCATCACACGTCGCTGTAGAATTTCCGGAGTATCTCCATTTTTTACTTCAACAGCTTTTTGTAAAATAATAGGACCATGATCTGCCTTTTCGTCTACAAAATGCACTGTGGCACCAGTTATCTTATTGCCACATGCCAAAACACTTTCGTGCACTTTCAATCCATAATACCCCATCCCGCAATGAGCCGGAATCAAGGATGGATGAATGTTAATGATCTTATTTGGGTAGGCTGCGATCATTTCGGATGGAACGATCACCAGATAACCTGCCAGCACAACAAGATCAATATTATATTTGTGTAGAGCATCAACCATTGCTTCGCCAAAAGCACTCCGGTTTTCGTATTCCTTTGGGGAAATACATAACGCCGGGATACCTGCATTATTTGCACGCTCCAGTGCATAAGCATCCGCTTTATTACTGATCACAACAGCAATTTGTGTGTTGTGAATTTTACCGGAATGGACGGCATCTATGATTGCCTGCAGGTTCGTTCCACCACCGGATACACATACTGCAATTTTCTGCATACTAATCCTCGTTTCAATATGTATTATTAGGACAAAAGAGAAATTCCCTTTTCACCCTCTGTGATCTCGCCTATAATATATGCTTTTTCTCCAGCCTGCTCTGCTAAAGCTACTGTCTTGTCTGCATCAGCAGCATCTACTGCAAGAAGCATACCGATACCCATATTATAAGTGTTATACATCATCTCTTTGGAAATGTTGCCTTCTTTTGCCAACATGTCAAAGATCGGTGGGATCTCGTAACTTCCCACTTTGATATTTGCATGTGCATTTTCAGGAAGCATACGCGGAATATTCTCATAAAAACCACCGCCTGTAATATGGCTGCAGCCTTTGATCGTTACGCCACCCTCTTTGATCGTGCGCAGTGCCTTCACATAAATCACAGTAGGTGTTAATAATGTTTCACCAAGTGATTTGCCGCCAAGAGACTCGTATGTTTTATCCAAGCTTTCTTTTTTCATTTCGAACACTTTGCGAACCAAAGAATATCCATTGCTGTGAATACCGGAAGAAGCAATTCCAACCAGCACATCACCTTTTGCAATTGTTTTACCTGTGATCATATTTTTGCGGTCAACAACACCAACCGCAAAACCGGCAAGATCATACTCATCTACCGGATAAAATCCAGGCATTTCTGCAGTCTCACCACCGATCAAAGCTGCACCGGACTGTTTGCAGCCGTTTGCCACACCGGATACGATGGAAGCAATCTTTTCCGGTTCATTCTTGCCACAGGCAATATAATCAAGGAAGAATAACGGTTCACCACCTGCACAGGCGATGTCATTAACACACATTGCGACACAATCAATACCAACGGTATCGTGGCGATCCATTTCAAATGCCACTTTCAATTTGGTGCCAACGCCATCTGTTCCGGATACTAAAGTAGGCTGTTCCATTGTCTTGAACGCCTCCATAGAAAATGCTCCTGAAAATCCACCGATATCAGTAAGCACTTCACTGCGCATCGTTCCGGCAATATGCTCTTTCATCAGTTCTACCGCTTTATATCCGGCTTCAATGTCTACTCCCGCATTCTTGTAATCCATGTTTTCCTCATTTCTGCGTTGCAATCGTAATAGTATTATATAAATCGGGAAATATCCCATAATGCAATTCATCGCAGGCAACGCACTACAACAAATGTATTGCATAAACATAGCAAATCTACTTTATTGTAGCACAATTCCTACTGTTTGTCATTGGAATTTTCTAAAAAATTCTCAAAAATATCACTTGTTTTTGTCAAAATAGCCCAATACGCTAACGGAATCCCTGCCGGCATAAACTGTAACTGCACCTTGTTCGGTAGTGGATAATATATGTGCAGATATGCTGTTTAGACGAGATAATAATTCCCGATGCGGATGGCCGTAACGATTATTTTTACCACAGGAAATGATCGCATATTGCGGTTGCACCTGCGCTAGAAATTCAGCACTGGTTGAATTTTTGGAACCATGATGTGCTACTTTTAGAATGTTAAATCTGGTGCCGGAACGCTTTAACTGTTCTAAGACATACCGCTCTCCGTCACCTTCCAGATCACCACATAATAGCATCTTTGTTGAATAATACGTAACTTCTAAAGTCGTAGAATATGCATTTGCAGAAGAAGCATCAAAAAAAGGTTTTGGATGCAGACAAGCAACAGATAATGCGCCTTTTTGCAGATGATCGCCGGCACATATTGTTTGAATCGGAATATCTGCCTGCTTGGCAGCAGTGATCATCTGGCGATATCCTTCTTCACTCTGCATTTCTTGCGATGGCAATGGTAAAAGAAGTTTGCGGATTTGGATATCCTGGCGGTCTGCAACATGCTTCATTAATTCCAGCTGACCGGATATATGGTCTTTGTCAGCATGAGTCATGATCATATAATCTATGCTGTGAATTCCTTGTGATTTGAGATATGGAATCAAACAATACTCTCCTATATTGTTTTTGCTGGTGCTTCCACCATCAATTAAAAATGTAGTGCCATCGGTGTGCTGCAGTAAAATACCATCCCCCTGCCCTACATCCAGAAAAACAGCCTTAAAGTATTTTCGCGGAATGGGAAAAAGCAGAAGAATAACGGCAGCAGTCCAGATCAGCAAAGGATAAGGCTTGATAATCGTGCGTTTATTGATCCAGAGTAGAGATAAGGCAAGAATAATATAATATATCACGATGCGAGATATTTGTGGTTGCCCGAGAATCAGTGAATGAATTGGCAATCGTTGGAACAGCCTGCACAAATATTCATAAAACGACAGAATGCAGTAGGTGGTGCCGAACAAAAAATGCGACATAAACGGCAGCCACAGACCTAGTATACATGCAACGCCGCCGATCAGCACCAGATAAGAAACCAGTGGCAGCACTAAGAGGTTCAGAAATATCCCGTAGACCGGAATCTCATAAAAAAAGAATAGTACTATTGGCAGTGTAGTTAGTTGAATGGCGGCACTGGCCAATAACGATTGTGCTGTTTTTTCCAGGAGAAGAGAGATTTTACATTGGCATTTATCCAATAGCGTACCTTGCTGTTTTTCTCGTATCCAACGCCTCTTTTTGCGGAGTTTGGCGCGGCGCTTTTCGGAATCACCTACTATGATCATCTGCAGAGCGGGTAAAATAGCAGCAATGCCGAGCACAGCGAAATAAGATAATAAGAAACTGCAAGAATAGACAGCATAAGGATTTTGCAGTGTAATGATGCAGGCACTGATTGCCAGTGATGAAAGTAAATCGTAACTTCGATGCAGCAGATCTGCTGCGAATAACAAGAGCATCATGATAACGGCACGACTGGTTGAAATGCTAAAACCCGTCATTAGTCCATACGATATTAAAAATGATATGGTTGCAAGAATACTGATGCGTCTCGGCAGCCGGCAGATAAGCAGCAGGCGAAAAATACCGAAACAAAAGATCGTGACATGAAGTCCGCTGATCGCTAACAGATGACCAATGCCGTTTTGCTGATATAGCTGTTTGATGTCTGAGGGAAGTTCTGTTTTTTGACCCAATAAAACAGCTTTCATTATACCGGCTTGTTTATCAGGGAGACCGGATTCTATCGAAGTTGATAATCGATGTCTGATTTCGTCCAGTTTTGTAAACAACGTGTTAGAATGGCCGGACACCACTTCGATCTGGTCAGCGTATAATTGATAATAGAAGTTTAGTTCCCGATAATATTGTTTTTGATCAAATTCGCCAGGATTGGATGCCGCGGCAAAATTTTTCAGAGTTCCAAAACACTCTATTGTATTACCGGGAAGAAGCGATGAAGTTTGATCTGAATAAACGATCATATTGGAAAAATTATATACTTTCTGTCCGGAAATATGGACAGATACTTTTTTGAGATATAAACGATTGGATGAATCGGTGGGCTCTGTACGATAATAAATCCCTTTTACGTAAGCATTTATCTTATCATTATTTTTAGCCAGTAATGCCTCATACGGATAATTCTTCTGCCATTGTTCCTGCATGTGCGTGGCATGAAACCAGACCAACAGAAACATACAGATCGTACAGATCCAAACACAGGGTCTGCGAATATAAATCACCTCTTTAGAATCACTGGACAAGATCAAGATTTCTAGTAAATACATCTCCAAATGGCATAGAATCGTTATAGAATAATTCCTGTTTGCCGTTAATACTAAATTGCACTTTTGTAATATCCGGCAGTTCGATCAATGTATTAACGACAGAATAAATAGCCACTTCTGCTGTAATCCCGTCCGGTTTATTTAAAAACTGCTCTGAAAAATCAACATAACAGGTATGCTCTTTCATGGTAACTTTGTTAAGGATCGTATCTTTAGGAATTGTTGCCTGAATATCCTTGGAAGAAACACCGTCGATCGTAGATGGTCCCTTTAGAAGCTGTTCAATGACAAGCTGCTCTAACGGAATTGTCGCATCATATGTGATCTCAACCGGTACTTCAACAAGCTTATCTCCTTTTCGAGATGCAAAATACATATTTACAGTTGCGGTCTGACGATATGTTGAACCACTGTCTGTATTATCAATAAAGCTGCCGGCAGTCATATAGCCGATGGAATTCATATTCGAATCGGTCAACGGTTGCCCTGCCACGTAAAATTGCACAGCACGAACATCTTTAGACTGGCAGAGAGTTTTAACGATCGCAGCACGGCGCAGAATCTCATTAACTCCGGAATAATTGCCATAGGCGGCATCCAAGTAAAGTGTCAGGTCACCGTTGTTATCAATAACGAAGTCATCAACAGATACATTGTCCGGAATGGCTTTTTTCATAGATACATCGGAAGGTTCTTTTTGAAGGTTATGCAGTAATTCCTTGATAAGAGTTTCGCCTTTCTTATTCTTAGGAGCATATTTCTCGTAAGTCACTTT
>ERZ835541.3414-NODE-3414-length-11033-cov-3.280561_pt1 | contig 11033 bp, 10 predicted proteins | sample MGYA00519945_ERZ835541 | MGnify/ENA primary metagenome ERZ835541 (study PRJEB31850, sample SAMEA3708780) | human gut metagenome | biome: human gut; feature: human-associated habitat; material: faeces | place: China | collected 2014 ...
CCCATTGAGATGACTGGCTTTTTCGCCATTTCATCTATAGTGTTCGGCAATCATGTGTTTTCAGAACACTTTGGATCAACTTAAAATTCAGGGCGCTGACTCACTATGCACCATACATGTTACAACTCAGTCGGAGTACAACTCGAGTGTGCCGCCTAAGTCCCCCGTAGAACGATCCGAGTGGATCTGATAGTGGACTTTTATCTTTCCATCGATAGGTTTAATGAGCATTCCACCACTGAGCCATTTACATTCGTTCGGACGTAGATTTGCAACATCAAATTCGTAATATCCATGACCACTGGTAGATGCTATAAACTCTTTCAACTCTTCTTTATAGTCTTCTTCTGTTTTTTGTGACTGTGATAGCCGTCCATAAGCGTCAAGCTGTAACGGTTTTGGAATATAACTGTATGGTTCGAATGGAGCAATTTCTGTGTGGATATTTCCGTCTTCAACCGGGGCAAATAATTCACCGATAATTCCAGCATCTAGTGTATCATCGTCTCTGCAAAAGATATGTTGCATGCCATTATATTCACGCCAAACTAAGTGTTCAGTCGGTTCAATAATATCTCCGTTCTCAATCCGTACAACTACTCGGATGTTTGTGTCCTGCACAGTTGAAATGTTCTGTATGGCGAGTGGAATAAAATACATCCCATCAAACGAATTTAAATAACTTACCCGTATTTCAAGTTGCCACAGGTTATAAGAGAGGTTTCTCAGCTTAGCCGACCTCATCCAGTACACGGTTTTTCAGCACATACAAAAGCGAAGCAGTGTCATAGTAGCTCTCTATATAGAGTTCCTTGTCAATTTCCAGCGGCGCGTGCATCTTTTCCGGGGAGGCCGCGAGAATGGTGCACTGCCTGCCCATAGTCTTTTGTACGTTCCAATTTGAATCCCTCCTAAACGCAAAAAAGCCGGGACTTCTGAAAAGAAATCCCGGCTCTCTGCGAAATATTACATTGTCTGCTCCATTGTGGGGTGTTGATTCCGTTCCTGCTGCGGCAAAAGCAGCTCGATCTGCTCCTGTACGCTGATATGCTCCCTCTATGAGAGACAGTGAAATAAAACACTGTTTCCATAGGGGGAGAAATTTATGTCTAAAAACAAGGTTTCGTACGAGAAGAAGGTAGAAATTGTAAGAGATTATCTGGACGGACGGGTGGGATATCCCACGCGCCCTTCCAGACAGTCCCTTGCAATTCTCTGGGGACTCTCGAAAAATGGTACCTTTTTTACAGAAAGTCTGGTTTTGATGCTTTGGTTCCCACCGGACGGTCTGACTGCGGTGTAAGCCGGAAGATTGATGAAGACCTGAAATTTATCTGAAGCATCATTATCCCCGGATGTCCGCAGCTGCGATATATAAACAGCTCCAGGATAACGGCAGCATCCGCTCCGGCCAGCTTTCAGAATCTACGGTATGCCGTTTTATCAACTAGCTCGTCTTACTGGAAACATAATGTAGATGCTGGGATATCATTTTGCCTTAAGTATACCAGCAAGCCCATTTGGGCACTCAATAGACATATGATTGTCTGGTTTAAGTCTCAATTCTGCGATCAGCCCAATTTGAGCAGCAAAGTTGTTTGGATGAATCGTATAACGACACATCCCATCGCCAATATCTTCCTTGTCAACCGTATACCCATCATCTGTATCATCTGAAAACCGCGTATCTCGCCGCACGACTGTTTCTAGATAGTTTTGCCCACTGACACCGCTTAGTCCGCGGTAACAGTCCGCTGTAACTGTGTCCATCGGCTTCCCGCAAAAATACCGACTTTCCTGGCTATCTGCCGGAATCCCGCAGATTTGCGCCAGTACGTTTTCATAGTGCTCTTTCGCCAAGCGAATACCTGTTCCGCCAATTTGTTTTGAAGTACTATCTTCCAGATCCAGCGCAGAAAATCGAACACCGCAGCGCTGAAAAGACGCTCGGATAAAATCGGTCAGCGCACTGCGTGAGATGCTTCTTCGTGGATCATCTCGATCGGAGACGACTGGAAAATTGGAAAAGCCGCGTGTATAGTGCTCATGCAGCCAGTCATACCGTGCCCGTAAAATCTCCTGCGCAAACGGAAGCGGTGGACGCGAGTAATTGTGCGTCGCGCCGGCGTTGTCCGACTGCAGCTCCAAATACGCCTGATTATTCTTGCATTGAACATCACGCCAATACAGTTCGCGCATCTCGTCGATCCCCAGCCCTGCGCCAAGCGCGAGCACAATGGCACATACGCGACCATCTGCGATATGATCTTTCGCCAGCTTGAGCAGCGCACACTCCGCTTCGCCGGATATGCCGTGCATTCGCGCAGCTCTGGCGCGTTCTGCACTGTAATTACGTGTGTGCTTTTGTGTTGGCATATATTCCAAGATTGGATTTGCACACGCGAAATCCCCACGGTCTTTACAAAAATCAAAAAAGCGTGCAGTACGGCGGAGTTCCGTGTTTGAAAACTGCTTGCTTAGATAGGTGACATCTTTTGCAGATATACAGGAAATAGGTTTGTCGCCCAAGGAAGCACATATCTTTTGCAAGCTATTTTGATTTCTGCGTCTGGTCTGCTCCTTCGTCGGCACTTCAGTGGCAAAAAATGCTTTTGATCTGGCGTAAAACAGCCCCAGTGCCGTGGCGTTTTGCCCTAACCCATGGTTTTCTAATATGCGTGCAAGCGTCGGCTGTGCCTCAGCATAGAGACGCTCTGCTTTTCCTGCAACTGCTTCTTTTATTGCGGTGTTGGCACTTTGCGGAAAAACTACAACGTGCGTCATTGGATCAAGATCAACACCGGCAATTTCAACATCCAATTCCTTTGTCGCTTTTAACTCCCGTGGTCGTTTTTCTGTGCGGATGCGCGCTTTCTGATCCTCGGCTCGTTTCGCGATCAGCTCCCGGCGGCGTGCACCGTCAAATAGAAAGATTTTGCCGTCTAATGGCGAAATCAAGCTGACCCGACCGGTTACACGAGTGCAGCAGCTGCCAATGGTATGCACCTCGAAGCGGCCCTCAATGCCGCAAATCATAAATGTTCCAGCCAAGCTGCAATGCTGCTTTTGTTCGTTATAGCGACTTTTTATTTCTAAAAACTTTACGTTTTCCACTTCAATTTACCTCTGTTTCCCGCACGATTTGCTCCGCGCGCTGCAAGCAGGCATCATACCCACAATTCGGCGCACACGACTGCAAAACAGTGGTGCCGCGCTGTGCTGGCTTGGCGGGCAGCAGCCGAACGTGTTGAATTTGCAGCGCGCCGCGAGGCGCAGTAATCACGAGGTCTTGCCCCGGTTCTAACGCTTGAATATCCAAGTTAACAGTGCGGTCTTCCCCTGTGATAAACTGGTGTCGGATATTTTCCTCCAAAACAAGTGATGTGTTATTTGGGAGAATCAGTGGTTGAGCGGCCGGAGATTGCGATAGCTGTGGGATTAAAACGCATCGGTCGATGATAGCTGCGATTCGCTGTTGCTGCTCTGGTGTGGTATAGTCGCGCTTTGCGTTATCACGCCGCGCATGACCAAGCAGTTTGTCAAGCATATCCATCGGCATGCCGCAGCAATTGGCCATCCGCGTTGACCAATCGCGTCTCAAAATATAAGCCGAAACGTCAGTGCTGTCTGTCTGTATAGCTTCTGCGGTACTTTCCGTAATGATTTGCGAGTTACACCCCGCAAGCAGAAGCAGCCTCTTTACACACGCAGAGAGTTCTGAGGCATTTGTTGTTCCAAGCGGCATATTTTCGATTTCTTGCGCCGTGTATCCCTGCGCTTGCAGTTGCTTGATACGAAGCCGAATGAATTGTACCATTTCACTGCCCAGAATAATGGTGCGATAGCCAGCCTGCGTTTTTGGATATGGTTCATAAATGCCGCCGCGGATTTTACCGGCAACAAAATAGCTGCCGTATTTGTCACTAGCTGCGAGTGCGATGTCACCGATCTTTGGTGCAGCAGCTTCGCCGGTCCGCAATCCGACATATAGCATCAGAGCCGCATTATATGCCCGCGCGTCGCCCTGATTGGCAAGGAGCCACAACATGTTTGCAAAAACCACTCGCGTGTCGGCTGGCAGCTCCTTCGGCTGCTCCACTTTTGATACTTTTACACGTTCGTACACGGGAAAGTGCACATCCGGCAGGCCGGATTGTGGATACTGTGTCCTTGCCAATTCATAAAGCCGTCTGCACCGATCCAGCTTGGCAATGACCTGCTGTCGCGCGGCGGCAACATCTTTTTCGGCGGCGCGTCCATCCGCAGCTGTTTTTCCTCGCCTAGACTTACTGGCTCGTTCGATCAAATCATCTGCTATCTTTTTAAGATCCTCATTGCAAAGATCTTCGCCAAAGCGATCCATACGTGGAGCAATGCTGTCTCTCAAGTAGCTGAGAGTCCCGTCATAAGTCGATTGCGCCCATCCTAGATCGGTGGGATCAAACTGCACAACTTGAAAATAGTTTGAAACTCTGCCGCGCTGCATTTTGCAATGCGGATTTTTGGCATTTTCCGCTGCTGTCCATTTATGCCATACAGCGTGGATCATTGTATCAATTGCAATGGGAAGCAGTTTTTCGCTTGTGATTGTCCTTGTAGTGTCACGCGCACCTAAAATAGGGCGACAGTCTGCGCCGCACAGCACGCCGCGCAGTCGGATCGTGCTGGCCTGCATTTGAAAATAAATTTTAATCAGATGTTGATGATCCGGCGCATCAAAAACGTCGTTGACGCACCGTTCTGTCCGCAAAGCAGACAGGATAGCTTGAATTGCTGTTGATTTGGGCATTTCTCTGTCCCTCCATCGCTGTCGATGGGATCGCGCGGGTGAATGCAGCATTGCACTGCGGTTGCTTTTGAGTAAAAAAACAGCCCTTTGCCAAATAGCAAAAAGCTTCAGAATCAATTATTTTTTAGAGACAAGCGCAGCGATCCCTTAAGCGGCGGGAAGAGACGAGCCTTTTCGAAGGGAAATAGATACCTTTCAAAAGGCAACAGAAACTCTATACTATTATGATACACGGATCAGATATCTGTGTCAAGATTTCAGGCCACGCAGCTTACCACATAATAAGTTTACATAATTTTACGTATGTCGGACGTTGATGCAGCCTTCGAAAGCCTGACTGCGCTGAACGGCTTGCTGGGAAGTATCATCGGCGCTGTGCTTGATCCAATGTCCAGCGTTATCTTTGCAGCATTGCACCAGCCGCAAAGCTCGGCGATAAATTGGCTCATCGTCTGAGCCGCAGATTATCAGAGTTGCGGCACAACTGATGGACGATCCGTCATCCGGGTATATTTCCAGAATTCCGATGTGGTTGCCGTGACAGATGGAAATCGCTAGAAAAGCTGTATACGACGCTATATCAGACTGTCGGATTTCCATAAGACTAATAAAGCTGTTGCAGCATCGGCTGTGCCAAACAGCGCAGTGTGGTGCGCTGATCATTTTTCGGGCGTGTGCAATTTGCAGCGCGTCGCAAACCAGAGCGAAGCGTATGGGAAGAGCCGTAAAATCAAGCTTTCCGCACCCGATCACATCGGCTGGAAGCAGCTCAGCATTGCCATTAGGGGATGATTGATTTGTACTATACGCGATTCCGTGCAGTGCATCAATTTTCGATAATCTCCCTCCCGTAATCTGAGATTGTAACTGTCTGCTAGAAGATCGGATATACTCATACTTTGGTGTACCACAGAGCGGACTTTCTGCGCGCATTGTGTAAAGCCGTGATACAGGAACGGAGCAAGGCGCGCTTGTGCTGCTGTCCAATGGGCGCGCAGCATCTGCACCGGAACTTTTACTGAAATCGGTTTTTGACACTCCGTATATGTTGCTTGATGCCGGGTGATGATCCACAATGACAATCTCGCGAGGATTTGGCAAATTACGAATGCGTAGGTGCACAACGAAGCGATATGTTCCAAACTGAAGATACGCTATCTCTAAGCAGCCATATGGCAATTGTGGCAGGTAGCAGGAGAGTTTCCTTGAAAACGGCGCATACGTAATCGACTCGTCTGATTGAAGAACAGCGTGTGTTTGCTCTGCAAACTGGTACTTTGCCGCGCAATAGAGCCAAGCTCGGTTTTGCTCCGCCGCAAGGCAGCTCGGACGGTCATCCCGCAACTCGATTTGATATTTGTCTGAGCATGGTATCGGTCCTGAATTCATAATATAATTTTCGATAATTTCTCCCGTTAGAATCGACCGAATCAATGCACCATCACAGCACGCTGTGAGTGCTGCAAACGCCACGGTATCCGGAATTTTATAAATTATTTGCCCCGCCTGAAACGTATGGAATTTTTGAAGAAATATCTCGGGACGTCGAAATAGATCCAGCTCATATGGTGCTGGACATTTTGCCAATTCCGTGTCTACACAAATTTGATGACAGTCTATCCTCGCTCGTTGAATGCGCTTACCAGCAAGGCTGTGGCTTTCGGGTGTCACGCTGTCACGCAGCGTTTTGTAGCGATTCCCAATATGCAGCAACCCGAGCTGGGTCAACGGAACAGCTACAATTTCTGGTTCTGGATGCGTCGTGCTTGGATCGACAAAGCATGCGGCGATTCGATCGTATTTGTCGACGAGACCGAGTGCGTAAAGTTGTTTTGGCTTCTCAAACATAATGATATCTGGCATATAAGAGCCTCCTTTTTGTGTTTTTAGGCTTCCCATTATTATCATGCATACATGAGAAGAAAAGTCAAGATTTTGAGGCAAACAAGAATATAGTCTTTCGTTAAAGATTAACCAAATCAAACAACAGGACAAAAAATATGCTGCGATCCATGAAATTTTTTGCCCGGTTTTACGAGAAAGCGCCTTGGTGCTGCTTTTATATGCTGTGCATAAAAACTAAAACGCGAAATTGTGCAGCCATACAAATTTTTAAAAACATTCGAAAAAATAAGAAAATTCAAAGAAAAGTTCAGAACATGCCTTGAAATGATTAGGAGAAAACCGTAAAAAATTTCTCATTCAGGTTTCATTCCGGACGAAACTCGAAATCACCTATTTTGTGGTAATATTTATATGGTAAAATATAAAGAAAATCGGTTGAAATCGTATGATTTCAACCGATTTTTGATGGTCCGAGTGACTAGATTCGAACTAGCGGCCTCTTGAACCCCATTCAAGCGCGATACCAAACTTCGCCACACCCGGAAACAAGCTGTATTTCATTCAGCTCAGATATAGTACCACATCGCGGCAGCTTTTGCAAGACCTTTTTTCGAAAATTTTAAAATTTCATCGGGCTGCCGATCGCCCGCCGCAATACAAGCTGTACTGTGGCGGGCGATGGCGCTGCTGCCTTACTTTTTGGCCGCAGCAGCCTTTTCCAGATTGAGCTTGCGGCGGTTCTTGACAGCGTCCTCCATCGGGACGATCTCCCCTGCCGCCTGCAGCGCCATTTTGGTGAGCAGCGGACCGACCAGCTCATAGATCAAGATGGCAAAAAGCGTGATATTTTGAATCAACTCGCCCTGTTCGCCAAGGCTCCGCGCCGTGACGCACATGCCGAGCGCGACACCCGCCTGCGGCAGCAGCGTGATACCGAGATATTTGCAGATCTGCGGCTCGCATTTCATGACCTTTGCAGAATAATGCGCGCCAAGATACTTACCGAGCGAGCGCATCACAATGTACACAATGCCGATGAGCACGATCGAACCGTCCGCGAACACGCCAAGATCCAGCTGCGCGCCGGAAATCACAAAGAACGCGGCAAAAAGCGGGCTCGTCCACCGATCAGCCTTGGCCATAATCTCTTCCGACAGCGGGCAGAGATTACAGAAAATCGTGCCAAGCATCATGCACGTCAGAAGCGACGAAAAGCCGACCGTCACCGGGCCCACATGGAACTCGCACATAGCAAGCGCCGAGACCATGAACACCAGCGCGATTGTCATGTTCAAACGGTTCGTGTTGGAGTTGAAGAGCTTTTCCAGCTGTGTCAGAACCCAGCCGCCAAGTGCGCCGAGCACCAGCGAGCAGACGATTTCCACCAGCGGGTCAACGATGATTGAGATTATGTCGAACGAATTGGTGTTCAGTGCCTTCGCGACGCCAAACGATACCGCGAAGACCACAAGGCCTACCGCATCATCCAGCGCAACGATCGGCAGCAGCAGATCGACCAGCGGCCCCTTTGCCTTATACTGCCGGACGACCATCAGCGTCGCCGCCGGAGCAGTCGCCGTCGCGATCGCGCCAAGGGTAATGGCCTGCGCAACAGAGAGTTTCCCGTTTGTGAGCAGGCAGACTGCAATCAAGGCGATATCGACCAGGAAGGTTGCGGTCAGCGCCTGCAGAATACCGACCACAAGCGCCTGCTTGCCGGTCTTTTTGAGCTCGGAGACGCGGAACTCGCTGCCGATGGAAAACGCGATGAAGCCAAGCGCAACATCGGAAATCAAGGACAGGCTCTCAACATCCGCCATGGTCGGGAAGCCGAGCCCCTGAATCCCCAGAAGCCCCAGACAGTACGGGCCGATCAACACGCCGGCGACCAGATACGCCGTCACGGACGGCAGCTTCAGCGGTTTTGCGACACGGGTCATCAGAAGCCCCGCCAGCACTGCAACAGAAAGCGACAATAAAATTCTCATACTTCTTCCTTCATTTCATAGATACTAAATTTGCATCCATCATTATACGCAGATTTCTAAAAAATGCAAGTCTTTTCTGTATAAATTATATAAAAGAAGTAATATTTTTTTGTGCATTATCTCTTTCTCATGCCCCGCCGTCCATTACCAAGCTCGCAATTTCTTATTCCAGTGGGTAAGTCACGCCGTCGACCGTAATGGACGCAAGCTCGTTCAGGTCAAGCAGACGCGAAAACCGCCAATTGTCCTTGATTCGGCTGTCCTCTCCGCTCCCTGTTCCGGAAAAGCCGAGCGCGCCGTACGTGCCATAGGACGCATAAGTGCCATTTCCGGGCGTCGTCAGAGAAAAGTTTGTCCCGTCCTTGAGCGTCAACATGACGGCCGTCTCGTCATGTCCCACTCCCCCGCTGCCGTCTAATCGGAAGGAAATGGGTGTGATCGTCGCCGTATCCCAGCGATAGCTCTTTCCTTCGTAGCGGGATGTGTCCAGCGAAATCGTGCGTTCCTCCTCGAGCTGCTCCGGAACCGGGACTTCAAAGAGGTCAAAGTTCTCGCCGTGGTAGCTCATATCGAACAAAATGAGGTCTCCGGGCGCAAATTCGCCGCCGTTGTTCGTCAAAAGCGCGTACGCCGTGCCATTGTCCACCTCTAAGATGTCCATGCCCATACCGCCGTTTTTCCACTCGCGCTCATGGCCTTCTCCTGTGTTGTTCTGCGCGAGGACCAGAAGTGCTCCATTGCGCTCGCGGTCTAAAAAGCTGGTTTCCCTCCATACGGCAAGCTCCTGTTCGGCCTCCTGTGTCCGCGCTTCGATCCGCAAAACGGCGTACAGGGTGTCCTTCGAGGCCAGCATCGAGTCTAACGTGAAGACAAACTCGTCTGTCCTTGCCGATACGCCCGTTTCCGCCGCCTCCGCCTGTTCCGGCACCTGCATCGTGCCCTCGGCGATCATCGCCTGCTCCTGTTCCGTATAGCTCGGAAGCGTCACATCATATTGCGCCGTCTCGTCGTAGGCCGTTACCTTGCTCTCCACCAGCGCGGCAGAGCCGCCAAACAGCCGGTCAAACCAGCCAAGCCGGAACGCCGCAAGCGCACTGACGCACAAAAGCGCCGCAATGGCCGCCGCAAGCGCTGCCGCCCGAATGGGGCGCGCCGTTTTTTTCGTTTTGATCCCCGCCTTCTGCATCGTCTGTTCCACAATCCGCGCCGCCTCGTCCGGCTGCAACGGCGCAATCGGATACTCCCGTTCCGGCGCATAGCGCATGAGTTTATCCCAACTCGTCTTCACAAAGCAATCCTCCTTCAGTAAGCTCTTTTCGAAGCGTTTCCCTTCCCCGCATCAGCCGCGAACGCACGGTCGACGCGTTCATCTGCATCGCCTCCGCGATCTGCGCGGCCGTCTGCGCCAGATCGTAAAACCGGCAAAAAATCTCCCGGTCTTCGCCCGACAGCGCCAGAAGCGCTTTTTGCACCGCCTCGCAGCGCTGGTCTTCATACATCCGCTCCCAAAGCGGCTCCAGACTTACGAACGTATCATCCTCCAGCGGCACATATACCCGCTTGCGCCGCATGGCGTCCGCCGTCTGATTTCTCGCCACCGCGCCGAGCCACGGGCGCAGCTGCCCGCGCGTAATGCTCTTTGCTCCGCGCCACAGGTTTACAAACACATCCGACGCAATTTCCTCCTGGTCCTCCGCCGTCAGAACGCCGCGGCTCCGGTTTCGTATGACGGCCATCACATAAGCGCCGTATTGCCTGACAGCCTCCTCCAGCGCACCCGTGCTTTTCTGCCGCAGCCGGTGCAGCAAATCTGTATCTTCTATGGTGCATTCCTCCCTTGCCATTATCTCAGCATGCTGTCACTCTACAGGTCGCGCAATGCGACGCTTTTGTTGCAGCCACGCGGCGCACACTTTGATCGTATCCGCCAGTATTATGACGTATTTTTACAGAAATGTCTATATTTTGTAGAATTTTGTCGGCAGAAAGTTTTGTATTTTTAATTTTTAGGCTTGCGTTTTTGGATGAAATATGCTATCTTATAGGCAGCGAGTGAATATGGACCCGGGCGGCAAGGGCGCTCCCCTTGCCCGAAGGACGCCGAAGGAATGTGTGTTCGCGCAGCCCTGCCATGTGTTTTTACATACATTCATTCGAAACAGCCACCGCCGTCAGCTGCAAAGCTGGCGGCGGTGGTGCGTCCGGCATGCTCTCTTTTCCGAAGCCTGTCCCCCCGCTCGCGCATGGTGCGGCACCTTCAGGAGAACATCGTGGGAGAAAAACGCAGAAAAAAGAGCTTGACTTTTTGCACCGCCTGTGGTACTATACTGGAGCAGTCGCGAGACCGCAGCAAATCATGCGCGAGTGGTGGAATTGGCAGACTCGCTAGATTCAGGTTCTAGTGTCCACTC
>ERZ835541.3423-NODE-3423-length-11008-cov-3.295079_pt1 | contig 11008 bp, 8 predicted proteins | sample MGYA00519945_ERZ835541 | MGnify/ENA primary metagenome ERZ835541 (study PRJEB31850, sample SAMEA3708780) | human gut metagenome | biome: human gut; feature: human-associated habitat; material: faeces | place: China | collected 2014 ...
CATAGCCCTGAGCCTTGATGAAGGTGTAGGCCATGCCGCCGCCGATGATGAGGGTGTCGACCTTCTCGAGGAGGTTATTGATGACGTTCAGCTTATCGGAGACCTTCGCACCTCCGAGGATGGCGACAAACGGGCGGGTCGGATCGGCCAGAGCCTTGCCCATGATGGAGACTTCCTTCTGCACGAGGAAGCCGCAGACAGCAGGCAGATAATCCGCCACGCCGGCCGTGGAGGAATGGGCGCGGTGCGCCGTGCCGAATGCATCGTTCACAAAGATCTCCGCCAGAGAAGCCAGCTCCTTGGACAGCTCGGGATCGTTCTTCGTCTCGCCCTTCATGAAGCGGACGTTCTCCAGCAGCATCACATCGCCGTCCTTCAGGGCCGCGGCCTTGGCCTTGGCATCCTCACCGACGACGTCCTTGGCCATCACGACGGGCTTGCCGAGCAGCTCGCTCAGGCGGTCCGCAACGACCTGCAGGGACAGCTCGGGCTTCCACTCGCCCTTCGGCTTGCCCATATGGGAGCAGAGGATGACGCGGGCGCCGTGGTTGACAAGGTACTCAATGGTCGGCATGGCGGCTACGATGCGCTTGTCGCTCGTGATCTTGCCTTCCTTGGTGGGGACGTTGAAGTCGCAGCGGCAAAGCACGCGCTTGCCCTTGACATCGATGTCTTCAACAGATTTCTTGTTGTAGTTCATAATTGACCTCCTGATAGACTTGCGATACGCAGAATTCACACTTTCATCTTTCCATAGTCCCGCAGGTGCGGGAAATTCAATTGCCGCAGCGCTTCAAACACGCCAATGGCAACGGAATTGCTGAGATTCAGGCTGCGTGCCTCCTCGCGGATGGGGATGCGGACGCAGTCATCATAATGGGCCTCGAGGAACGGCTCCGGCAGGCCCTTCGTCTCCCGGCCGAAGAACAGGTAGCACCCATCGTCATAGGAAACATCGCAGTAGGAGCGCGGTGCCTTTGTAGAGAACAGCCGCTGCTGGACAACGTTGTTTTTCGCATAGAAGTCCCCGAGATCGTCGTATACGCGCACATCGACCAGATGCCAGTAATCGAGCCCGGCGCGGCGCACGGCCCGCTCGGAGATATCGAAGCCCAGCGGCCGGATGAGATGCAGCACGGAGCCGGTTGCGGCGCAGGTGCGGGCAATATTGCCGGTGTTCTGCGGGATCTCCGGCGCAACAAGGACAACGTTCAGCATGGTGCTCCTGCGGAGAAGAGATTTTCGCGGCAGCATGCTCTCCAAAACACTGCCGACCAATATTCTATGACAAACGACCCCAAAATTCAACTGTTTTTCTTGAATTTTCAAAAATAATTCACACAATTTCGTGTCAAAAATCACAGTTGCGTTTTCGCTCCAAATCCGCTATACTGTCTGGGAAAGCAACACCGGCCCATCTGCACGAAGGCCGGTCGGAAGGAAGCGATCCTCATTTGAAAAAAATGCACCTGACCCCCTCGCGTCTCATCGCGGTCGGGTTCCTGCTGGTCATTCTGGCCGGCGCGGGGCTGCTGATGCTCCCCATCGCCTCACGTGGGGAACCTGCCGGGTTCCTCGACGCCCTGTTCACCTCAACGAGTGCAACCTGTGTGACGGGTCTCGTCGTCCGCGACACGTTCACCGGCTGGACGGTCTTCGGCCAGCTCGTGATCCTCGCGCTCATCCAGCTCGGCGGTCTCGGCTTCATGACCTTCATCACGCTGACGTCCATGCTGCTCGGCAAACGCCTCGGCCTTTATGACCGCAAGGTCCTTATGCAGTCTGCGGGCAACATCACGCTCGACGGTACGGCGGCGCTCATCCGCAAGATCATTCCCTTTACGTTCGTGTTCGAATTTGCGGGTGCCGCATTGCTTTCCATCCGGTTTATCCCGGAATTTGGCGTTCTGCGCGGCATCTACGCCGCCGTGTTCCACGCCATCTCCGCCTTCTGCAATGCAGGCTTCGACCTCATGGGCATGCGTGCGCCGTTTTCTTCCCTGACGGCCTATGTGTCCGATCCGCTTGTGAGCCTGACGATCTGTATGCTCATCATCATTGGCGGCCTCGGCTTCCTCGTCTGGCGTGATCTTGTCCGCTGCCGCTTCCGCTGGAAGCGCCTGCAGCTGCACAGCAAGCTCGTTCTGACGGCATCCGGCATTCTGCTGCTCGGCGGCTGGCTGCTGCTCCTCGGCTTTGAGTGGAACGCCTCCATGGCAAGCCTCTCCATCCCGGAGAAGCTCCTCGCCTCGTTCTTCCAGTCCGTCACGCCGCGAACGGCCGGCTTCAATACCGTGGACCTGTCCAAGCTGTCCGACTCCGGCAACCTGCTGACGGACTTCCTTATGCTCATCGGCGGCAGTCCCGGCTCCACGGCAGGCGGCATCAAGACGACGACGCTGGCTGTTCTGGTGCTCAGTGCGCTGGCCTCGGCGCGCGGCCGCATGCGTGTCAACACCTTCCGCATGTCCATTGAGCGCGAAACGCTCCGGCAGGCCAGCTCCATTCTGCTCATCTATCTCGGCATGAGCCTGACGGCCATTCTGGCCATCTGCGCCATCGAGCCCTTCGGTCTGAAGGCCGTCACGTTCGAAGTCGTCTCCGCCATTGCGACGGTCGGTCTGTCGCTCGGGCTGACGCCGCAGCTCAGCTCCGCGAGCCGTGTCATTCTCATTCTGCTCATGTACGCCGGGCGTATCGGTGGTCTGAGCTTCGTTCTGCTGTTCTCGGAGCGCCGCTCCGAGCCGCCGCTGGATCGTCCCACCGGCAAGATCCTCATCGGATAATCAGAGAAAGGAACCATCTCATGAAATCTGTTCTCATCATCGGCATGGGCCGTACCGGCCGCCATCTGGCCAGCAAAATGCAGGCGCTCGGCAACGACGTCATGATCGTCGACAAAAATCCCGCCATCATCGAAGCGCTCTCCGGCCGCTTCACGGACTCAAACATCTGTGACTGCACGAACGATACCATCATCAAGGCGCTCGGTGTCGACAATTTCGACATTTGCTTCGTCACCATCGGCGAGGACTTCCAGGCCTCGCTTGTCGTCACGTCCCTGCTCAAGCAGTTCGGCGCGCGCATGATCGTCTCGAAGGCCAAGCAGGACATTCAGGCAGACCTCCTGCGCAAGATCGGTGCGGATGAGATCGTCTGCCCGGAGCGCGAGATCGCCGAAAAGCTCGCCGTGCGCTACAATGCGGACAACATCTTTGATTTCATTCCCTTGACAGCAGACTATTCCATCTATGAGCTTCCCATTCAGGCCGCATGGATCGGTCAGACGCTGTCCGGCCTGAATGTCCGCCGCAAATATCAGATCAACATCATCGCCGTCAAGCATGACAACGAGATCAACCCGAACGTCGGCCCGGATTACCGCTTCCGTGAGGGCGACCACATCATCCTCATTGGCCGCTCCAACGAGGTCTTCAAGCTGGCCGCAAAAATGTAAGACAGAGAAAAGCGCTCCGTCTTCCGGCGGAGCGCTTGACAAAAAAGCAAAACTGGAGTATAGTATAGGTACAAAAGGGTGCTACCAGTAGGTCGGCTCCCCAAATAGCTACGAAGAGATAATCGTTCCTTTGGGGAGGCGGCGATTATCTCTTCTTATTGTTGTCCTGATAAATCAGGGCAATGACCGCAAGTATGACCATGCAGAATTGAAAGGATTCTCCCCATGTAACCATGCCTGTCACCCCCTCTCTTTCGATCGGGAGCAAGAAGAAGTTTATCACCCCCGAATGGATTCGAGGGAAACCGCCTACCGGGGTACTGGTAGCACCGCGGACAGCATGTCACAGGACTCGGCAAATTGCAAGCAAGAACCGTGAGTTATCGTATTCGTAATGTGTTAATTCAATGATTCCCCCGTTTCAGGGTCATCAAAAGGTCAAAAAACCGGCAAACGTCATCAGGCGTTTGCCGGTCGTGGTGACCCGCTGGAGATTCGAACTCCAGACCCATTGCTTAAAAGGCAATTGCTCTGCCAACTGAGCTAGCGGGTCATGATGCAAAAAATTCGGAGCAAAGTGACTTTGCTCCGACGATGGCTGGGATGGCAGGACTCGAACCTACGAATGCCAGAGTCAAAGTCTGGTGCCTTACCACTTGGCGACATCCCAATATCCGGTGTGCCAAGCCCCGGCGCGGGGGAAAATGGGGTGAGTGAAGGGACTCGAACCCTCGATCTTCAGAGCCACAATCTGACGCGTTAACCAACTACGCTACACCCACCATATTTCGACCCGATCTTTGTGGCAGCTGATGCATCCCTGCGCTGGTACGCCAGGAGGGACTCGAACCCCCGACCTACTGCTTAGAAGGCAGTTGCTCTATCCAGCTGAGCTACTGGCGTATAGAGTGGAGCGGGTGACGGGAATCGAACCCGCGTCCCCAGCTTGGAAGGCTGGTGCCCTGGCCGTTGTGCTACACCCGCAGGCGCACTGACATAATCAGCCTAAAAATAATAACATGCAGACCCCATTCTGTCAAGTGTCTTTTCCGTTTTTCCCAGAGAAATCTTTTTGGCAGGACGCGCGGGGACTCTGGCCGAACTGCTTGCGGTAGGCGCGGGAAAACGCGGAATAGTCGCCAAAGCCGCTTCTGCACGCCGCCTCCATCATCGGAACGCCGCTTGCGATCTTCTCGCGCGCCAGCATCAGCCGCTTGCCGGTCAAATACGCGTGGATCGTGTAGCCCGTCTGGGCGCGGAAGCGGCGCATCATGTGGTACTTGCTGATGTAAAATTTTGCAGCCAGGTCGTCAATGGACACGGGCTCTGTCAGATGACAGGCCAGATATTGCAAGATCGCCGCGATCTTCTCGTCGGCCGCGCTCGCACTCGCAAAGGGCAGCACCTGCTCCTGCATGCCGCGCGTGAGGCTGATGAGGACCTGCGCCACCAGCACCTGTTCGAGCATTGTCTGGCCGAAGCCGGGCTTTGCAAGCGTCCGCTCCAACGCGAAAAGCGGCTCAAGAAGCGTCCCGTTGCGCCTGCCCGTGCGGATAACAAAGTGAAATTCCTCTGCCGCCTGTAAAAAGCACGTTTCAAGCGCTGTTTCCTCTGTGCTGATGCTGCGAAGATATTCGGGCGACAGATACAGCAGCATCCGGTCATACGCCGCTCCGAGCGGGGCCTCCGGACGGTGGACACAGCCCTGCGGCACGAGGATCATGTCCCCTGGCTCGAGCGCGTAGCTGCGGCCCTCAATGCCGTAGCGGATGGCGTCGCCGCCAAGATAGACGCAGAGCTTGTGGAATGCGTGGTAGTGCCAGCCGACCGTTTCCGTCATGGAGGCTGACAGATGGAACAGACGAAAATCCTCACGAAGGTACCCGCGCTGCTCATATCCCGGCTGCTCCATAGCTGTTCCCTCCCCGTTCGTTTCGCCCATTTTACCACACGGAGCCCCGCTTGACAACCGCACCCGCCCAAAAACTGCGGCTTGACTTATTCACCGTCCTTCGATTATGATAGAATACAAAATATCAGAAATGAGGTTTTATTTTGTGTAAACTCTGCCGCTCGCTGGAGCTCAATTGGAAAAATTCCTTGATTTCCGTTCTGGGAAGTGCCTTTCTCGCCTTTGGCCTCTACAACGTGCATGCGCTCTCCGGGGTCACGGAAGGAGGCGTTCTTGGCCTGACGCTGCTGCTCGACCGCTGGTTCTCGATCTCCCCGTCTGTCTCGGGCGCGATTTTAAACGTGCTGTGCTACGGGCTTGGCTGGAAACTGCTCGGAAAGCGCTTTCTGGCCTACTCGTTTCTCTCGACAGTGAGCTTTTCTCTGAGCTATAAACTCTACGAGCAGTTTCCCCCGCTCTGGCCGGAAATCGCGAATTACCCGCTTCTGGCGGCATTTGTGGGCGCAATTTTCGTCGGCGTGGGCGCGGGCGTGTGCGTGCGGGCGGGCGGCGCGCCGGGCGGAGACGACGCTTTGGCCATGAGCGTATCACACCTCACGGGCTGGAGCATTGAACGGGTGTATCTTCTGTCCGACCTCATCGTGCTTCTCCTATCGCTCAGCTACATCCCCGTGCGGCGCATCGGATTTTCCTTGCTCACGGTCATTCTCTCCGGCCAGATCATCGGCCTCATTCAGAAAATCCCCGGCAAAAAAACGGCTGAACGGGACGCGGGACCTACTTGACATTTGCCGCTTCTGCCTTTATAATCCCCTTGTTCGTCGGAGGGCGGACTGTACGTAAGAGACGGTCACCGGATAAGACGCAGGCTGAGACGCCTGTTTCTTGTCCGGTGTTTTTTTGCGTTACTTCAATATTCAACGGGAGGATACTACGATGGATTTGTTGACCGGCAATGTCCGGAGGCTGTATTTCAAATTTCTGTCCGCCGCGTTTGGCAGCGCGCTCATCTCCAGCATCTACGGCATGGTGGATATGGCGATGGTCGGGCAGTATCAGGGGCCCGACGGAGCGGCAGCGCTGGCCGTTGTCGCGCCGGTGTGGAACATCATCTATTCTCTTGGCCTTCTGACCGGCATCGGCGGAAGCGTTCTGTTCAGCGCGCGCCGAGGAGGCGGGCAGTCTGACAACGAGGCAAACGAGTATTTCACCGCCGCCGTCATAGGCTCCGGCATGCTTGGCCTTCTGGCGTGGGCGTGGATCCTTCTTTTTGAGCGCGAGGTGCTGCTGTTTTTCGGCGCGGACGAGACGCTTCTGCCGCTCGCGCAGCGCTATCTGAAGCCAGTCTCCTGCGTGTTCCCGGTGTTTTTGCTGAGCCAGCTTGTCTCGAGCTTTCTCCGGAACGACAACCGTCCCGGCCTTGCCACGGCGGCAGTGCTCACCGGCGGCATTTTTAACGTCTTCGGCGACTGGTTCTGCGTGTTCGCGCTGGACCTCGGCGTGTTCGGCGCAGGCCTTGCCACGGCGATCGGCGCGGTCATTTCCATGCTCGTCATGTGCACGCACTTTTTAAGCAAAAAATGTACGCTGCGGCTCGTCCCGGTGCAAAATCTTTTCAAAAAGCTCGGAGAAATTTCCGTTACCGGCTTTTCGAGCTTCTTTGTCGACGTTGCCATGGGCATTCTCACGGTGCTCTTTAACCGCCAGATCATGAAATATCTCGGCTCCGACGCGCTCGCGGTCTACGCGACCGTCATCAACATCTCGACCTTTGTCCAGTGCTGCGCCTACAGCGTCGGGCAGGCCGCGCAGCCGATCCTCTCGACGAACTATGGAGCCGGCAACGCCGCGCGAATCCGGAAAACGCTTTTCCTTGCGCTCGGTACGTCCATGGCCTTCGCCGCTTTCTGGACGAGACTGAGTGAGCTCGCGCCGGGGCTCTACATCCGCATCTTCATGCGCCCGACAGACGCGATCCTCGCCATCGCTCCCTCGATCATCCGGCGCTACGGCGTGTCGTTTATCCTCCTGCCCGTGAACATTTTCTCGACGTATTACTTCCAGTCCATCCTCCGCCCAAAGGACTCGTTCATCGTCTCCATTGCGCGCGGCCTCGTCGTGAGCGGGCTTCTCATCTTCGCGCTTCCGGCCATTTTTGCGCCCGATAGCATCTGGTGGGCGATGCCTCTTACCGAGCTTGTGACGTTCGCCTACGCCGGTTTTGCCATGCGCCGCGACACCCGCGCGCTGCCTCAAAACTAACACTTGCGCTCTTGGAAATTTGTGATAAACTAGGTCATAGACTATACAGGAGGCATTCTTTATGGCTGCCAACACGAATCCGCAATTACAAACACAGATCATTTACTCCATTTACGTCCGGAACCACACGCCGGAAGGAACCTTCCGTGCCGTCATCCCGGACTTAGACCGCATCCGCGCGCTGGGCACGGATATCATCTGGTTCCTGCCCATCCATCCCATCGGTGTTGCGGGCAAAAAGGGAACGCTCGGCTGCCCGTACGCGAACCGCGACTACCGGACGGTGAACCCCGCCTACGGCACGATGGACGACTTCAAAGCGCTCGTGCAGGAAATTCACGCCAGAGGCATGAAATGCATGATCGACGTTGTGTATAACCACACGTCCCCGGATTCGACGCTCTATCATGAGCACCCCGACTTTTTCTATCGCGGCGCGGATGGGAAACCCGGCAACAAAATGGGTGACTGGTCGGACGTGATCGACCTCGATTACCACAATCCCGATCTCTGGGCGTATCAGATCGAGAGCCTCAAATTCTGGGCCGGTATCGTCGACGGCTTCCGGTGCGACGTAGCCTCTTTCGTGCCGCTGGAATTCTGGAAGGCCGCGCGCAAGGCGGTCAGTGAGGTGAATCCAGACTGCATCTGGCTGGCCGAGACCGTCCACCAGAGCTTTGGCTGCCTCGCGCGGTACAAGGGCGTTCGCTCCGAACTCGACTACGATATGTATGAAGCGTTCGACATGGAGTATGAATACGACATCCGCGAGGCATTTGACAAGTATCTGCAAGGAAAAATTGTCCTCAGCCACTATCTCGACATGCTGAACTTCCAGGAGGCCATCTATCCCGCAAACTACAATAAGCTGCGCTTTCTGGAGAACCACGACCAGCCGCGCATCTGCTCGTATGTGAAGGGCGAACAGTCGCTCCGGAACTACACGGCGATGCTTTATTTCCTCAAGGGCACAACGCTTCTTTACGCCGGGCAGGAATTTGAAAACGACCATCTTCCGAGCCTCTTTGAAAAAGAGCCGATCGACCGGCACACCGGCAAGGACCTCACGCCGCTTCTGAAAACGCTCGCGAGCATCAAGCGCGCGCTCGGCGTCCCAAGCTTCTTCCGCGCGGAAGCGGACGATGCAAACGACATTGCCGTCATGCAGCGCACAGGCGATACCGGCCGTTTTGTCGGCGTATTCAGCCTCAAGGGAAACTGCGCAAAGACCTGCGTCCCGGCCAAAGACGGCGTTTACGAAAACCTTCTGGACGGAATCTCCGTCACCGTCGCAGACGGAACGCTTTGCTGCGCGGGCGAACCCGTGATCTTCCGCGCACCCGAACGCAATTGACAGCCTTCTGCATAAATTCCGTCAAATTTTCTTGTATATTCTAACGAAAATCTTAACACAATACCCATTGTCACGCCGTGTTTTCTGTGCTAAAATATGGCCATCCAAGCGAGTGGTGGAGTCTGTCATAGGCCGCGTCACGCGGCCTATTCGTTTGGGAGCCGGATGTATGTCCGGTCGGTGCGCGCACATCCGGGACAGAGCCAGCTTGGTTCTGTCCCTTTTTTCAGGCAGACTCCGCGTTTTACTGGGCGCATTTCCCGTTTGTCTGAAAAGGAGGCGAACAGCATGCCTGTGATTTTCTTTTTGATCGACGCGTTTTCGCGGATGCTCAAGCTCAGCCGCACCGGCCGTTTCATCTGAACCTGATTGGAAGGAAACAGAACCATGAGAAAAACAAAAATCATCGCGACCATCGGCCCGGCCAGTAGTGACCCCGGCGTATTTTCCGCCATGTGCAGGGCGGGTGTCAATGTTGCCCGCCTCAATTTTTCCCACGGCACGCACGAAGAGCAGCTTGCCAAGATCCGCATGATTCAGAAGGTACGCGAGGAGCTTAACCTCCCCATCGCCATCATGCTCGACACCAAGGGCCCCGAATACCGCACCGGCACGTTCAAAACTGGCAAGGTGCATATCAACGACGGCGACCTTTTCACCTTTACAACAAGGGATGTTGAAGGCGACGGCACGATCGTCTCCGTGAGCTACAAGAACCTCGCCAAGGAGCTTCAGCCCGGCGATACGATCCTTGTCAACAACGGCCTTGTGAGCTTCCGCGTGCTGGCAATCGAAGGGCAGGATATCCGCTGTCAGGCCATCATCGGCGGCGATCTGTCCGACCACAAGAGCATGAGCTTTCCCAACAAGGTCCTCAAGCAGACCTACTTAAGCGAGCAGGACAAGAAGGATCTGCTGCTCGGCATTGAAAATCACGTTGATTTCATCGCAGCATCCTTTGTCTCCTGCAAGCAGGATATTCTGGACCTCAAGGCGTTTTTAAGCGCGCACGGCGGCGGTTCGATCGACATCATCGCGAAGATCGAGAACCGCGCGGGCGTTGACAACATTGAAGACATCTGCGGCGTGTGCGAGGGCATCATGGTCGCGCGCGGCGACCTCGGCGTAGAGGTTCCGTTCACAGAGCTGCCCGCCATCCAGAAGCAGCTCATCACGACCTGCCGCCTGCTCGGCACGCGCGTCATCACTGCGACCGAGATGCTCGAGTCCATGATTCAGAACCCCCGCCCTACGCGCGCGGAAATTTCCGACGTTGCAAACGCGGTCTACGACGGCACGAGCGCCATCATGCTCTCCGGCGAGACGGCGGCTGGCAAATACCCCGTGCAGGCCGTCGAGACCATGGCGGCCATTGCCGAAGAGACTGAGCAGCATATCCACTATGAGACCCGCTTCCGCAACAATAAGTTCCAGATCCGGAGTCTTCTCGACGCGATCTCCCACGCCACGTGCGGCATGGCCATCGACATCGGCGCCAAGGCCATCGTCGTCAGCTCCATCTCCGGTCGGACGGTTCGCATGGTCTCGCGCTTCCGCGTCCCGACCGACATCGTCGGCATGGCGACGAGCAAGGCCGTGTGGTACAAGCTCGCGCTCTCGTGGGGCGTGCAGCCGGTTCTTTGCGAGCACTTTGAGTCGACCGACGTTCTGTTCTACCATGCGAGAAAAGCCGCCAAGCAGGCGCTGCATCTGGCCCCCGGCGACCGCATCGTCCTCACCGGCGGCACCGTCAACGGCACGTCCGGCAACACGAACCTGATTCGCGTAGACACGATTCAATAATCTCCGCTCTTACAGAATTCCGAAAACCCTCCGGGAGGTCCGTAGGGGGCGATGCCCACATCGCCCCACAGGAAATTACGAATTCGCATTGGATTTCCGTAAAAACGGGTAATACCGCCGGGTCGATGTGGGCATCGACCCCTACGCATATTTGATCGTCATACACAAAACGCGTACCGCCCAAAAGAAGCGGTACGCGTTTTTTTCGATTATTATGCCT
>ERZ835541.3426-NODE-3426-length-11003-cov-2.472506_pt1 | contig 11003 bp, 6 predicted proteins | sample MGYA00519945_ERZ835541 | MGnify/ENA primary metagenome ERZ835541 (study PRJEB31850, sample SAMEA3708780) | human gut metagenome | biome: human gut; feature: human-associated habitat; material: faeces | place: China | collected 2014 ...
AGAGATCCCTGTTTTCTGTACTGGAAATCTCCCTTGTAAGGAGCATATCCGTCAAACATAGTATTGATGATGCCGGTACCCTTGGTGGAAGTAAGGAACTCACCGCGGAATCCGATCAGTCCACGGGAAGGAATGTGGAATTCCAGACGGACAGTCCCGTCACTGGCAGTACTCATACCCTGCAGCTCACCTTTACGTTCGCTCAGCTTCTGGATTACAGTACCGGAAAATTCTTCCGGAACATCTACATAAGCGATTTCCATAGGTTCAAGTTTCTTTCCGCGCTCGTCTGTTTTGTACAGAACCTCCGGTTTACTTACTGCGAATTCATAACCTTCACGTCTCATGTTCTCGATCAGGACAGACAGATGAAGTTCTCCACGTCCGGAAACCTTAAAGGCTTCTGTTGTTTCAGTATCTTCTACACGAAGGCTGACATCTGTATTCAGCTCACGGTAGAGACGGTCACGAAGATGACGGGATGTGATGTATTTACCTTCCTGGCCTGCCAGCGGACTGTCATTTACGATGAAGTTCATGGCAATGGTAGGCTCGGAAATCTTCTGGAAAGGAATTGCCTCCGGGTTTTCTCCGCCGCAGAGAGTATCACCGATATGGATGTCTGCGATACCGGAAATAGCAACGATGGAACCAATAGTAGCTTCCTTTACTTCAACCTTATTCAGACCGTCAAACTCATAGAGCTTGCTGATTTTAACTTTCTTACGTTTGTCCAGATCATGATGGTTTAACAGAGTCAGCTCCTGATTAACGGCAATCTTACCATTCTCAACTTTACCTACACCGATACGTCCCACATATTCGTTGTAGTCAATGGTGCTGATCAGAACCTGAGTATCTGCATCAGGATCTCCCTCCGGAGCAGGGATATATTTCAGAATAGCGTCAAACAGAGGAGCCATATCCTTAGGAGTATCGTTTAAGTCAATCACAGCATGTCCTGCTTTTGCAGAAGCATACAGGAACGGGCAGTCAAGCTGCTCGTCAGAAGCACCAAGATCCATAAGAAGTTCCAGAACTTCATCTACAACTTCGTCAGGACGAGCTTCCGGACGGTCAATCTTGTTGATACATACGATTACATGGAGATCAAGTTCAAGGGCTTTCTTAAGAACGAATTTAGTCTGAGGCATAGCACCTTCGAAAGCATCAACGAGAAGAATAACACCGTCCACCATTTTAAGTACACGTTCTACTTCGCCGCCGAAATCAGCATGTCCTGGTGTGTCGATGATATTGATCTTTGTATCTTTGTAATGAATAGCTGTATTCTTGGATAAAATAGTGATACCACGCTCACGCTCAATATCATTGGAGTCCATGACACGTTCCTGAACTTCCTGATTTTCACGGAATACACCGCTCTGTTTCAGAAGCTGGTCAACCAGAGTTGTTTTACCATGGTCAACGTGGGCGATAATGGCTACGTTACGGACATCTTCACGTTTTGTTCTCATAAAATGATTTTCCTTTCCTCTTTAAGCTTTGAATGGGTAACTGTTCGGAACACTGGCTGAACAGTTACCGGAATTGTTAATATTCATGTGTTATCAGCAGGATTATTTTGCTGCAAAAGCATTTTTCAAGCACGATATAATCCTGCAGATGAATTTGTTCCTATTATTATGTGTTTTTTTCAATAAGTTACCCGAATTTTCAGTTTACCACATTTTCGCCAGATTACAAGGTGTTAAAATAATTTTTTTTATTTTTGCAGATTCTGGTTCTAAATGAGAATGCCTGTACATAACCTTATAAAGAACAATACAAGGTACAGAGGAGCATATGTAGGATCGCTGAAAAAGCAGAGACGATTTACGGTCTGCACTGCAGGCAGGGATTCTGACATAGGTGCTCTACAGGGAAGGAGAACCACATTATGGCAGATAAAATTATTGAAAACAATCAGGTATCTATGATGGGCAAAATTGCAGCAGGCTTTACATTCAGTCATCAGGTCTTTGGAGAAGGCTTCTATATGACTGAGCTGCTGGTCAAAAGGCTCAGTGATTCGGAAGACAGGATTCCGGTGATGGTTTCTGAACGGCTGGTGGATGTAACGCAGGATTATATCGGAGAATATGTGGAAATCCATGGACAGTTCCGCTCATATAACCGCCATGAGGAGAAGCACAACCGTCTCGTGCTTTCAGTATTCAGCAGAGAACTGAAGTTTGTGGAAGAAGAGGATGAAACAGTTCCGGTAAATCAGATTTTTCTGGACGGATATATCTGTAAGCCTCCGGTGTACCGTAAAACTCCTCTTGGAAGAGAAATTGCGGATGTGCTGTTGGCAGTAAATCGTCCGTATGGAAAATCAGATTACATACCATGCATCTGCTGGGGCAGAAATGCCCGCTATGCATCTGCGTTTGAAGTTGGCGGTCATGTCCTGATCTGGGGACGTATCCAGAGCAGAGAATATATGAAACGGATCGGGGAAAATGAAACAGAGAAGAGAGTTGCGTATGAAGTATCTGTAAGCAAGCTGGAATATATGGAATAATTCCATTGCCGCAGGCAATTTGGAATGAATTTTGGCTACGTTACTGTGAACGGAGTGAACAGTAACGAAAAAGCTGAAGAGCGGATTGTTGCGCGGATGTGTTTTGTGGTGTATAATTAAATGCAATAGGCTTGTGAACAGTAGCTCTGTAATTTAAGCAAGGATATAAGGTGAACAATTTTGAAAAAGACGATAGAAGAACTATTAAGTGGAAATTTCAGACATGAACATCCGCAGCTCCTTTTTTCGCAGGACAAAATAGAAGTGACTCTGAAAGCAGGTGATGTGTACAAAGGGGAACTGTATTTCGGAACAGAGGATAATCAGAAAATACGTGGATATATTACATCTTCCAACAGGCGCGTGGTACCGGGAACCGAGAAATTTTCGGGAACTACGGTGAGACTGCAGTATGGAATTGACGGTGCGGGGATGCACCCGGGTGAGAGACATGAGGGATGGCTTTGTTTCACCACAGACATTGGAGAATATAAGCTGCCATTTCTTATTCAGACAGAGAAAGCAGAACTGAAAAGTGCAGCCGGAGATGTGCCGGATATGGATACCTTTGTGAATATTGCAAAGGACGATTTTAAAGAAGCATATCGTGTTTTTACAGACCGCAGATTTGAACTTTTGTTAAGAAATGCCGGACAGAAAGAGAAAGCTCTTTATAAGGGACTCTCAAAACAGCCTGTGACATTTCAGCATGTAGAAGAGTTTCTGATCGGAACGGGAAAAAAGGATCCTGTAAAAATTGAACTGAAGGCAGATCAGAATAGCTTTTATGATATCAGTGAATCTGTCCGCGAAACTTTTGCAGTCCAGAGGAGCGGATGGGGACATCTCAGGCTGGAGGTAGAGGCGAAAGGCGATTTTCTGGAAGTTTCCAGGCATGTGGTCACAGATGAGGATTTTATAGGAAGCTATTATCAGGTGGAATATGTAATCCGTAAAGAAAAGCTGAAAAAAGGACGTCAGTTTGGTGAGATCACTGTGAAGAGTCCTTATCAGCAGCTGACTTATCAGATCACTGCATCCATGGAATCGAAAGTGCAGCTCAAAACAGAGATTCATGTGAAACGGCATAAGCTGGAACTGTTACGTGACCTTGCAGAATACTCCTGCAAAAGAATGGACAGTAAGACATGGATCGGCAGCAGCAGATTTGTCCTTAATCAGTTAAGGGAAGAAGGCTGTGATTATCCGGAATATCAGATGTATGAAGCATACATTCTTCATATGGAAGAAAAGGATGAGCAGGCAAGAGAAATCCTGAAGAAATTTAAACATCAGAACTTTGTCAGAGAGAATCTGGAACTGGCAGGTGCTTACCTTTATCTCTGCGTTCTTACAGGATTGCACAAAGACAGAGAACAGGCGATAAGACGTCTGTACAATTTCTTTCTGCAGAAGGAAGACAGTTTCCTGTTGTTCAAACTCTGGCTGGAGATGAATCCGGAGGATAAGGGTTCCCCTTCAAGGCTGGTATTTATGATGGAGGAACTTTTTGAGAAAGGCTGCAGGAGTCCGTTTCTGTATCTGGAAGCATGGAATTATATCAGCAGTGATACAACACTTCTTCACAGAATGAGCAGTTTCTGGACACAGGTATTTTTATTTGCGGGAGAGAAAGGTCTTCTGACAGAAGAGCTGGTGATGAGATTTGCCTATCTTACAGGGTATGAGAGAGAATTTTGTACCAGTATGTACAGAGCACTGGCAATGGGATACGATGCTTTTGAATCCGATGATACGCTGGAAGCAATCTGCAGATATATCATGCTTGGAAATCCGAGAAAACCGGAATATTTCAGATGGTTTTCCCTGGCAGTGGAGAAAGGGATCCGTCTGACAAGGATATATGAATATTATGTGGAAACAATGGATACATCTTATCAGAGAGAACTTCCAAAGCCCCTTCTGATGTATTTTACCTATAATAATACTTCTCTTGCAGATGATAAAAAGGCATTTATTTATGCAAGTATTGTGGGAAACAGAGGCCGTCAGCCACAGACATATGCGGATTACAGGGATCATATGAAGATTTTTGCCATGCGCAAGGCGAAAGAAGGACGGATGAATGAGAATTATGCGGTCCTTTATCAGGAATTTTTAAGCAATCCCAAAACAGAAGGACAGGCAAAACTGCTCGCGCAGAAGCTGTTTACACACAGACTGTACTGTGATGATAAGAAGATACGCTATGTGATCGTGCGCCATGAACAGCTCAGGGAAGAAGAAATTTACCCATGTATCCAGGGCGTAGCTTATCCAAGAATTTATACAGATGATGCGGTGATCCTGTTTCAGGATGGGAAGCAGAGAAGATATGTATCAACAGTAGATTATAATATCAAGAAATTATTTGATGAGCGTGAACTGACAGATAAGGTTCTTGGTTTTCATATTGAAGAGCCGGGACTGGTACTTCACTGCAGTGAGCATACAGAACTGAAACCGGAGAATCTTCAGGCATTCCAGAGGATCCCGGAGTCAGAGGAATTTTCAGATGAATATCAGAAATGTATCAGAGAGAAGCTGCTTTCTTATTATTCCGAACACACCAGAGCAGAAGAAGCAGATAATTATCTGAGACAGATGGATTATAAGAAATATGCGGCTGTAGACAGAACAGCTCTTCTGGAAGTACTGATCTCCAGAGGAATGTATCAGCAGGCAATGTCCATTGTTTCCCAATTCGGATATGAAGGAATCCGCATAGAGAGCCAACTGAAGCTGACCAGCAGAATGCTGACAAGATGTGAGATGGAGGAGGATGACGAATTGCTTGCCCTTGCATCGGATGTATACAGACGCGGAAAATATGATGAAGTGATCCTGAAGTATCTTATGGAATACAGATTTGGTCCTGTAGATGAACTGATATCTGTATGGAAAAGTGCGCAGGGCTTTGAGATGGATACTTATGAACTGGAAGAGAAGCTTCTTGGCCTTCTGATGTTTACTTCTGATTACAGGAAAGAGGGAGAGAAGATCCTGGAGGATTATGTTCATCACAGCGGAAAGGAACGTATTACAGGAGCATATCTTACGCAGACTGCATATGGTGCATTTGTAAAAGAATATCCGATGAGTGTTTTTGTAAGAAGTCTGCTGGAGCGGGCTTATGATGAGAAATGGCCGGTTGATTTTGTATGCAGTCTTGCTCTTCTGGAAGCGTATTCCAAAGAAAAAAAACTGGAGAAAAAACAGCTTTGCAATGCAGAGGAGATTCTTCAGAAATGTGTGAAACAGGGAATGTACTTTGCGTTCTTCGGGAAACTTCCGGTATCTGTCTTAAGTCCTTATCAGTTGGATGATAAAACCTTTGTGGAATACCATGCAGATCCGTCTGCAAAGGTGACACTCTATTATGCACTGGATGCAGGCCTCGGAAATCAGGTGAAATATCAGACAGAGCCTTTGCGCGATTTATATGAAGGTATTTTTGCAAAATCATTTACATTGTTCTACGGGGAGACATTGCGGTATTATTTTGAATCAGTAACAGGAGAGCGGGTAAATCGGACACAGGAGAGGGTACTTACAATGAATAAGATTGAGGGTACACCTGTAAGCAAATATCATATGATCAATCAGATGCTCTCTGCACGCAGACTGGATAAAAAGAAAGAAGTGTTTTCACAGGTGAAGAAGTATCTTCGCCAGGAACAGTATGTGAAGAAGATGTTTGTGATCGAGAAAGAAGAGCAGGAACAGATTGTCCTGAAACCGGGAGGAACAAATGAACGAAATTCGTGATTTGATCGTGGGAATTGATTTTGGCAAAGAGTATTCTCAGATATGCTATTATGACAGAAAAGGAGACGAGGCACGTTCTCTTTCTATGAAAGCGGGTGGAAATCAGTATGAGGCTCCCTGTATTCTGTGCTGGAGACCGGAGCAGAAAGACTATTGCGTAGGACTGGAAGCAGATTACTTTGTCCGGGAAAAGGGCGGAGTCATGATCGATGATGTCTATGGAATCTGTGAAAAAAGTGATTCTGTGCTGGTGGAAGGACAGGAACTTGCACCATGGGAGATCCTGGCTCAGTTTCTGCAGGGAATGCTTAAATTTCTGGGAGTGGCAGAACTGGTCAAAAATACTAAATGTGTGGCGGTGACACTGCCCGGGCTGACGGAAATTCAGGTTGAGAATTTCCAGAAAGCATTTGAGATAATTGGATTTCCACATGAGAAATATATGCTGCTGGATTATGGGGAAAGCTTCTATTATTATGTGCTCTCACAGAAAAGAGAAACCTGGAACCGCAGTGTGGGATGGTATGCCTTTACACCGGAGAACGTGTCTTTTCGCAAGATGACAATGAACGGTGCAACAAAGCCTGTCACTGTAAAACTGGAAGAAGCTGTGGAGACAGAACTTCCTGCTGAGGGACAGGAGAGAGATTCAGAATTCGGTAAGTTTGTCCAGAAAACACTTGGCAGAGATCTGTTTTCCAGCATTCAGATCACAGGAGATGGATTTTCACAGGACTGGGCAGAGCAGTCTGTAAGGTTACTCTGTTATCAGAAAAGAAAGGTTTTCTATGGAAATAATCTTTTTGCAAAGGGTGCCTGCGCTGCAGGAAAAGAGAAAACAGAGAACAAGGCATTAAAGGGATATCGCTTTTTAAGCGATTCTCTGGTTATGGCTGATGTGGGGATGGAAATGAGAGTGATGGGTTCTCCTACCTATTATCCGCTGATCGAGGCAGGAAATAACTGGTATGACAGTAAGGCATCCTGTGAATTTATTCTTGATGATACAGAGGAGCTTGTGTTTATTGTAAGCACGTACCACAGACCGGAGAAAAGAAGGGTAGGAATGATGCTGCCCGGTATTCCGTTGCGTCCGGACAAGACTACCAGATTACGGCTGGAATTACAGTATGTCTCATCTGCAGAATGTAAAGTGACGGTTACAGATCTGGGATTCGGAGAAATGTTCCCTTCCAGTGGGAAAACCTGGACAGAGACAGTAGAATGGTAAAGGAGATGGAGCAATGAGCGGATATATTTTATGTCAGACAAAAAAAGCACAGCATCCTTATTTTATAGAGAATATCAGTATGAATATTTATTCTATAGAAGAACTCTGTTATTATCTGTACCACAATCTTTACCTTGCTGATCATACTGTTTTTAATGAAGAATTATGCAACTGGCTCAGAGATGAGCTTGAACTTGTGCATCTGGCTGCAAAGCTGAAACAGAATCTGGAGAGAAATGTAAGTGTGGAAGATATGATCTATCCTGTTTTCAAGGAGATCAATTACCTTACCTATGAGGAGATGAAAGGCTTTAACAGCAGGATTGTGACTTATGGAAAAGAAAAAGCGGCAGTCCGTCAGAAGAGAAAGGGAGATGCACTGACAGAAAACGGAATGTATGTGAACGCCATCCGGGTATACCAGAAACTCCTGGAAAGAGAGGATCTGTCTGAGCAGAGAAAAGGATTCGCAGCTTCAGTGCGCTATAATCTTGGCTGTGCATACAGTTATCTTTTTCAGATGGAAAAAGCACAGGAATGTTTTCTGGAAGCATACAGAGAAGCACATTCAAAAGATGCCTTAAAAGCTTATATCATAGCATACAGCAGTGTTCATGATAAGACAGATTATGATAAGGTTATGGAAGAACTTGAAGTAGATGAAGAACTGAAGAAAGATATAAAAGAAGAAATCAGGCAGTCTCTGAAAGCTTTCGAGTCTGTACCGGAAGAGAAAACAGATGAAAAAAATCTGGATGCCCTTCTGGAGAGACTTATGAAAGATTATCACAGAAGTACAGGTTCATAACTTACTCTTGACAGAGGCGGAGGTGTGTGATAGGATTAACACATACTTTCACATGGTAGAGTGGCTGTGTGATAAATAACAAAACAGATAAAGAGGAGATATTTATCATGAAAAAGAGATCTTTAGCAGTACTCATGGCAGGAGTTATGGCAGCTTCTATGATGACGGGTGTTGTTTCTGTATATGCAGATGCTGACAGTAAGACATTAACTGTAGGATTTGATGCACAGTATCCTCCTTTCGGATATAAAGACGATAATGGAGAGTATGTTGGTTTTGACCTTGACCTTGCACAGGAAGTATGCGACAATCTCGGATGGGAGCTTGTGAAGAAACCGATCAACTGGGATTCCAAGGATATGGAACTGAATTCCGGTTCTATCGACTGTATCTGGAACGGATTTACCATTAACGGACGTGAGGATGACTATACATGGTCAGATCCATATCTGAACAATGAGCAGGTGATGGTTGTTGCAGCCGATTCAGGGATTGAGAAGTTGGATGACCTGGCAGGCAAGAATGTAGTAGTTCAGGCCGCTTCCGCAGCACTGGATGCATTAAACAGCGATGATAATAAGGATCTTACAGCAAGCTTTGCATCACTGACAGAGAATCCTGATTACAATACAGCATTCATGAATCTGGATTCCGGCGCTGCAGATGCCATCGCAGTAGATATCGGTGTTGCCAAATATCAGCTTTCCCAGAGAGAAGAAGGCAAATATGTGATCCTTGACGAGCCAATCCAGAGCGAAAAGTATGGAATCGGCTTTAAGAAGGGTAACGATGAGCTGAAAGATACTGTATGGGAAGAAGTTCTGAAACTTTATGATGCAGGTGAAGTTGATAAACTTGCTGAGAAGTATGAAGTAGCAGATATGCTCTGCATTGGAGATGATGAGAAATCTGATGATAAAAAAGATGATGCAGCAGAGGATGGTGCTTCCGATGCAGACACAGCAAAAGAAGATACAGCTGATACAGCGAAAGATGCTGAATAGTCAGCCGGAACAAAAACAGTTATGATACAAGAGGACAGATCTGTGCAGGCTGTCCGCATTATAAAGGAATGGAGGGTACATTTTGTGCACCCTCTTTTCTTACTGTACAGGAGAAATTTTTCAGGAGGAAAGCTTATGTCTTTAAGTGTAATGCTGCAGCAGCTTGCCAGTGGTATGGTAGTTTCTGTAGAGATTTTTGTAGTGACATTACTTTTTTCACTTCCGCTGGGACTTCTGATCTGCTTTGGCAGAATGTCCAAGAATCCGGCGATACGTGGAATTGTGTCTGCCTACATATCAGTTATGCGTGGAACCCCGTTAATGCTGCAATTGATGGTTGTGTATTTCGGACCATACTTTATTTTTGGAATCCGTATTTCCATGGGATACAGCCTGATCGCTGTGTTTATTGCATTCAGTATTAACTATGCTGCATATTTTGCGGAGATTTACAGAGGAGGAATCGAATCTATTTCAGCGGGACAGTATGAGGCTGCAAAGATCTTGGGATACAGCAAAGCCCAGACATTTTTCAGGATCATCCTGCCGCAGGTGATCAAGAGAATCCTTCCATCTGTGACAAATGAGGTTATCACACTGGTAAAGGATACGTCACTGGCATTTGTTGTTGCTGTTTCGGAGATGTTTACAATTGCAAAACAGATTGCAAGTGCACAGACGACTATGATGCCTTTTGTGATCGCTGCTGTTTTCTATTTTGTGTTCAATCTTCTTGTTGCGATTGTAATGGATAAGATTGAGAAAAAACTGAATTATTATCGCTGACAGGCGGCTGGGGTTATAAAATATTTTTTGACTCTGACATCATTTAATTTAAGAGGAATATTTGCTATGGTATTATTTGAAATGAAAAACATAAAGAAGAGCTTCGGCAGCCTTGAAGTATTAAAAGACATTTCACTTCAGGTAGAGGAGGGTGAGGTTCTTAGTATTATCGGACCTTCCGGTTCCGGTAAATCCACACTTCTCCGCTGTGCCACCGGTCTTGAGACACCGGACAGCGGTGAGATCATCAAGCAGGGGGATGTGGGACTGGTATTTCAGAACTTTAATCTTTTCCCCCATTTTTCCGTACTGAAAAATATCACAGATGCTCCGATCAGAGTGCAGAAGAGAAAGAAAGAAGAGGTTTATGCACAGGCAAGAACTCTGTTAAAGCAGATGGGACTTGCAGACAGAGAGAATGCATATCCGTTTCAGCTTTCCGGCGGCCAGCAGCAGCGTGTCTCTATTGCCAGAGCATTATGTATGAATCCGAAGATCCTGTTTTTTGATGAGCCTACTTCCGCCCTTGATCCGGAGCTTACGAGTGAAATTCTTAAGGTAATCAAAGATCTGGCAGCAGAACACATCACTATGGTGATCGTTACTCATGAGATGACATTTGCAAGAGATATCTCTGATCATATTATTTTTATGGATGGCGGCGTGATTGTGGAGGAGGGCGAACCCGAACAGGTCATCAATCATCCCCAGCAAGAACGTACCAAAGCCTTCCTGAGCCGTTTTCAGCAGTAAGGAAGTGGTCGGATGGAAGTGAAATTCATCAAAGCAAGCCCTACGGAAAATATGACGCTGCTCATCGAAACGCCTGTGGCAAGAGAGAAGCAGCTTGCTGTGGCAGAAAGGCTGATTGCCTATGGC
>ERZ835541.3444-NODE-3444-length-10959-cov-2.710198_pt1 | contig 10959 bp, 8 predicted proteins | sample MGYA00519945_ERZ835541 | MGnify/ENA primary metagenome ERZ835541 (study PRJEB31850, sample SAMEA3708780) | human gut metagenome | biome: human gut; feature: human-associated habitat; material: faeces | place: China | collected 2014 ...
CCTGAGCTGGTCCATCGTCACCAGCGGCCTCAACGATACCGGCAAGACGATCAGCATGGCCTTTACGGTCCTCGGCGGCGCGGGCGTGTTCAGCTACTTTATGACCATGAGCAAGATCCCCATGATCCTCGCCGGCGTCATCGCCTCCATGAACATGCCGCCCATGGCCGTCATGTTCGCCATCATCGTGTGCATGAGCCTGCTCGGCTGTTTTATCCCGGCCATCCCGCTGATGCTCATCTGTGTACCCATCTTCCTGCCGCTCGCCGCGCTGTTCGGCTGGAACCTGATTTGGTTCGGCGTCATCATCAATATCCTCGTGACCATGGCCGGCATGACCCCGCCCTTCGGCGTCAGCCTGTTCGTCGCCAAGGAACTGGCGGATGTTCCGCTCTCGCTGGTGTACCGCTCCTCGATACCCTTCGTCCTTGCGTTCTTCCTGTGCCTCGGCTTCTGCATCGCCTTTGAGCCGCTGAGCACGTGGCTGCCCGCCATGATGCGGTAAGTGAAAAAGGGATCCCCGCATGGCGGGGGTCCCGTCCCCGGATGCTTTCGGGGAGGCGTTGCGGCGCTTTCCCCGGAAGCGAAACAAAAAGCGTGTCGTCGCGAAGCGCGAAAGACGTTGCCGTTCAAGAGGCGAAAAGGAGAACGCCATGAAGGTCCTCAGCCTGCTCCCCCGTTCCCGGTTTACGGAATCCGGTATGACCCTTCCGGAAACCCTTTCTCTGCATTTTTTGCCTCCCAACGGCAGCCACGTCCTGATCGCGGCGGCAGAGAGCGCGCAGGCGCTTCTGCTCCCGCCGTCCCAGCCGTATGTGGACGCCTTCTGCCTCGAACGGATGCCGTCCATCCGCTTCATCCAGACCACGGGCGCGGGCTTTGATTCCGTTGACCACCTCACGGCGGCGGAGCTCGGTATTCCGGTATCGAATTCGCCGAACATGAACGCGTCCTCGGTCGCGGAATACGTGATGGCCGCCATTGTGAACCTCCAGCGCGGCCTCGCATGGGCCGATGGGGAAATCCGCCGCGGACGCTATGCGGCTTCGCGTGCCGAACTTCTGGAGCAGGGCGGCCTTGAGCTGCGCGGATGCCGGATCGGGCTGTTCGGGCTCGGCAATATCGGGCGCGCGGTCGTCCCGCTCGCCAAGGCTTTTGGGTGTTCCGTGGCCGCTTGCGACGCCTTCTGGCCTGAAGAGTTCGCGGCTGAAAACGGGGTCGAGCGTATGGATGTGGCGGAGCTGTTCGCCGAGTGCGACGTGGTTTCCCTGCATTGCCCGCTCAACGGCAGTACCCGCAACCTTGTGGATTACAACCTGCTTTCGTCCATGAAGCCCCATGCCCTGTTGATCAACGCGGCCCGGAGCGGTGTGGTGGTGGAAGCGGATCTCGCCCGTATCCTCGCGGAAGGGCGGATACGCGGCGCGGCGCTCGACTGCTTTGCGGACGACGGGCGCGCCGAAAATCCTTTCTTGTCCATTCCCGCCGAACGCGTCCTGCTGACGCCGCATCTCGCGGGCGTAACCCGCGCCGCGTTCGGACGGATGCTCTCTCAGGCGCTTGAAAACTTGGAGCGTGTGCTCGTTCATGGCCAGCCGCCCCGTTTCGTGGTGAACGGCGTGTTGGCCGACTATTCCGATTAGCTTTGCGCGGCTGACGTCCCCTTTGTGGGCCGGTGTCTCGCTGTTTGTTCCCTCCTTTTTGGGAAGGGTAGGAGCTTTGTACCCTTTGTTAAGATAAAATAATTAATAAAAACAATATATTACAAAGAAAGTTTTTGTCCAGGCCCCGTCGCCCGAATTGTTTTGGACGGTGGGGGAAGGGACGCAGGGAGGAGGGCGGAACGCCGTTCTCAAAGAGCATTCCTTTTCCCGTATTCCCGCTTTCTTCCACAGGAGCCTTTTCATGCTGCAACATTTTTCGGAACTGATCGACAAGGTGAAGGCCATGCCCCGGACAGTGGTGTGCGTGGCGAACGCGGACAGTGAAACCGTGGAAGCCGCGCGCATGGCTCTGGATAAAGGGCTGGCCGACGTTATCCTGTACGGTGATGAGGCGGTTGTACGCCCGTTGGTTGAACAGGCGGGCATCGAGGGCCGGGCCGAACTCCGCCATGCCGCCGATCCCGCGACGGCGCTGCGGGAGGCCGTGCGCTCGGTGCGCGGCGGGGAATCCGGGGTACTCATGAAGGGTATGCTCAACTCTTCGGACTTCCTGCGCGGTGTGCTGAACAAGGAAGAAGGGCTGCGCACGGGCCGGAGGCTGTCGCACATCGCCGCCGTGGAACTGCCGGGCTATCACAAGCTCATTTACAGTACCGACGGCGGGATGAACATCAATCCCGACCTTGCCGCCAAGAAGGACATCCTCGCCAACGCGCTGCTGGCTCTGCGCTCGTGGGGCTACGAATGCCCCAAGGTCGCCTGCCTCGCCGCCAACGAGCGCGTCGATCCGCACAATCCCGCGACCATCGACGCCGCCGGGCTGGTCGAGGCATGGGAACGGGGCGAGTTCCCCACGCAATGCATCGTTGAAGGCCCCATTGCCATGGACGTGGCCCTGAACCGCGAATCCGCCCTGCACAAGGGCATCGAAAGCCTGGTTTCCGGCGACGCCGATATTTTCCTCATGCCGATCATGGAAGTGGGCAACGTGGCGATCAAGGGGCTGCTGCACTTCCTCAAGGGCAGTCAGGTGGCCGGGCTCATCCTCGGGGCAGCCGCGCCCGTGGTCATGACTTCGCGCTCGGAGCCGCCGTCCGCCAAACTGTATGCCACCGCGTTGGGATGCCTCGCCGCCCGGAACGCCTAATTGCCTGTGAGGTCAGCATGTTTCGCATTCTTGTGATCAACCCGGGGTCCACCTCGACCAAAATCGCCGTGTACGAGGACGAGGCCCCGCTGTTTGTGGAAAGCCGCGACCACGATACCGCCAAACTGTCCCCGGCGGTCATGGAGCAGTTTGAGCTGCGCCACCGCCTGCTGCTCGACGTATTGACGGAAAAAGGCATTGATCCCGCGTCACTGCACGCTTGTGTGGGGCGGGGTGGGCTGCTGCCGCCGGTGCGTTCCGGGGCGTATCGTGTCAATGATGCCATGCTCGACGTGCTGCGCCACCGTCCGGTCATGCAACATGCCTCGAACCTTGGGGCCGTGCTTGCGGACGCTGTGGCGAGGCCGCTCGGCATCCCGGCGTTCATCTATGATCCCGTCACCGTGGACGAAATGGATCCCATCGCCCGCATCACCGGGTTTTCGTCCATAGAGCGCAAGAGCGTGGGGCACATGCTCAACATGCGGGCCTGCGCGTTGCGCTACGCCACGCAGAACAATGCGAAATACCCCGAGCTATCCTTGATTGTCGCGCACATGGGCGGGGGGATCACCCTTTCCCTGCATGTGGGCGGGCGTGTCGTGGATATGATTTCCGACGATGAAGGGCCGTTCGCGCCCGAGCGTTCCGGTGGCTTGCCGTGCTTCCAGCTTGCGGAAATGGCGACGCAGGATGGCGTCACCTTCCCCGAGATGATGCGCCGGATGCAGCGGAAGGGGGGGCTGATGGACTGGTTCGGGACGTCCGACGCGCGGGAAATCGAGCGCCGCATCCACGAGGGTGACGGGAAGGCCGCGCTGGTTTACGAGGCCATGGCCCACAATCTGGCGAAAAATATCGGCAAGCTCGCCGTGGTGACGCGGGGCCGCCTCGACGCCATCCTGCTTACGGGCGGCGTCGCCCGCTCCCGGATGCTCACGGACTGGGTGGCGGAGCGTGTATCCTTCCTCGCTCCGGTGCATGTGCTGCCCGGCGAAAACGAGATGGAATCCCTCGCCCTCGGCGTGCTGCGCGTCCTGCGCGGCGAAGAAGAAGCGCATACCTTTGCGGAGCGGACGGAGGCATCATGAAAACGCCGAGCCGTCTGATCATCCTGTTGGCGGGGCTTGTGCTGTGCACGGTCTGCGGCGTTCTGTATGCGTGGTCGATTTTCGTGGTCCCGTTGGAACAGGCTTTTGGTTGGCAGCGCCCCGAGACGTCCCTGACCTTCACTTTCATGATCACCTTCTTCTCACTCGGCATGTTCGCCGGGGGAAAGCTTCTCCGGTTCGGGCCCGCCCGTGCGGTGCAGATCGGCGGCGCGTTGCTGTGCGTCGGGCTGCTGTGGGCGTCGCGCATCGACTCCGTGATCGGCCTCTACCTCAGCTACGGGGTGGTGTCCGGGTTCGGCATCGGCATCGTGAACCTTGTCCCCGCCGCCGTATGCCTGCGCTGGTATCCTGAGCGCAAGGGGCTGGTGAGCGGCCTGCTGACGATGGCCCTTGCGCTCGGCACGCTCCTGTTCGGGACGGTCGGCGCGGGCTGGCTCATCGGCAAGGTGGGCGTTTCCAGCACGTTCATGGCGCTGGCGGTGCTCTTCCTTGGCATCATTGTGCTCGGCTCGCTGTTCCTGCGTATGCCCGAAGCGGCTCCCGGCAAGGAAGAGGGCGACGGCGTCGGCCTGCGGGACATGCTCCATACGCCGTCCTACTGGATGATCTGGGGCTGGATGCTGACGATCCAGATCGGCGGGCTGATGATCATCGGGCACATCGTTCCCTATGCGCTGGAATGCGGGCTGACCGCGGCTCAGGCCGGGCTCGGCATGGGCGTGTACGCGATAGCGAACGGCGTGGGCCGGTTGTTCTTCGGATACGTCCACGATCGGTTCGGCCGGGCGTGGGGCATGGGGCTGGACGCCGTGTTCATGGGATGCGGGCTGGTGCTGCTGGCGGCGCTGCCGTCCCGGTTCGGCATGGCGGGCTTCCTGATTGCGGCGGTTCCGGTGGCACTGGCGTTCGGCGGGACCATTCCCCAGCTTGCGGCCTTGATCATGGCCTTTTTCGGGCCGCGCCACTTCGGGGTGAACTACGGGTTCAGCACGAGCCCGCTCATGGTCGCCTCGGTGTGCGGGCCGTTCATCGGCGGCCTGATCCGGGCATGGTCCGGAGATTACCTCGTGGCCCTTTATGTGGCTGCGGCCATAACCCTGCTGGGCGTCGCCCCGGCGGTTGTGCTCAGGGAAAAGGCCCATAAGAGAGAATCGGTTGCACGGGAGGGCTGCCCTTCCCCCGCCTCCCTTTCTTCTCAGAATGGTTGATGGGTGGAAGGAGGTCGGCGGCGAAGGCCTCCGCGCCTCGAAAGGGCGCAGGCAGCCGCAGGCGGAACCCCATAACACTATGTATGGAATCAACACGATAAAGGAGACGTTATGTCAGTGCTTCTCGAACGTGAAATCGGCAAAAAGGCGTTACTCATGGGCAACGAGGCGCTCGTGCGGGGCGCGTATGAAGCCGGGCTCGACTACGCGAGCTGCTATCCCGGCACCCCTTCCTCGGAAGTGAGCAACCTGCTGTACGAATTGCAGGGCGCGGGCGGTTTCCGCATGGATTTCGCCACCAACGAGAAAGTGGCGATGGAAGCCGTTGCGGGCGCGTCCATGGGCGGCCTGAACTGTCTGACCGCCATGAAGCACGTCGGCCTCAACGTCGCCTCCGATCCGCTCGGCACGCTGACGTATCTCGGCGTCCGTGGGAGCCTCGTGGTGTACAGCGCCGACGACCCGAACATGTTCTCCAGCCAGAACGAGCAGGATAATCGGCAGTATGCCCGCCTGTTCGGGCTTCCCTGCTTCGAACCCGCCACCGCGCAGGAAATGAAGGATATGACCGTGGCGGCGTTCGCACTTTCGGCGCAAATGGGGATGCCCGTGATGGTTCGGGCGACCACCCGCGTGGCGCACAGCCGCGGCGTGGTGGAGCTTGGCGACATCCGCCCCAAGGCCGGGCCGCGCCACTATGAAAAGGATTACGCGTTCGTGCCGCTGCCGGGCAATGCCGTGCGCCATCACAAGCGTCTGGTCGAGCGTATGCGCAGCCTGGTTCCGGTGAGCGACGCCAGCCCGTTCAACCGTGTGGAAGGCCCGGCGGATACGCGCCTCGGCGTGGTCGCCAGCAGTGCTGCGGTCAACTATGTGCTTGATGCCGTGAAGGAATGCGGCCTTTCGGATACCGTGGGCGTGTTCCGCCTCGGCATGGCGTGGCCTCTGCCTGAAAACGCCCTGCTGGAATTCCTGCGCGGCAAGGATACGGTGCTTGTGCTTGAGGAGCTGGAGCCGCTGGTTGAGGAAGCCCTCCGCGCGATGGCGCAGAAGAACGGCCTAACCCTGACCATCCTCGGCAAGGGGACCGCCGACCTTTCCACGCTGTACGAATATACCCCCGCCCGTGTGAGCGCCGCCGTAGCCGAAGCCTTCGGCGTCGCCGACGTGACCCCCGCGCCGCTGGATCTCACGGATGCCCCGCAGCTGGTCAACCGCCCTCCGTCCCTGTGCGCGGGCTGCCCACACCGCATGTCCTACTATGGCGTGAAACTCGGCTGCGAAGGCCGGGACGTCATCTTCGCCACGGACATCGGGTGTTACTCCCTCGGATTCATGCCGCCTCTGCGCATGGCCGACATCGGCGTGTGCATGGGCGCGGCGGCCTCCATGCCCGCCGGTCTGGAACTGGCGGTCGGGGCGGAACAGCGCATCGTCGGCTTCATCGGCGACAGCACGCTGTTCCACTCCGGTTTGACCGGGATCGCCAACGCCGTCTACAACCACCACCGCTTCGTGCTGGTCGTCCTCGACAACATGGTTACGGCCATGACCGGGCATCAGCCTTCACCGGGCCGCGACGCGTCCCTGCCGCAGGCCCCGGGCACGCCTCCGCTGACCAGCATCGACATGGAAGCCGTCATCAGGGCGCTCGGCGTGGAGCACATCCAGACCGTCCGGCCCACCAACCTTAAGAAGGTGGCGGAAGCGACCCGCGCCGCGCTGGATCACGACGGCGTTTCCGTGATCATTTGCCGCGAACCCTGCCCGCTGCACATGCGCCGCCTGTCCAAGGCCAAGAAACCCGTGTTCGGCATCGACGGGGAACGCTGCGTCAACTGCCATACCTGTGTGGACACGTTCGGCTGTCCGGCCTTCCAGCTTCGGGACGGCAAGGTGTCCATCGATCCCGTCCAGTGCATCGGCTGCGCCGTATGTGCCCAAGTTTGCCCGAACAATGCGATCCGTCCCCAAAAATAAGTAAGGAGCCGTCATGAATACCTTGAGAATCTATATTGTGGGCGTGGGAGGGCAAGGCAACGTGCTGGCCTCCAAAATGATCGGCGAGGCCGCTCTGAGTATGGGCGTGCCCGTCCTCATGAGCGAAACCCACGGCATGGCCCAGCGCGGCGGCGTGGTGGAGTCCACGGTCGTGCTCGGCGGCGCGCAGAGCCCCACCATTTCCGACAACTGCGCGGACATCCTGCTGGCCTTCGAGCCGATGGAAGCCGTGCGCGCCCTGAGCAAGGCCAATGCCGACACCATCGTGATCACCAACACCGCGCCTGTGGTGCCGTTCATTCCCGGCGGTTCGGCGGCATATCCCCCCGTCGATGACCTGCTTGCCTGCCTGCGCGCCAAAGTGGGCCGCGTGATCGCGTTCGACGCCCGCAAGGAATCGCTGGAAGCGGGCAACCCGCTCGGCCTGAACATGGTCATGCTCGGTGCGCTGTACGGGGCCGCGGACATGCCGCTTACGAAGGAGAGCCAGATGGAGGCGATCCGCAAGAACGGCAAGCCCGCCTTTGTGGAAAGCAACCTGAACTGCTTCGAGCGCGGTTTCAAGGCCGCTTCCGAGGAAACGGCGAAGGACTGATCCGCTCTGTAAAATCCGCCGGGGGGAGGCTCTCCTCCCGGCTTTCACGAGATGTGTTGCGGGTGGTCTTTGATCGTCCGGCTGCGTTTTCCGCCTGAAGGTTCGCTGTCCGGCATTACACGGGGCGACCGGCACAAGCCAAGCCGGGAACCTCCCGGCTTTACGGGTCCGGTATCCTTGATGTGGATATTGCGCGGCCGGCACGGGCCGGAAAACTCTGGAACCCTAGAATCCCGCAACACCTCGCCTGAAGAGAAGAGGGCGGAATTTTTCCCGCCTGAGCAAGTAAAGGAAAGGCTATGCCGCCAGTTGAAACGCTAGGGGCTTTTTTTGTTGCATCGGTGGTCATGGGGCTCGCCCCCGGACCGGACATCCTTTTTGTGCTGACGCAATCGGCGCTGTACGGCGCGCGTGCGGGGTTCGCCACAACCTGCGGGCTGATCACCGGTCTGTTCGTACATATCACCGCCGTATCGCTTGGGGTCGCCGCTCTGTTCCAGAGTTCGGAAACGGCGTTCAATGTGCTGAAATTCGCGGGGGCCGCCTATCTGCTGTATCTGGCGTGGCTCTCCTTCCGCAGCGGAACCTCAAAGGCTTCGCTCCAGAAGGCGCAATTCCCCGGATACGGCACGCTGTACCGGAGAGGGGTGATCATGAACATCACCAACCCCAAGGTGACGCTGTTCTTCCTTGCTTTTCTGCCTCAGTTCGCCGATCCCGCGCGGGGCGGCCTTACGGCGCAGATCATTGCCCTTGGCGCGCTGTTCCAGCTTGCCACGCTGCTGGTCTTTGGTTGCGTGTCACTGCTTGCGGGACGGGTCGCCGGGCGTTTCAACAGTTCCGTCAAGGGGCAGCTGTTCCTGAACCGTGCCGCCGGTTGCGTTTTCACCGGGCTGGCGGTCATGCTGCTTGTCTCTTCCCGTTGATCGCTCCCCCGATACTTCCCCCCTATACCCCGGCGGCCTTCCGTAAAGGAAGATACCCCTTCCGCTACAAAGACCCCTTTCATGGAGGGCCGCCGGGCAACTTCCCCGTTCCAGCCAAAAGGCGGGAAGCATCCTCCTGCTGAGAAGATTGCCTCCCGCCCTGATTGCCTTGCCGCTCGTGTCATGGAAGGTATCCCCGCATCACGGAAGCGGTTCCCGTGCCTTGCCGCAACTTTTTTAGGCCTCGGGAACAATGCCCGCGCAAGCCGTCCGGGTCAGCGGTACCGCAACGACTGGATCTGCTCCCATGTGACGCCTTGCGATTTGAGATACTTGTTGAGCCGGGTCGTATCGTCGGCATGTTTTTTTCGGCCACGCGAAACGCCGAACAGTTTACGTCCGGCCTCCGTGCGTGTGGAGCAGTCACAGCATACCCTGATGACGTTTTCCAGCTGTATCTTGTCGAACAGATCCATCTGATCAAGCTGGGAGGGGGTGAACAGCCTTGACAGCAGCGGGACCCCCTGTTTCGGGGCGGGAAGCTCGGCGAGGGCCGGGGTATGCCATATCGCACGCAGCCGGATGATCTCCTCCTCCACAAGCTCCTCGTTGATGATGCCGCCGAGGGCGTAGCTCTGCATCCGTTCGATGGATGAGGACAAGTCGCGGAAGTTCCCCGGCCAGATGGCTTCGGGCGACATGGCGAAGTTCAGATAGCGTTCCCGCGCTTCGGGCAGGAAATCCGCCTTGAAGCCTTTCAGCCGCGTGTGGCGGTCAAGTTCGTAGTTGATGTTCGGCTCGATGTCCTCCAACCGTTCCCTGAGTGCGGGAAGCCGGAAATGCCACATGTTGATGCGTGACAACAAGTCGAGGCGGAAGCGCCCCTGCCGGACTTCTTCGGCAAGATCCCGGTTCGTGCCGCAGATAAGCTGAAAGTCGCTGTGTACCGGCGTATCCGATCCGAAGGGGTAGAATTTTTTCTCTTCGATGGCCTTGAGGAGGATCACCTGTATCTGGAGCGGGATCTCCGCGATTTCGTCAAGGAAGAGGATGCCTTCATGCGCTGTCTTGAGCAGCCCCTGACGCACTGTCGTCGCGCCGGTAAAGGAGCCGCGCACATGGCCGAACAGGTTGGAAAGCACGCTTTCGCCCTGCAGTGTCGCGCAGTTCACTTCGACGAAGGAACCCGGGACTAGTCCTTTATTGTAGCGGAGTTCGTAAATTTTTCTGGCAAGATGGGATTTGCCGGAGCCGGTGGGGCCGGAAAGCAGGACGGGCGCGGTGGAGTGGGTGGCCACATGCTCCATTTCTTCGATCAGCTTGTTGAATACGGGGTTTCGGGTTTCGATGCACGACTTGAGGAATGTCTGGGCCGCGACATTGCGTTTTTCCGAATCCGCGATGCTGGCGATCCACTTGCGGATATCCCCCTCGTAGATCTCCATGATGATGTCGCCCGGCTTTTCCGGGTTGGGGGCCAGACGGAGCATCTGGAAGGGCAGGCGCTTGAAGTGGAACAGCATGATCAGCATGAGCGCATGTTGGAACAGGTTGCCCGGCCCCAGATGAAAAAAATACCGCTCGTTGCTCAGATCGAAGCGGTATTGTTCAAAGTAGGCGCTGAACACCTTGTAGGCCGGGGCGATGTCCTCGTAGGTGAGCACGCCGTTGAGGTTGGTGATCACGGGGACAATCTCGGTCTCCGGGCAGACGTTGTTCATGTCCTTGACCAGCGTGGGGACGATGTGCCGGTACAGGTGGCTGATGAAGAAATACAGCCTGTCCACCTTGAAGTCGTGAATGCGCAGCAGCTCCAGCAGAGGGCGCCAGCGGTCTTTCCGATCTTCGCCGGTGTACATATCTAGATGGGAAACCGTGCTGAATACGATGGAACGCATGTGCCCTCCCGCCCGGATACGGAGTTTCCCCTTTGGTTACCAGCACGTGGGCGTGCTGTCCATCCCTTTGGTATTCAAGGTGGATATGAATCGGGTTCAAAGAGGTCCCGTCTGGTCGGAGCGGAAACGGCAATAAGCTGATGTTCGTACTCTTCCCCAACGGAGAAGCGCCCTCCGCCCCAGCGGAGCCGAAGGCGCATGTCCCTCACAAGGCGTTTCGCCATAGGGGGCGCGGTACGGCGACCCTACATGACCCCGGCAAGAGCCTTGAGGAGGCGTTCGGCATCGTCGGCCTTGGGGGAAGTGGGCAGGGGCATGAGGATGCCGAGCCCTTCCGTGGCTTCGTGGAATTCGTCGGGGTCCATGTCGCTGACGACGGCGGTGTGGACGCTGGCGTTGATCATCATG
>ERZ835541.3445-NODE-3445-length-10958-cov-12.265890_pt1 | contig 10958 bp, 11 predicted proteins | sample MGYA00519945_ERZ835541 | MGnify/ENA primary metagenome ERZ835541 (study PRJEB31850, sample SAMEA3708780) | human gut metagenome | biome: human gut; feature: human-associated habitat; material: faeces | place: China | collected 2014 ...
CCCGCGACCCCCTCCTTGGCAAGGAGGTGCTCCACCACTGAGCCACTCGCGCATAAAATATTCAACTGACAAGATTGAATTATATAGGAATCTCCTTTAAATGTCAAGCATTATTTTTGACTTTTTGTTGATTTTTTGCAATAAAATTTTATTATGAAAATTTTGGTAGCAATTTATTTACTTTCCATTCATAATCTGTTCAAAAGTTTATCGCATTTTCGACACATTTATCTATTATTATAAATACTGTGATGAGGCAGTAAGCTTTTTTACAATTTTCATAAACCAAAACCAACCAAAAACCAAATGAGAGCAGATGTAAATATTTCGCACATTTACATCTGCTCTTATTTTTGTTTTATAAGTGAAACTGAACCGGACACTCTTGGTCTTTTCTGTATCCTTCCCACTGCCAGGGCGGATTAGGGGCTTTCATCCATTCGTGACATGCGCCGTCAGGCACAACAACAACAACCGATGCCAAAGCTTTTCAGCTTTAACACCGGTTTTATCTTATCTATAGAGCGCGAGACGGGGATCGAACCCGCGACCCCCTCCTTGGCAAGGAGGTGCTCCACCACTGAGCCACTCGCGCAAACAAAATATATAATATATGAAAAAATATGAATTGTCAATATCTTTTTAGCAGAATATTTTAAAAATCGTTAAATATAAAAGAAATATATTATATTTATTTGACTTTCAAACTATTTTAAGTTAAAATCTTCTAGGATATTAAGTGACATAATAATATGTCATTCATCAAAACAATAAGGAGTAGATAATACATGTCTAATATTGCAATAATAACAGATTCAGCATCTGATATAAAACAAAATAACAACAAAAATATAACAGTTCTTCCTTTAACAGTTTCATTCGATGATAATCATTATAAAGATGGTGTGGATCTTACACCTGATGATTTTTATATGAAACTTATAGAAAGTTCAACGCTTCCTAAAACAAGCCAGATAAGTCCATATGACTTTGAACAGGCTTATGATAACCTTCTTAAGTCTGTTGATAAAATAATCGTAGTTACGCTTTCTTCCAAGCTTTCAGGAACATATCAGAGTGCCTGTATAGCAGCTTCAGAATATGAAGACAAAGTATATGTTGTAGATAGCGAAAATGTTACAGTCGGTGAACAGATTCTTGTTGATTATGCAGTTTCATTGATAAATAAGAACATATGCGTTGAGGATATAGTTAAGCAGTTGAATACTATGAAAAAACGTATTCGTCTTGTAGCTTTGCTTGATACTTTGGAATATTTGAAAAAGGGAGGCAGGATATCATCAGGAGCAGCTTTTCTTGGAAATGTGTTAAGCATAAAGCCAGTTATAGCTATTGCTGATGGTGAAGTTTCTTTTCTTGGAAAGGCAAGAGGTTCTAAGCAAGGCAATAATTTCCTCATACAGCAGGTGCAGGCATATGGCGGCATAGATTATTCATTACCAGTGCTTTTAGGGTATACAGGATATTCTACCGTTCTTATGGACAAATATATAAAAGATAGTAAAGAATTATGGGAAGGTAAAATACTAATTCCTCCTGTTGTCCAGGTAGGTGCAACAATAGGAACTCATATAGGACCAGGAGGAATAGCTGTGGCTTTCTTTTCTGAAGAGTGATATATAAAGTGGTATTAATTGTTTTTTGCATTTTTTGAAAATTACCACTTGACATATCGGTGCAATGCGTGTATTATATCACTTGTGTTCGCATGGAACACAATATATAATATGCGCGAGTGGCTCAGTGGTGGAGCACCTCCTTGCCAAGGAGGGGGTCGCGGGTTCGATCCCCGTCTCGCGCTCTCTAAGATAACAAAAAAGGACTTCCGAATTGGAAGTCCTTTTTTGTTATCCGAGAAGTGCGAGGCACTTCTCGAAACCCAACTGCTAGGCAGTTTGGGTTCGATTTCTCGGGACGCTAAAGCGCCCCTCGGTCGTGCCAGAGCCAAGGTCCACCGGACCTTGTGGCACCCGTCTCGCGCTCTCTTAGATAACAAAAAGGACTTCCAAATGGGAAGTCCTTTTTTGTTATCCGAGAAGTGCGGGGCACTTCTCGAAACCCAACTGCTAGGCAGTTTGGGTTCGATTTCTCGGAGAGCTAAAGCGCTCCTCGGTCGTGCCAGAACCAAGGTCCACTGGACCTTGTGGCACCCGTCTCGCGCTCTCTTAGATAACAAAAGGGACTTATTTCACATCCCTGCGCCGCAACTCTCGGGTTTTCTGTGAACTTTGTTCACAAAAAACACCTCGCGGAATGTTACCAGTGAACCAATGGTATTTAGATAATGCAAACAATACTTGATGAAATTCCATGTTAAACGATGCTGTAGGCTTCAAACATAGTTGAAAGCTTTAATTATTTAAAGTTTTTGACTTTAAACCATAAAAGTACTTGCGTTTAAGGGTTAATATGGGCTATACTATTATGGTATCTGTCCGGGAATCAGGCTGTTGTAGATGACGTGAGCAGCATGTATCCCGGATGTTGTGAGTATGGAAGAGGGTTTAAAGTATGATAGTTACTCTGATTGAGAAAGTATATAGTTTTCTGTGGGGAGATCTGGTGCAGATTCCACTGCCGGGCGGCAGCACTCTGGGGATTTCGCTTCTGATTATATTACTGATTCCTACAGGAATTTATTTTACGGTTCGAACGCGTTTTCTGCCGATTCGCCTGTTCCCGGATATGGTGCAGGCACTGGTTGAGAAGAAACAAGAAAAAAACAGTCTGTCTTCATTTCAGACACTGATCGTTTCGACGGCAACCCGTGTCGGTATGGGAAATCTGGTCGGTGTTGTTGCGGCAATTTCGGCAGGCGGCGCCGGTGCGGTTTTCTGGATGTGGGTGACGGCAATTATCGGTTCATCAACAGCTTTTATTGAAGCGACACTGGCACAGCTTTATAAAGAAAAAGATCCGCTGTACGGAGGTTACCGCGGCGGTCCGGCGTATTATATTCATGCATATGTAGAAGAAAAACAGAAGAAAAAGAGAAACAAAGTGGTGATTTCTGTGTTGTTTGCAATCTCCGGTCTGCTCTGCTGGTGCGGTATCAGTCAAGTGATCAGTAATTCTGTTGTTTCTTCATTTAAAAATGCATTTTCCATTCCGCCGATCTATATGACGGTAGTACTTGTTGCTGTGGCTGCTGTGATAGTGCTTCGTAAAGATGCGACAGTTAAGATCCTGGATATGGTAGTGCCGGTCATGGCGGTATGCTATTTTGTAATCACGATTCTGATCATTGTGATGAATCTTGGAAGTTTGCCGGGTGTTTTTGCAAGAATTTTTGAGGAAGCATTTGGATTCCGACAGGCAGCAGCCGGCGGTTTTGGCGCAGTCCTAATGAATGGAATCAAACGTGGACTGTTTTCGAATGAAGCAGGTTCCGGATCTGCTCCGTGTGCGGCAGCAGCGGCAGAATGTGACCAGCCGGTCAAAGCCGGATTGGTACAGGCGCTCGGGGTATTTGTGGATACGATTGTGATCTGCAGCTGTACAGCATTTATCATGCTGCTTGCGCCGGAAGAAAAAGTTACAGGACTTTCCGGAATGGATCTTCTGCAGACAGCAATGGAACATCATCTTGGCCGTTTTGGTGTGATCTTTATTGCGGCGACGCTGTTTTTATTCAGTTTTTCGACGTTTCTGGGCATCCTTTTTTATGCGAGATGCAATGTTGCATATCTTTTCGGAGATAACTGGGCTTCACAGATTGCATACAAAGTACTGGCGCTTGTGATGCTGTTCATCGGCGGCCTTGCAGCATATACATTTGTGTGGGATCTTGGTGATGTTGGAATCGGACTGATGACGATCTTTAATATCATCATTCTTTACCCACAGGGTGAGAAGGCTCTGAAAGAACTGAAAGAATACGAAAAAGAAAAAAGAAAATGAAAACATCGCGGACGTTCAAATCAAATGGCAGAACCTATATGGAAAAGCATAATGACAATACACTTAAGTATGACCGTGAACCGTTTACGGTAGAAGTTGGAAATACAGAAGACATTGATAAAATCGCAGATATTCTCCGTGAGCTTGGAGACCATTATCTGGAAGAAGATGTAGCATCTATTTCGTTATCACTCACTGCTTATATGAAAGTCACATCTTTTAATCCAGTTGTATATGAAGTTTGCTACATGGATAAAGAAAGAAAACAGATGACAGTAGAAGAGGAGAAACTTCGAAAAGAAGCAGTACAGGAACTTCTGATATACCAGGGGTAATTTTCGAACATTTTTTGGGGATGTGAAAAAAATCAATCGAGTTTTTTCACATCCCCTTTTGTTATCCGAGAAGTGCGGGGCACTTCTCGAAACCCAACTGCTTTGCAGTTTGGGTTCGATTTCTCGGAGTGCTAAAGCGCCTTTCGGTCGTGCCAGAGCCAAGGTCCACCGGACCTTGTGGCACCCGTCTCGCATTTCTCAAATGCAAGCTGCTTTACAGCAAGGGTACGATTTCTCGGAGCGCTAAAGCTCTCCTCGGTCGTGTCAGAACCAAGGGTTTCCGGTTATAAAAGAATTGCTTTATTTTCCAGATTAATGTAAATTAATATATTATAAGGATTAAAAGAACATAATATCTTTTGATTTTAAATTTAAATAAGATATTTGAACAAGAAATATGAAAAAATATAAATATAAAATACAAATAAGAAATTAAAATGAGAATAAGATGTTGATTTGGAGAATTAAATGGGTATAGGTAAGAAGTTTGTTAAGTATGTATCACAGAATATATTTGGTATGCTTGGAATATCATGTTATGTTGTTGCTGATACTTTTTTTATATCAAAATATGCTGGTGCAGATGGAATTACGGTTCTTAATCTTGTTCTTCCGGTATTTAGTGTAATATTTGCATTTGGCTCTATGATGGGTGTTGGTTCAGCGATTCGCTTTAAGATATTAAGAGCAAGAGGCGATGCTCACGCAGATGATTATTTTTCTAATTCAATCATGTGTGCATGCATTTTAAGCATATTATTTATACTTGTCGGGATTTTTGCACCAGATAAGCTTTTGCATATCATGGGAGCGGATGATAAGATTACAGCCATAGGTATAGGTTATACAAGAACATTTCTGATGTTTACACCATTTTTCATGTGCAACTATATAGTCAGTGCATATGTAAGAAATGACAATGATCCGTCAAGGGCAATGCTTGCTACGTTGTCTGGAAGTCTTTTTAATATTGTGTTTGATTATATATTTATGTTTCCGATGAATCTAGGGCTGCTCGGTGCAGCGATGGCTACAGCAGCATCACCAGTGTGCAGTATACTTGTGTGTATGACGCATTTTATGGGTAAGAAAAATACAGTTGTGTTCAAATGGCATCTTCCTTCATTTAAAATGTTAAAGGAGTCATGTATGCTTGGCACAGCAGCATTTGTAGGTGAACTGGCATCAGCAGTTACAACGACTGTATTTAATATGCTTATGTTATCACTTACCGGAAATATTGGAGTTGCGGCATATGGAGTTGTTGCTAATTATGCCTATATCGGCACAGCTATATTCAATGGTATATCGCAGGGCGCACAGCCTCTGATAAGTGAATCGTATGGAAAAGGTAATAAAAAAGAAGTGTCACGGGTTTACAGATATAGTATAATTACATCAGTGGCATTATTTGCTGTTATGTATGCAGTAGTTGCAGGCTTTACCGGACAGCTTGTAAGTCTTTTTAACAGTGAAGGAGTTGTTGAGCTGGCAGGTTATGCGTATACAGGTATGAGAATATATTTTATAGGATTTTTGTTTGCAGGATTTAATATAATATCAGCGGGATATTTCAGTGCTGTGGAGATGGCAAAGGAATCCTTTGTTGTTTCGGTTTTAAGAGGCTTTGTTCTTATGGTTGTGATATCTGTTATTTTATCGCGTCTGTTTGGAATGAATGGAGTCTGGAGCAGCTTCCCTGCAGCAGAGAGCATTACAACCTGTGTATGTGTTTTATTTATTATATTAAACAATATCAGGATCAAAAGGTCTAAAACCATATAAGCAGAAAGGTAATATGTTATGATGAATCCAGGTTCTATTATGAAATTAATGAGTTTAAAGAATAAGTTTGCAGGTGCACATCCAAAGTTTGTATCATTTCTGAATTATTGTTTTTCTACAGGGATACAGGAAGGAACTATTGTAGAAGTGACAATAACAAAACCAGGTGAAAATCCTGTTACAGCCAATATGAAGGTGCAGCCGTCCGATATTGAGCTTGTGAATGAACTTAAAAATATTAAGTAACTTGCAAATGAATTAGAAAAAATAAATAACTTGTGAATGAATTTAAAAAATTTTAATAATTCGGAATTAAAAAAATATGGAAAAATATGAATAATATGATGGTGTAATGGTTGAAAATCTGGCAGAAAAGGGGTATTGTTATGGGAAATGTAATGGATTATCTCGAATGGCGTGGTGACCTGACATTTGAACAGTCACCATTTAATGATGTTGACAATGTCATATTTGCACAGCTTGCATATGTTGATTTCAGGGATGTTATTCCATCGGTACAGATGAACAGAGGCATAACCTTGAAAAAAGCATCAGAGATTTTTTTTGATTTACATACAGAAGAGGAGCTAAGCCGTGATAAATCTTTTATAAAGGATGCACCTTATCTAATGAAAAAGGCTGCCAGTACAAAACGTTTTAAAGATGTTATATTATCAGATTATGTAGATACAATCGATGAAACACTTGAAAAACAGTTTGGAGCATTTCATATTAAATTAACACCACAGTTAACGTATGTTGCATTCAGGGGAACTGATGACACGCTTGTTGGCTGGAAAGAGGATTTTAATATGAGTTTTATTTCTCCAGTGCCATCACAGGAGGATGCCGTTAAATATCTTAATGATACATGTTCATATATAAGAGGCAGGCTATATGTCGGTGGACATTCAAAAGGAGGCAATCTTGCAATATATTCAGCTATTAACTGTAATAAGCGTGTGAAAAAGAAAATTAAATGCGTATATAATAATGATGGTCCGGGATTTGATATTTCAGTCATTAAAAGTGAGGAATATCAGTCAATGCTTCCATATATCAGGAGTATTGTGCCAGAGAATTCCATAGTTGGAATGTTACTTGAGCATGATGATGATTATATCATAGTAAAAAGCTCACAGACTGGAATAATGCAGCATGATGCCATGTCATGGCAGGTATCAGGACCAGATATGGTTACAGTAAGAAGATTAAGTGCACAAAGTAGAAGGCTTAATAGAGCATTTAGCAGCTGGATAAGCAGTGTTGATAATGAAAAAAGATGTGAGTTTGTGGAAACGCTTTTCGGACTTATATCATCATGTGGTGTAAAGAATCTTTCAGATATATCTGTAGACAGATTTAAAAGTACAAGAGAGGTTATAAAACAATATGCAAACCTTGATAAAGACAGCCGTACGCTTCTAAGAAGCATGCTGCTATCGCTTACTGACCAGATAGGAAAGGCAAGGCTTGAAAAATAATGCAACAGCTGATTTGCTGGATTAAGGAGGGACATATGTCAGGAATTATTAATATAATACTTGGAGCAGTTATTCTGTTTCTTGTAGTAGTAGCATTTTTATGGGTATCAACTAAACATAAAGAAAGTGGACTTGGTGATACATGTAGTGGAAACTGTTCATCATGCCGTGCACACTGTAAAGATGAGGCAAAAATAGCTGAATCCTCAGACAAGGATGGCAAAAACAGCTGAGGATTTTAGGAGGTAGATTATGGTAGATATCTATAAGACCGATAATAGAATACTTAGTAAGCTTGGCAGCATAGAGGAAGGCTGCTGGATTAATATGGTTAATCCAACAAGCAGTGAGTTGTCGCTTATTTCAGGATACTTTGATATAGATGCAGATGATCTTGCAACAGCACTTGATGATGAAGAAAGTTCACGTATAAGTCTGGAAGACGGATATACACTGATACTTGTAGATATTCCAACGCCGGAGGTGAGGCATGAAAAAAAGATGTATACAACTATTCCTCTTGGTATAATATTGAAAAATGATGCCATAATCACCATATGCAGGGAAGAAACACCGGTTCTTACGTACTTTGTACGAAACAAGCTAAAGGATTTTAGCACAAAGAAAAAGATGCGTTTTATATATGAAATGATGTTCCGTTCTGCCATGTTATATCAGGCATATCTTCGTGGCATAGACAAGAAGAGAACAGAGATAGAAGAACGTGTTGGTGATGATACACATGATACAGATATTATTGAACTTCATGAGCTTGAGTCAACGCTTGTATATTTTGCAACATCACTAAGATCAAACAGTATAGTGCTTGAACGGTTACGAAGATATAAAAGGCTTGAACAGTATCCAGAGGATATGGAGCTTCTTGAAGATGTAACAGTCGAATATCAGCAGGCTATAGAGATGACATCCATATACAGGGATATTATTGATGGTACAAGAGAGCTGCTATCATCAGTGATTAATAACAGGTTGAACAATGTTATGAAGATCCTTACATCAATAACTATAGTTATGGCTATACCAACTATTATATCAGGTATATACGGTATGAACGTTGATGAAAAATGGATGCCATTGTCAACAACACATTATGGGTTCTATATTATAGTTGGTATTATAATTGTTATAAGTGTATGTGTATTGTGGTTTTTAAAGAAGAAAAAGATGATGTGAGTGGATAAATGTGAACAGATATATGTAAGCAGATATATGTAAGCAGATTGAAGTGAACAGATTGAAGTGAACAGATTGATGTAAGAGGTAACGAGGTAATGAATATATTCAGCAGAATAAGAAACAGACTTTCACATGCGCAGATTATGGCGCTGGGTTTTCTTATGGTTATAATAACAGGTACAATTCTTCTTATGCTTCCTGTATCAAGCAGGACAGGTCAATGGACACCGTTTATTAAAGCATTATTTACGTCTGTAAGTTCGACATGTGTTACAGGGCTTGTCGTTGTTGATACATTTTCTTATTGGACAGTGTTTGGACAGCTTGTTATACTTGTTATGATTCAGATAGGTGGTCTTGGATTTATATCGATAGGTGTGATTTTTGCACTTTTCTTTAACAGAAGGATAGGGCTTGCAAACAGAACACTTATACAGGAGAGTGTGAATTCAAATGTGCTTAAGGGTATAGTAAGGCTTATGAAAAATGTGATATTAGGAACAGTGGTGTTTGAATGTATAGGAGCATTGCTCTTATCAATCAGATTTGTTCCACGTATGGGAGTCGCAAGAGGAATATATAACGGTATATTCCATTCAATAACGGCATTCTGTAACGCTGGCTTTGACCTTATGGGCAGATATGAGCCATATTCATCGCTGTCAGGGTATTATGATGATTATGTAGTTAACATAACAATTATTGCACTTATACTTATAGGTGGTCTTGGATTTACAGTGTGGGCAGACATTAAGCATAACAAGCTGCATTTTAAAAAATATACTCTGCATACAAAGATAGTTGTGGTAAGTTCTATAATATTAGTTGTTATTCCAACAATCATGTTCATGGTGTTTGAAAGAAATGGAGTTGAAGCAGGTATGCCTTTTAAGGACAGATTTATAACTTCATTTTTTGCTTCGGTAACACCAAGAACAGCAGGATACAATACAGTGGACTTAGGCGCAATGACACAGGCAAGCAAGCTTCTTACAATAATACTCATGTTTATAGGAGGCTGCCCTGGTTCAACCGCTGGCGGTGTCAAGACAACAACTATAGTAGTCATAATCGTGTATATATGGTCGAATCTGAGGAATTCAGCTGGATGTAATATATATGGAAGAAGACTTGCGGATGAAGATATAAAAAAGGCAAGTATGGTTATAGGTCTTAATCTGTTTATGGCGGTTGCAGCATTACTCATAATAAGTGGAATGCAGAACTTTGATTTTGAAGATTTGTGTATTGAGGTGTTCTCAGCTGTTGGAACAGTAGGTCTGTCAACAGGAATAACAAGGCAGCTTAATACATGCTCACAGATAGTTATAATGCTTCTGATGTTTGGAGGAAGAATAGGTACAGTAACATTTGCTTCTTCATTTGCATACAACAAAAAACAGGTGAAGCTTATGAATCCGGAGGAAAATATAAACGTAGGTTAATAATAGTGATCCTATTATGTGGCTGAATATATTTTTGAAATGTACATCATATGGTAACAGATGACCAGAAAAAGAAAGGAATAATATGAAATCAATATTAGTTATAGGAATAGGCAAGTTCGGACATCATTTTGCTGAGAAGCTTATAGCTCTTGGTAATGAGGTCATGATAATAGATCAGGATGAGGATAAGATAAGAGAGCTTATGTCTAAGGCAACAAGTGCCAGAATAGGCGATTGTACAGATGAAGATGTACTTAACAATCTCGGCTTATCTAACTTTGATACAGTAGCAGTATGCATATCGGAGAATTTTCAGAACAGTATTGAAACAACAAGTCTTGTAAAGGAACTTGGAGCTAAGCATGTTATAAGTGTTGCTAGCAGGGATATACATGCAAAGCTTCTGTTAAAGAATGGAGCTGATGAGGTCATATATCCGGACAGGGATATAGCATACAGGCTTGCTAAGAAATACAGCCGCAGCCACGTGTTTGAATACATAGAGCTTTCTGACGAATATGCCATATTTGAGGTGCCTGTCATACCACAGCTTGTCGGCAAGAGTATACGAGAGGCAGATGTCAGAAAGAAATATAAGATGAATATTATAGGAATAGTGCATGGAGAAGACGTACAGATAATGCCTTCAGCAGATTATAGATTTTCGTCAGATGAACACATTAAAGTTATAAGTGATAATGATAGTGTGGATGCATATCTTAAGCATGTGAAGTAGAAATTGTTGTTTAATTGAATATTAGTTGGTGACGAACGGACGACAAATATAA
>ERZ835541.3446-NODE-3446-length-10955-cov-4.098349_pt1 | contig 10955 bp, 7 predicted proteins | sample MGYA00519945_ERZ835541 | MGnify/ENA primary metagenome ERZ835541 (study PRJEB31850, sample SAMEA3708780) | human gut metagenome | biome: human gut; feature: human-associated habitat; material: faeces | place: China | collected 2014 ...
TTGTTTCACAGGAGCATACAGGGCGATTGCCGTTCCGTAAGAACGGAACATTCAGAAAAACAATCACACTTAGGGGCCGTATTCCCGGAGGGGGAAAAGCGGCCCTTTCTTTTTTGCGCATTGTCCTTTCCTCCGGGAGTACAACCCCGGAAAGGAGCAAAAATGCGAGAAGAAAAATTATTGAGTTATCTGAAAGGAGCATGTACCGGGCGAAGGTACAGTGCGAGCAGCGCTGCGCTGGAAGCGGCTATAGGGATTAGCGGAACAGATCTTCGAAAACTTGTAAATCGTATGAGACGCAAGGGTGTTCCTATTGGGAGCGATCGATGCGGATACTTCTACGCGGCAACTGCCGGTGAAGTCTACTCCACGATTCAGCAGCTTCAAAACATGGAAAATGGTCTTGCGGCAGCAAGACGTGGATTAGAGCGGTCACTGGATGCTTTTCCTTTGAAAGAAGGTGCATCTTGAACAGCTTTATCCCCTGGGTAGGTGGTAAGGGCAAGCTGCTGTGGATCATCAACAAGCTGATGCCGGATCACTATAAGCGTTTCATCGATGTGTTCGGCGGCAGCGGCACGGTGACAATGAGCCGTCCTATCCAGCGGGGCTGTATGGAGGTCTACAATGACTACAACGGAAATCTAACGAACCTCTTCTGCTGCGTGAAAAACCGTACCATGGCGCTCTTAGCGGAATTGGGGTTCCTGCCGCTGAACACACGGGATGACTTCAACGTCCTCTATAAATTTTTCTCAAAGGATGAGATCACGGATGATTATCTGCAGGAGGAAATGGATCTGACTGAGGTATTCTTAGATCCTCCCGACGCGGAAGCCATCCGTGCCCTCATGTTGGAACGCGCGCCACGCGGAGATATTCGCCGTGCCGCGGATTACTTCAAGCTGGTGCGATACAGTTTCAGCGGCGGCGCCAAGTCCTTTGGCGGTAAGCCCTGCGATATCCGCCGCTTCTTCCATCTGATTTGGGAGTGCTCCCGCAGGCTGGCCAATGTTGTCATTGAGAATAAGGACTTTGAGGAGCTGATTCGCCAATATGACAGGAAGAATGCCGTACTTTACTGCGATCCGCCCTACTATATGGCAGAGGGCTGCTATCCGGTAGAGTTTCCGCTGAAGGATCACCAGCGGCTTCACGATGTGCTCATCGGGAGTGAGGGGTACTTTATTGTTTCGTATAACTATCAGGAATACATTTGCGATCTCTATCAAGATGGCTGCTTTATTTTCCGGACCTCGCGCCCAAATAGTATGTCGCAAAGGGCAGGAAGTGAATATGAGGAAATCATCATCACGAACTATGATCCCCGTAAGGCTTGCTGGCAGCTCTCCTTGGAAAACCTGCTGGGCGGTGACGGCGATACCCGCTATGAGATGATCCACGAGCCAAAGTGCCCATTGAAATGTTAAACAAATCAAAAAATAGGAGGCAAACATCATGAAATTCCATTTGAACCATGACCCCGCGAACAAGACCCTTACCATCCCCCGCGCCGCGCTGCAGCTCTCCGGCCTTGCCGAAACCAGCGATCTGGCGATCCATACCGAAAACGGCTGTGTTCTGCTGCTGCCGGAAAAGCTGTCCGTCGCGCAAACGCTGAAAACTTTCCAGCTGCTGACGGCGATCAACGCGGAGCTTCTGTTCCGACTGGCAAAAAGCAGCGCTCTGGCCCACGGCACCGAAAATGACGAGTGCAATGGATGCCATTGGGAAAAGGAGTGTTTTCAGGACGTCCTGCCGCTGTGTATGCTGGCAGAGGCTGGCATTGACCCGGTGGAAGGAGATTTCGAATGCGCGGTGAAGGACGGTACGCTGGTGCTGCGATCCGGCGCTGATACAAATGTATATGAAATGATGAAGAGTCTGGATGATGACTTCCGCGATCTGCTGAAAGGCGCGGGCGTTTCGTTGTCCGGGCTCTTCCTGCTTTTGAAGGAGGAACTGGATCATGACGAATGACACCTATCTCTACCCCTATTCCTCTGCCGAGGCGAGAGATCGGAACGAGCTTCCTCTCTGGCGGGAGAGCCACAAGGCGAACATCGCCTGCCGCAACGCCATCGAGGACACCATCCGTCAGAGCTTCGATGGGATGCATCTGGACAAGAACTGCATCACGCCGGTGCTGGAGGAATACGGCTACAAGCGCACCGCGTGGGTGCTTGCCAACACCCTGCACGAACTCAAGTGGGACGGGCGCTTCGGCCATGCCAACAAGCAGTGGGCGGAGCACGCCTGCATTCCCAAAGACATCAACCACAACAGCGACTTTGTTGTCCGAAGCCATCCGGCCGTGCTGGATGGCTTCGTCACTTTCTACCGTAAGGCAGTGCAGGCGCTGGATCTGTTCGGCGCGGAGCATTGCGTTGGTGACCGCGCGGAGCAGGACTTCACCGGCAAGGTGCTGGTGCTGTCGCCGGAGGCGCTGCGGGAGCAGTATTGGGGGCAGGAAAACCAGCTCTGGTATGCTCGGAGCGGTTTTGGCTACGAGTCGCATTCCAGTGGTCGAGCAGTCTTTGCCACCTGCCTCTCGGACGGCGAAACAGCCAGATGGAACCGGGAGGATTTCATCGGTGTACTGGACGAAAAATACCTACCGGACTGGGCGCGGGAAAAGCTGGAGGCGATGATGACACAGGAACAGACGGACGCCCCCACAATGGGCGGTATGAAAATGAAGTGAGGAGGATACTTGCATGAGCATGACCTATTACACCGTGGACGATCTTCGGCCCGGAAGATCCGGCTGGGGTGTGAAACGTTTTTCCGCGTTGAATGACGCGATCTCCCATTACCGGTCGCTCCCTATGGAAGGGGCCCGCGTCCTCGGCATGGCGGATGATGCCCACGCCTATGAGCTCATCCGCTGTGTGCGTCTTTTCCCCGGCGATGCCCAGGGCGAGGATGTTCTGGCGGCAGATTACCGGCGCAGCGGCTTGACGAAAAAGAACGCTGCCCTGAAAGACGCGCTGGATATTTGCTTGGAAAGCCTGCGTCCCCGTTTTCTGCTGGAGCCGGAGCGCCTGATCCCCGTTCCCCAGCGCAAGAAGCTGCGGAAAGAACTGCGGGAGGCCCTTCTCTGGCAGGGCTATGAAGAAAACTATGATTCCGCCATTCGCGCTGTTTTTGTGGGCGGTGCTGGCTGGCTCTCGCCCCAGGATGTGAAAAAGCAGCGGCAGCTTCCTCTGGTGCTGCGCTATCGGGTGGACGGCATGACGAAGGATGGGGCCTACCTCTCCTTAGAAGTGGAGCCTTGGGAATATGACCTCCTGCTGGAGCAGACAAGAGATCACTATAAAATGAAGAAACATTAAGGAGGAACACAAAATGAAACGAATGCTTTCCCTTTGCGCCGCGGCGCTGTGCCTGACCCTGGCGCTGACGCCCACCGCGCTGGCAGCGGACTTTGAGCCTGCGGTACCGAACGCCAAGGTCTGCTACCCCACCGCCATCGTTCGCAGTGACGATGGTACGGAACTGAAAAAGATCTATGATCTGAGCCCCGAAGACGATCCTGCCGGTATCCCCCGCTCGGACTTCCGTCAGGACGGCTTCCACTACACCATGACGGACCTTCTGAAGCAGGAGCTTCCGGAAAATGAGAGCCGCCAGCACACAGAGCACATTTCCGTTGAAAGCGCCAAGAAAGATATGGAATCTGTGCTGGCGCTGCTGCCGCAGGAGCGGGAATTCATCACGGATGACGGCCTCATGGGGACCCTGACGCTCCGACTTGATACCGTGCAGGTGGAGCCGTCCGGCTACGGCACTGCCACCAAGGAAATCTCCACCAAGCGCAGCTATCCTAACCTTGCCGAGCAGGATACGCAGTATCTTCCCAAAACCATTACGGAAAACGGCAAGACCCTGACGCTCACGGACATCCAGTGGCAGACGGACAACACCGCTAACATGGACGGTTACGCCGTGGCGGATCGCTACACGGCCGTTGCCACCTATTCCGGCAGCGCTACCAGCAGCTATGTGAAAGGCTATACCGTCACGGCGGACTACGCCGGGACCGTCAGCCGGATCGCCCTGAACCGTGTCCGCTATGTCGCCATCTTTGAGGGAACGCCCATTCAGCCCACGGAGCCTGCGGAGACACCCGCCACGGCGTCCGCGTTCCGTTGGTCTTATGTGCTCATCCCCATTGGGATCGTGGCTGCGGCAGGCGCGGGCGTCGGCGGTGCGCTGCTGGTGAAGCACAGAAAAGAAAACGCGGATGAGGAGGATACAGAATGAAAAAGATTTTGACTTTCGCACTTGCCGTCAGTATGATGGCATCCCTTGCGGCCAGTGCCTCGGCGCTGGAATACAGCATTGCCCCTCCGAAGGACTTTGACTTTGGCAGGGACACCTCCATCGAGGTCATCCACACGGCAGATGGCGGCGCTATGAAAAACGCCGACATGAGCAAAAACGCAGCGCTCATTCCGCCTGTTTTCGGCTCGGAGAGCATGAACGCCCTCCACACCGGTGAATACCTCACGCCCAACCTTGTCCCCGGTGGTATTCCCGCGTCCGGCGCGGTCATTGGCGGCAGCGCCGCCACTGTTGTCACCCCCGGCAGCACGGTGAATGGCGGCAGCGGCTATCAGCCCGCCGTGCTGTTCACAGAGGTGACGGGCGACCTCTACTATAAAAACGGCTCCCTCGGCAGGCTGGAGATCCCCACGCTGGATCTGAGCGTCCGCATTTATCAGGGAACGGACAGCAAGACGCTTGCCAAGGGCGTCGGACACTTTGAGGACACCTCCATCTGGGACGGCAACGTCTGCCTCGCTGCCCACAACCGGGGCGCCAACAGCTACTTCGGCCAGATCCACACGCTGGACATCGGGGATAAAATCACGTTGACCACCAAGTTGGGCACTCGCACCTACAAGGTAACGGATGTATTCAAGGTCAGCGAGACAGACCGCGGCGGTCTTGCGGACTCCGGCGAAAATATGCTGACGCTCTACACCTGCGTCCGCAACCAGCGGGACCAGCGCTGGTGCGTCACCGCAGCGGAGGTCTGAATCTTTCTCCCTTTTGCCGAATCGGTTCTGTTCGACTTCTGCCCCTCACTTGTGATATGGTGAAGCTGCGAAGAAGATTTTCACACATACACAGTTAGAATGGAGGCAGAAAGATGAACGAGAGCAAAAACGTGAGAAAGAATGTCAGTATGATGCTCACCGGCATGGTGATCGGCGCGGCGCTGACCGGCGGCTCTATCGCAGTCGCGGCCGGGATCACGGCAGAACCGACCTGGCAGCCCATCTTTGTGGATGGTCAACAGGTGGAAATGCAAGCCTACAACATTGCGGGACACAACTATGTGAAGCTGCGGGACATGGGCAAGCAGGTCGGTTTCAATGTTTATTGGAACGCCGGAGTCCAAATCGACACCGGGCATCCATACACGGGGATCGCCCCTACCGCATCCGGCATCCGCGTCAGCAGCTACAAGGGCAGCACCCTCCGCCCCGGAGACCGCAGCGGCTTGAATATCAGTCCCAGTGAGGAAATAAAAAGCGTGGTCTCCACACGGCCCGACATCATCCGCGTTGAGAATACCTCCGGCTTCTGGACCGCAATCGCGGTCAGCAGCGGCACATCCGACGTGGTCGTGACCGATCAGCATGGCAAGACCGCCACTTTAACGCTGACGGTAGTTGACGGCAAGCAAGGCGCGAATATTCCGGAATCCGGCGCCAGTCAGACAGACGCGGCGCGGCAGGAGATCGTCCGGCTGGTCAATCAGGTACGCCGGGAAAACGGCGCGCCAGAGCTGACGGTCAACGCGGCTCTGATGGACGCGGCGCAGCATTGCGCGTCCCTGCGTGTCGCATACCATCAGAATAAGGTGGAGTGCGAGGCGGTAGCGGCCTCCGGGTATCCCCATGGATTTGGATCGAACATCACCGCGTTCGCAAATGTGCCCGCCTCTGAAACCGCAGAGCGGGCAGTGGAGAATTGGCGGAATTCTCCCGGCCACTTCCAGACGATGATAAACCCTGATTGCGACACCATCGGCGTCGGGATCTCAACTGATGAGGGTGGAACGATCTGCTTCCTGTTCGTCGGTGATCCCAACGCGCACAATCCCTACGCATAACCTATCCGCAACTCAATATGCTCACATGGCCTTCCAGCTTCATCGCCGGAAGGCCATTTCTTATGAGCAAATCTAAAAAGAAAGGTCAAATAACGATGAAAAAGACATGGCATTCATTGAAAAATCGCGTGACCGCGATGCTGCTGGCCCTGATCTGCGTTCTCGGCCTGCTCCCCACTACCGCGCTGGCGGCAGGGGCCGACACCATCAAATTAGAGCGGTTCGGCATGAGCGGTGTTTCCTATCAGTCCGCCAGCCTTGGCAGATGCACAATGCACCAGATGTATTACGGCGTGGCCGGAAAGTCCTCCGTGGGCTTCTGCGGGACGAAGGGCGGCGGCATGGGCACCTCTCTGATCGGGCAGACCTGGGGCGATCCGAAGCCCGTCACCGATCCCACCGTCAAAATGATGATGGCCTATTACTACGCCCACTCTCTCGGCATCTTCACGGACAAGGCCCACGCCCTTGGCGTGGATGACATCTGGGATTCCGGTTATAGCTGGTACATGAACGCCTGGGTACAGGCCATCGTGTGGCGGTATAAGGACGGCTCCCTGGGTGATCCCGCCACCGCCTGCGCGGAGGAATTGATGTACGTCTGGAACTCGCTGAAGGGCGCGAGCTATACCAGCATCGACCAGACCTGCGACGGCACCACATTCCGGGACCGGGCGAAATATATCCTGGATCTGGGCAAGCAGGATGTTTGGGGCGATTGCGACGTAAAAGAGTATTCCTTCACCGGCGCTGGCTCTGCCGCCCACCCCGCCAGCACCGTCCAGAGCGTTATGATCGGCAGTCTTACCGTCACAAACGAGCGGTACACGCTGGTGGTCAAGAAGGTAGACGCCACCAACCCCACCAAGGGCCTTGCCGGAGCGCGGTTCCATGTGGAATCCACCAATGGCTCCTTCTCCAGGGACATCGTCACCGGCGCGGATGGCACCTATACCTTCTCTCCCTTGGACGCCGGAACCTACGCCGTAACGGAAACGGCGGCTCCGAACGGCTACGAGATCGACAACGCGGGACCTGAATATGTGGTCCTGCCGAACAACGGCAGCAGCACCGTGACGATCACCTTTACGGACACCCCCACCGTCACCGCCACCGGTAAGATCCGCAAGGTGGACGCGGATGATCCCACCAGAGGTCTCGCCGGGGCGGTCATCAAGATCACCGGCGTGGATAACAATTTCACCGGCACCTATACCACCGGCGCGGGTGGCGCGCTCACGGATGTGCCTTGGGATACCATGCCCATCGGCAGCTATGTGGCGGAAGAAATGACGCCGCCCAACGGCTACTCTCTGAGCAAGGACGCCGGCAAAGTCCGTCAGGAATTCTATTGGGACGGCAAAACGGACGTATCTCTCGTTTTTGAGAATGACGCAAAGGTAAAGATCCAGCTCATCAAGCTGACCGACGCCAATGCGCCCCTCCCCGGCGCGGTATTCCACGTCCTCCGGGATGGGCAGCTGATCGGCACGGAGGTCACAGACGCGTCCGGCAGGATCACCGTCCCCAATGTGACGGAGGGGATGTACGCCTTTGTGGAGGTCAGCGCCCCCGCCCCCTACGCCAAGCTGACCGCCCCCGTCTGCGCCCATGTAGATCAGGCCACTGTCAATGGCGGCGGCACTGTGACCGTAACGGCCAAAGACCAGAAGCTCCCCAATCTGACCATCCAGAAGCTGGATAAGCAGACCAAGCAGCCCATCCCCGGCACGGTCTTTGAGATCAAGGGCATCCATTACGGCTATCATCAGGACGTCACCACCGGGCCGGACGGCAAGGCGGTCCTCACCGCGATCCCTGTTGACAGCTATGAAGTAAAGGAAACATCCGTCCCTGACCCCTATGTGGTGGGCGGCGAGACGATCCAGACCATTTACCTCGGCCCCGGCGACGATCAAAACCTCGTATTTGAAAACCTGAAAATGCCCCAGCTGACCGTCACCAAAATCGACGCGGAGGATTCCAAGCCCATCCCCGGCACCGTGTTTACCGTAGAGGGCATCGACAGTGATTTCTCCGCCGATTGGACTACCGGCGCGGACGGCACGGTGACGGATCGCGTCGCCCCCGGCAGTTACAAAATTACAGAAAAATCTGTTCCCGCTCCGTACTACCTGCCCAGCAAAAACGCCGACAGGGAGCAGACCGTCAGCCTGAACGCCGGTGACGAGGTGAATGTCACTTTCAAAAATCGGAAAATGCCACAGCTCACCATCTACAAGGAGGACAGCGTGGCTGGCGCGCCTGTGGAGGGAGCCAAGTTCCACATCACTTACACCAGCAGCGGCGAATCCGCCGAGGCCCCCGGCACCATCGATTACGGAAATATCCTCACAGACGCCAAGGGCGAGATCCGGCTCCATGAGCAGGGCAAGCGGCTCTATCCCGGCGAGTACACCGTGACGGAAGTGGAACCAGCTCCCGGTTTCCAGATGAAGGAACCCTCCACCCAGAAGATCATCCTCCACGGCAGCGAGAGAAAGACCCTGACCTTCCAGAATACCCCGCTGAATGCCATTGTTGTTGAGAAGTATGACAGCGTGACCCATGAGGCGCTCCCCGGCTGCACCTTCCAGCTGCGGTTTTTGGGCGGCACCTCCGGCACCGGCGGCACGACCATCGGGCAGAAGGTCACCGGCAAGAACGGCACCGCCATCTGGACGGGGCTGAAAAGCGGCACCTATATCGTGGAGGAGGTTGACCCTGCCGATGGGTACAGCATCATCAACGCCTCGGAAACGATCTATCTGGCGGACAGCGGTGAGCAGAGTGTTGTCACCGTCCGCTTTGACAACGCCCCGGACGGCATCCTGCTGATCCGCAAGGTCTGTTCCGTAAACCCCAGCGTGACCCTCGCCAACGCGGAATTTAAGATCACCTACGCGGACGGTACGCTGATCGGTGACGCCAATGGCATCTTCCGGACGGATGAACACGGCGAGATCCGCGTCCCCGGCCTGAAACCCGGCAAGAGCGTCATCGTGACGGAAACGAAGGCTCCGGACGGCTATATCATTGATACCCAGAGCCAGACCGTTCAGATCAAGGAGGGCCGCACGGTCAGCCTGACCTTCAAGAACCAGCCCAAGGGTAAGCTCATCATCCAGAAGCGGGACAGCGCCACCGGTCAGCCCCTCCCCGGCGCGGAGTTCCGGGTGACCACTGCCGCTGGCTGTGAGGTGGGGCTGGACGGCGTGATCGGCACCGCGACCCTGACGCAAAACGGTATCTTTACCACGGATGGGCAGGGCGAGATCACGATCACCAATCTGGCCCCCGGCGCTTATGTGCTGACTGAGATTAAGGCCCCGACAGGGTACGTCATGGACAGTCCCAGCACCAACGTGGTCATCGGCAAAAACGGCGATACGCAGACGGTCATCGTGAAAAACTCCAAGGCCGGAACCCTGGTGATCGACAAGCGGGATTCCCTCACCGGGAAGCCCTTGCAGGGCGTGACCTTCAAGGTGACGACCTCTACCGGTGCGTTCGTACCCGCTGAAAACGGACAGATCAGCAGCAACGGCCTGTACTTCACCGACAAGGATGGCAAAATCACCATCCATGGCGTAGTGGGGACGCTGGTGGTGACGGAAACGGCCACCATCCCCGGTTACACCATCGACGAGGCCAGCCGCACCCAGACGGTGGTAGTCAATCCCAATGACACCCAGACACTGCATTTCACCAACACGCCCAGCACCACCCTTGTGATTGAAAAGTATATCGAGGGCACCACGACGCCGCTGAAGGGCGTGACCTTCCTTGTGACCGACAGCAGCGGCGCTGTTGTGGGCAGAAGCAACGGAGAGTTCATCACCGATGAACATGGCCGCGTCGTTATCCATGACCTGATCCCCGGCACCACCGTTACGGCGCGGGAGGTCAAGACCGTGGATGGCTTTGTGCTGGACGGCGCGCCGAAATCTATTCTCATCAAGGCGGGCGAGGTGCAGACCCTTCGCTTTTATAATGTCCGCGCGGGCGGGCTTACCGTCATTAAGAAGGACGAAAAAACCGGAGAGCGCATCCCCGGCGTCCAGTTTGAGATCCGGAAAATGGATGGCGAGATCGTCGGCACCTTCACCACAGATGAAAACGGCGTGATCTATCTCCCCGAAGCGGAAAACGGCTGGTACACCGTGACGGAGCTGAAAGCTGCCGAGGGCTACCGTCTGGATGACACGCCCCATCGGGTCGAGGTCAGGGATGGGCAGACCGCCACGCTGGAGATCACCAACAAGGCCATCTCCGGCATCCTGATCCACAAAGTCAATGCCATCACCGGCGAGGGCATCCCCGGCGTGTCCTTCATCCTCTATGACAGCGGCAACACCCCCATCGCGCAGGAAGCCAGCGATGACCGGGGCTATGTCCGGTTTGAGGGACTGGAGGATGGCCGCTACTATCTGCGTGAACTGGAAAATGAGGGCTATATCCCTGATACCCAGCGCAAGACGGTTTATGTCCGTAGCGGCGAAACCACGGAAATCGAGTGGCAGAATACCCCCATCACCGGCCAGATCCAAGTGACGAAGGTCAGCGCGGACTACAACGCCATGAATGGCTGGCCTGCCGGGACACCCATTCCCAACACCGTCTTTGAAGTTTACAACGCCCGCACCAACCGGCTGGTGGATACCATCCGAACGGACAAAAACGGCTTGGCGGTGAGCAAGCCCCTGCCTTTGGCACGGTACAAGATCGTGGAATCCAAGGCGGCGGAGTTTTACGGGCTGGACAAGACGCCCATTGAGGTGGAGATTGAGTATGCCGGTCAAATCGTCAAGGCAAGCATGACCAATAA
>ERZ835541.3454-NODE-3454-length-10928-cov-4.589074_pt1 | contig 10928 bp, 8 predicted proteins | sample MGYA00519945_ERZ835541 | MGnify/ENA primary metagenome ERZ835541 (study PRJEB31850, sample SAMEA3708780) | human gut metagenome | biome: human gut; feature: human-associated habitat; material: faeces | place: China | collected 2014 ...
AACAGAAGTGTGATTGACCACCATTCCGATGCGTTTTCCTTTCAGCAACGGCAGATATTGATCCATCTGTTCTGCTCCCGTGACAATTTGACTGTTTACACGCATTGGCAACAACATAATGAACAAAAATATAAGAATGAAGGAAACTCTAGTTTGCATATCGGTAATTTTTTTGTAATATTGCACAAAAATATTAATTTCTCATCAAGAGAGCAAAAAATAAAGCACATGAATCCATACGAAATCATTGATAAATATTATCCGGAAAATACGCAGCAGAGACAAATCTTAGTAATTCATAGTCTGGCGGTGTCCGGAAAGGCAATGAAAATGCTGGATGCTCATCCCGAATTGCGTTTAAACCGGAGTTTTGTGAAAGAAGCTGCTCTGTTGCATGATATTGGAATTTTTCAGACCGATGCTCCCACCATTCAGTGCTTTGGCACTCATCCTTATATCGCCCACGGATATTTGGGAGCTGAAATCTTGCGGGCGGAAGGTTTCCCCCAACACGCATTGGTGTGCGAACGCCATACGGGAGCCGGACTCTCGTTGGAAGATATCATTGCCCAGCAGCTCCCCGTTCCTCATCGTGAGATGCTGCCCATTACCCTGGAAGAGCAATTGATTTGCTTTGCGGATAAATTCTTTTCTAAAACCCATCTGGATGAAGAGAAAACTGTGGAAAAAGCGCGGCAAAGTATTGCAAAATATGGTGAAGAAGGCCTAAGCCGCTTTGATAGATGGTGTTCTCTCTTTTTATAGCACTAAAAAATAATTAAATAACGAAGATTCTAACTCATATTTGGTGAAGATTGTGTACTTTTGCCACTTCAAGCGTAAACTATTAGTTAATGGCGCCATTGAAAGCAAAAATACTTATATCATTCATACTGCTGATTGTCTTACTGATGCTTCCCGATGAGGCTACGTCTCAGCGTCGAAGAAGAGGAATGATTGCCTCCAATACCGCACAAACGGATTCCCTTCAGGGAAATGATTCGTTGAAAGCAGATACGGTAACGGTACGCATTGATTCCATCGCACCGGTAAAGAAGAAACAACCACTCGATGCACCGGTTGTTTATGAATCCAACGACTCCACTGTCTTTACTTTGGGAGGAGCCGCTACACTTTATGGTAGCGGAAAAGTGAATTATCAGAACATCGAACTGGCTGCGGAAGTTATTTCGATGAATCTGGATAGTAGTACTGTGCATGCTTATGGTATCAAGGATACTACCGGAGTGGAAAAAGGTAAACCGGTATTTAAAGAAGGTGATACCTCGTATGATACGGAAACAATCCGATATAACTTCAAAACCAAGAAAGCGGGAATTACTGATATCGTCACCCAGCAGGGAGAAGGATATGTGACCGGAAGCAAGGCGAAGAAAGGGGCCAATGATGAAATTTTCATGGAGCATGGGCGTTATACAACCTGCGATCATCACGATCATCCCCACTTCTATATGCAGCTGACGAGAGCTAAGGTGCGCCCTAAAAAGAATGTAGTGACAGGACCTGCCTATCTGGTTGTGGAAGATGTGCCTCTGCCGTTGGCTGTGCCGTTCTTCTTCTTCCCATTCTCCAGCAGTTACTCTTCCGGTTTCATTATGCCGACTTATATGGACGACTCCAGTCGTGGTTTCGGTTTGGCAGAAGGAGGATATTACTTTGCCATGAGTGATATCATGGACTTGAAAATAACGGGAGATATCTTCACGAAAGGTTCATGGAGATTGTCTGGATTGACAAACTATAATAAACGCTATAAATATTCCGGTACGCTGCAAGCGGACTATCAGGTCACCAAGACTGGAGATAAAGGGATGCCGGACTATACAGTTGCTAAGGACTTTAAGGTGGTATGGAACCATCGACAGGATGCTAAAGCCAGTCCGAACACTACATTCTCTGCCAGTGTGAACTTCTCGACCAGTAGTTATGAACGTTCTAATATCAACAACCTTTATAATTCGCAGTTGTTGACTCAAAATACCAAAACATCAAGTATTAGTTATTCTCGTAGTTTTCCCGATATCGGTCTGACCTTATCCGGAACTACCAATATCGCACAGACAATGCGTGACTCTTCTATTGCGGTCACTTTGCCTGACTTGAATATTACGTTGAGCCGTCTGTTTCCGTTCAAGCGCAAGAAAGCGGCAGGAGCCGAACGTTGGTACGAGAAGATTTCCATTGGTTATACGGGACGTCTGACAAACAGTATCCGTACTAAAGATGACCATTTGTTCAAAGCCGGACTAAGCTCATGGGAGAATGCGATGAACCATAACATTCCTATCAGTGCTACTTTTACGCTGTTCAAATATTTGCAGGTCAATCCTTCTGTGAATTATACAGAACGATGGTACACCCGTAAAATCAATCAGCATTATAACGAAGATACTCACAGGCTGGAATCATTGCCGGGCGATTCTCTTAACGGCTTTTATCGTGTATCCAATTACTCGGCTAGTTTGGCTCTAAGTACGAAATTGTATGGTATGTATAAACCGATCTTTGCGAAGAAGAAGGAGATACAGATTCGTCACGTATTCACACCGCAGGTGAGTTTGAGTGGTGCTCCGGGATTTGGCAAGTACTGGGAAGAATATACCGATTATAATGGTAATACACAATATTATTCTCCTTTTACCAATCAGCCTTATGGCGTGCCTTCTCGTGAGGGGTCGGGAACGGTTAGTTTCTCGATAGCTAATAACTTGGAGATGAAGTATTATGACGCAAAGAATGATACAGTCAAGAAAGTTAGCCTTATTGATGATTTGAGTGCCAATATGTCCTATAATATGGCGGCAAAGGAAAGACCGTGGAGTGACTTAAGTATGAACCTCCGTCTGAAACTGACCAAGAATTATACTTTCAATATGAATGCCCAATTCGCTACGTATGCTTATACATTCGATAAAAGCGGTAATGTAGTGACCAGTAACCGTACAGAATGGTCGTATGGTCGTTTTGGGCGTTTCCAAGGATATGGTTCTTCTTTCAACTATACCTTTAATAATGACACATGGAAGAAATGGTTCGGTCCGAAAGAGGAGGATGAAAAAGGAAAAGATAAGAAGTCGGAGGATAGTGACGATGAAGAATCTGACGGAACGGAAGGAGATGGTACTACACCTAAGAAAGTAGAGAAAGCACAGGCAGACCCGGATGGTTATCAGGTGTTTAAGATGCCTTGGTCGTTAAGCCTTAGCTATTCGTTTAATATCCGTGAAGATAGGTCTAAGCCTATTAACCGTTATTCCATGCGATATCCTTATACGTATACGCATAACATCAATGCAAACGGAAATATAAAGATTTCTAATAACTGGTCGCTCTCGTTCAACTCGGGCTATGATTTTCAGGCAAAAGAGATTACGCAGACTTCTTGTACAATCTCCCGTGACTTGCACTGTTTCAACCTGTCCGCCAGTCTTTCTCCTTTCGGACGCTGGAAATATTACAATGTTACCATCCGTGCGAATGCAAGCATCCTGCAAGACTTGAAGTATGAGCAGAGAAGCCAAACGCAAAGTAACATTCAGTGGTACTAGGATAAGTTGAGAGTGGAGAGTTGAGAGTGGAAATTCGGACGTGTAATTGTTTTGCTACAATATAGAAAAGAAAAATGGCTGCGCTATCATTCGACGAATAGTGCAGCCATTTTTTTTACTCTTTACTCTTTATTCTTAACTCTCAACTCTCCATTCTCAACTTCTCCAACTACCATGCGATTTCTGTTTTTCCATGGGTTTTCAGGTAGTCGTTTGTACGGCTGAAATGTTTGTTTCCGAAGAAGCCGTTGTAAGCAGAAAGAGGAGAGGGATGGGCGGAAGTGAGTACCAAGTGTTTGTTGCGGTCGATAAACGCTCCTTTCTTTTGAGCGTATGATCCCCACAGGATAAATACCAGGTTTTCTTTTTCTTCTGCCAGGGCACGGATTGCAGCATCAGTAAATGTTTCCCAGCCACGGTTCTGGTGTGAACCAGCTTGGTGAGCACGTACGGTCAGCGTAGCGTTGAGCAACAATACTCCCTGTTCTGCCCAGCGAGTCAGATTTCCCGTAGCAGGGGCATCTGTGCCGATGTCGGCTTTGATTTCTTTGAATATATTCACTAATGAAGGGGGAAAAGGCACTCCGTCGTTTACAGAGAAACAGAGACCATGCGCTTGTCCCGGTCCATGGTAAGGATCTTGTCCTATAATTACAACTTTCACTTTGTCGAAAGGACAAAGGTTGAAAGCATTGAAGATCAGTTTTCCCGGAGGGAAGATCTGATACTGGCTATATTCGCTTTTGACGAAATCGGTCAGTGTGCGAAAGTAGTCTTTTTCGAATTCGGGTTCTAAATGTGCTTTCCAGCTTTCTTCAATTTGTACGTTCATGATAATTATATAAGGTGAATTTCTAGTTCTTCGCATTCCTTGCGCATATCTTCAGGCCAAATACTGGCTTGTATCTCTCCGATATGGGCTTTACGAAGGTAAAACATACACAAGCGAGATTGACCGATACCTCCACCGATGGATAATGGAAGTGTGTCGTTCATCAAACGTTTATGGAAATAAAGTTCCAGTCTTTTCTCTTCTTTTTCTTCTCTTAATTGTCGTTGTAGAGCCTCCTTGTCTACACGTATACCCATTGATGATAATTCGATGGAACGTTGCAGCACGTCGTCCCACAGAAGAAGGTCACCGTTTAATCCGGGTAAATTATTCAGTCCGATTGTTGTATAATCATCGTAATCCGGCGCGCGTCCGTCATGTTTTTTACCATCACTCAATTTGCATCCTATACCAATGATGAATACAGCACCATATTTTTGGCAGATGGCATGCTCACGGCATTTAGGTTCCAAGTTAGGATAGAGTTGGCGTAACTCCTCTGAATGAATAAAATGTAGCTTTTGTGGCAAACAAGGTTTAATTTGGGGATACATTTCGTATACCATATATTCGGTGCGAATCATGGCCGCATAAATACGGTTTACGATTTCTTTTAGGAAGTGTATGTTTCTGTCTTCATCGGTGATAACGCGTTCCCAGTCCCATTGATCCACATATAGAGAATGTAGATTACCCAGTTCTTCATCCGAGCGAATGGCATTCATATCCGTATAAATGCCATATCCCGGTTCAATGTGGTAATCAGCTAAAGTTAGTCTTTTCCATTTGGCCAATGAATGAACCACTTCTGCCTGTGCGTCTCCCAAGTCTTTGATGGGGAAAGAGACAGGACGTTCAATTCCATTTAAGTCATCATTGATACCCATTCCTTTTAATACAAACAAGGGGGCTGTTACACGTCTGAGACGTAATTCGGATGATAAGTTTAATTGGAAGAACTCTTTTATTTGTTTAATTCCCAGCTCGGTCTGTTTGAGGTCGAGTAGTGGTTTATAGTTCTTAGGTTTTATCAAGTAACTCATAGATTTGTTGAATGTTAATTGTCGGCAAAGATAGGAATAAAATTGATATATGTAATGGTGAATCTCTAAAAGATTGTCAAATTGATAAAGTATATGCTCTAAATCATTTCAAAATAACAAACTCTTAATAAGATGGATTGCCTTAAGAACTATAAAAAAAGGAGAAACATTAGGAAGATGAGAAGATTTTTTATACTTTTGCTTCGCATTTTAAAAAATGGCCCCGTAGCTTAGTGAATAGAGCGTCAGATTCCGGTTCTGAAGGTCGTGCGTTTGAATCGCACCGGGGTCACGAAGAAATCCCTTGATAATCAGTTGATTGTTGAGGGGTTTCTTTTTTAGGTGACTATTATTTTAAAGTCAAAATTGGACTAAATCTTGTCTAATATGTCTTATTGTTGATCTATTGTTGACCTTAAATTCATATTTAATCGTAAACTCCGAAGACTGAATTTACTTCTCTTTTATATTGATTTCATACCTCTTCTTTCATGAATCGATACCATCTTTTACTTTAATCTTTTACTTTATACTTGCATAATTTAATCCAAATTATACGAATAAGTTGTTTAATGCAATCGATATTTCCGTATAAAATATTATTTTTGCAATGATGATAATTTGTATTAATCCTAAATTTTGCTTATTATGGAAGAAGCTGGAAAAAAGAAATGGTCTAGTATTGTGTTGATTGTTGGAGCTATCATCTTTATCGTTCTTTTAATTTATTTTACAGTAATCTCAAGTATTAATCTGTAAACGAACCAATTATGAGAATTGAAATTTAGAGCCTGGACATGGCGGATGATTCCTATGTCCAGGCTTTAATTTGAGATTTTAACTTCTTGAAATCTGAAGTCCTTTATCGGAAAGAGACATTTCTACAAAGCGGGCACGTGGATTTGGAGCCTCTTCAGTCAGAATCCGACGAATCAGTCCTGCGGCTTGTGGATCTTTGGCTACCATATACAGATAGCCACCACCACCTGCACCCGGCAGTTTATATCCTAACGTATAATCTTTGATCTTTTCGATAATGGCAGCTACTGCCGGTGGATTTGTTCCACAATCCAATGCTTGGTTCTGTATCCAAGTTTTGCCCACCAGATTGCCGAAATTAGTGAAATTACTACGGAGGATAGCTTCGCTCATATCCATAGTATGTGCTTTCATTTCCGCCAATAGACTCAGATGTGTGCCTGAATTAAGGAACATGGAACTGACTATTTCTGCCAGAATACCTTTGGCTGTGCGGGTGATTCCTGTGTAATATAATAAGTGGCAGTCACGATAGTCGGGATGAACAAATAGCTGGTCGGGCAGCCATCGTACCAATGGATTTTGTTCGAAACCTGCTTCGGATTGAAGCAGCTTGACGCCAGAGAAGACACCGCCGTATTGATCCTGCCATCCGCCTCCTGTGGTCAATAACTGTTCCAATACAAGTGTATAACTGCAAATTTCGTTTTTATCCCAAGCCAGTCCGCAGAAGTCATTGATTGCTCCGAGTACGGTAGAAGCCAAAATAGAACTTGTTCCCAAACCTGAACCGGCAGGAATAGCTGCTAATAATGTTATTTCGAGGCCCGAACCAAAAGCTTTCAATTGCTCTTCCAGTGAGGTGTAACGTTCGGCAGAGAATGCAGGAGCGAAACCTGCCAAAGTAAGAGCGGCTTTGGGGATAGAAAACGGAGAACCTACTTTCTTGTAGTCTTGCAGTTCATCATAATTACTTATGACCTCCATAGCTCCCATATCTATAGAACGAAGAACAATGTGGAATTCCTTGCACGGTTTTACATATACCTGCAAGGGTGGCTGACCGTTTAATTCAATGGCGAGATTGACAACACTTCCTCCCGAATAAAGAGAATAAGGAGGTGTATCCGTCCATCCTCCTGCCATGTCAATTCGGACAGGGCTACGTCCCCATACGATTTGATCGGAATAAACGCTGAGCGCCGGATGATTTTTTCGTGTGGACATTGCTCCTAGTAAACCATCGCGGAGAAGTTGGAAAGCTGCTTGTTCTTCTTTCTGCCATTCGCCGTTTCCACGTAATTTCATAATCCGTGCACGGAGCATTCGGTTATGTATCCGTACCATCGGAGCCGCATCTTCTTTCAGAATGTCGGGAGTTTCCAAGTCTAAATGTACAAACTCGTTGGCAGCATCCTGTAAATCGAGCTGATAGAAAACACTCTTCTCATAATTGGCTGCCAAGCCTTTCCAATTCTCACATCGATAATTGCGACGTTGGGTGTAAAGACGTTTGAGATTGGCATTTGCCGAGATTTCATCAGCAGAAACTTTCACGGATTTCTTCCAAAGTTCTTTCCCTTTTTCTAATTGTGGTTCCGATGTCATCCACCGGAGTACTATTCCCAATTCCTCAATGGAATTGGTTCTTGGGAAGATAGCGGCCGATTGTAAATCATCCGTCCGGCCTTCGATTGCTTCCCAGTCAAGTCCTCTTTCTTGCATCCACTGTGAAAAAGGGATATTGAGATACATAGTCGTTTCATTGTTCAGGGCCCCCTTGAATATGTCATCCAACCCGTACGGGCGTGCTATGAAATCATGTTCTCCGATAGGGATGATATCGATGCAGACATTGTCAGGAATAGTTATATTCCAATGGTTTTCCGGAACTCCCGTTATGATTTGGCGAGATCCCAGTTTCCATTCTTTTCCCACATAGCTGTTTTCGATCCACAAATTAGCATTGTTGGCGGAAAGAGATATCTGTGTGATGGAATTCTGAATGAAAATAGCCGGATTCGGTTTTACTTTACGATGCATGATTTTCCGTTGGTCGCGTACCTTATCCTGTATGGTCAAAGTAGAAGATATCAATTCGTGGCTTGTGCCGTAATGATAAAATTCTCCACCGGGCAGTGGCAGGATTGCTACCGATAAGCGGTTGATTTCTTCATCTTTCGTTTTAGGGTGTTTTCCCAAAGCCAGGCCGTAGTCCGAATATAAGTCATAATAGTTAATATCGCTCGTTCCACTTTTTAATGACCGTTTCATTAATACTTCAATGGCACGGTCACTTAAAATCCAGATACCGATATCCATCAAGAAGAGATGTGTCTTCGACAGCCTTTCCAAGTCTTCAAGAGAAGGTTTCTGTAACATGAAATCGAGAATCTCCGGACTTTCCCGATTAGAAACAAACACGCCGTGATGTGTTGCTAATGAAGGATTTACCCATAAGCCGTAACATACCACGTCTACATTCGGAATGTCTTGCAGTGGCTTTTCCGAACGGATATATACATCACCGCTCGCTATCAAAGTATTCAGCCCGTCGGGAGCTTGTTTCATGATTCTTTCATATAGCGGCAGTTGCAGCGACAGCAGGTTCTGTCCTAGCTTTTGTCCCCGTTCCCAACTGAAGATTGGGATCGGAGTCAGTATCTTGCCGGAAGGACCATAACTTGGCAGACGACGGCTTTGTCCGCCCGCATGGAGTAATATTCTTTTCTCTCGTCCTATCCAATCACTGAAAGGAACTTGTGGAGCAAATTCCTGATGACAGGCTTGCAGTAGCCATGTGGTTCCACCACCGGAGCCTAGTTTGCTTCCAACAGGATCAGATGTGCAAAACCAATCGATACGATTTACTTCTTCCAGTTCATGAAAGCAATGAATTAAATTTGGGGGTAAAGACAATAACTTTTGCATAGTGGAATTGGTGTTAACTTAGATAGAATCTAGGTGAATTAAGCAGTTGTCCCATTCATCGCATAAGGCTTGCATGGAAGGAAACAATAAATCAGCTCCGGAATCCAGCAGAACCTGACCATCTAACGGACCTGTATTAACAGCGATAGTGAATATACCAGCTTTATGTCCGGCTTCCACTCCTAAAGGAGCGTTTTCTATAACTACGGCTTCATCGGCTTTCAGTCCGCCTTTTTTAAGAGCCATCAAATAAGGTTCCGGATTTGGTTTCCCATATTTCACATCAAAAGCTGTTACCATCAGTTCTTTATGAAACGTTCCGGGAAAGTTGTGTTCCAGCCGTTCGAGCAAAGATAACTGTCCGGAGCCTGTCACTACCATAGGAACCAGTCCTTCATTTTTTATTTTTTGCAGCAACTCCCATGCGCCGGGCATCTGCTCGGCTTCTGTGTAAGAATTGAATAAGACACTCTTCTCTTGATAGATACTTTCTATTTCTTCCTGTGTTGCCTCCCTACCCAATTCGCGTTGGAATACAATATTGATAGTAGCGGCTCCCGTTCGTCCTTCGTGCATATAAGCTTCTTCGCGACTAAGAGTAAGTCCATGCGATTTCATTACATTATGCCAAGCTTCAGAGTGGTAAGGCATAGAGTTAAAGAGCACACCGTCCATATCGAATAGGACAGCTTTTATCTTTTTCTGAGACATATCTAAACACCTATTAATTAGTTTTGAAGCACAAAGTTACACATTTTTTGCTATTTAGAAGATAATATGTATTTTTGTAGCATTATAAAATTAGACGATAGCATGAAAAAGAGAGTATTATTACTGCTACCATTGTTTCTAGGCGCCTGCTCCGATGGTGGGGAGAGTCCTATCATTAAAATAGAGAAGCTATCTGTTAAGGTTGATTCTGACAATAATAGCGTTGAAGGAGAAGACTATGCCAATAAGATGGATAATTTGCCGACTCTGAAAGTGGGGGATGAGGTGGAAGCTCTTTTACTTTTGGACGGTAACGGAGCTGAATTAAAAACATTCAAACTTCAGAATGATGAAGAATTGGCTACTAAGCTTATTTATAAAGAGGAGGAAGTTTCGACTGAGGGAAATCTGACGGATGAAGATAAAGGGCAACTGCGTTTCAAAGACGGCGTGACACAAAGTCAGGTTATAGTTCGAGCCACCATCGAACATGTTGATGAGAACGGTGACGTGAAATTGGAATTTTATCTTTCCTCCAAAGCTGAGTGTGAAGGAGCTGAAGAAGTCATCGGACTGAAAACAACGAATGAAAAAGAAAATTGATAGCTGATTGCAGTTTATTGGTTTAAACGCAGAATTAACGCAGATTCTCGCAGATCAGACTTCTTTATAAGAAGGTTCCTTTGCGAAAATCTGCGTTAATTTTGCATTTAAATAATATTACTTACAGTCTTGCCTGAATCGCTTTAGATTCTTCTTCATAACCCGGCTTGTTCAGTAAAGCAAACATATTCTTTTTGTATGCTTCCACACCTGGCTGGTTGAAAGGATTGACGCCCAGCAGATAGCCACTGATACCACAAGCCTTTTCAAAGAAATAAAGCAGACCGCCGATATTGTACTCGGTCAGTTCCGGAAGAACGATACGCATATTAGGTACACCGCCATCAACATGAGCCAATTGAGTACCCAATTCCGCCATTTTGTTTACTTCATCCACGCGCTTGCCGGCTAAGAAGTTCAAGCCATCCAGATTTGCTTCGTCAGAAGGAACTTCCAGTTTGTGGTTAACTTTCTCTACTG
>ERZ835541.3466-NODE-3466-length-10911-cov-3.670781_pt1 | contig 10911 bp, 10 predicted proteins | sample MGYA00519945_ERZ835541 | MGnify/ENA primary metagenome ERZ835541 (study PRJEB31850, sample SAMEA3708780) | human gut metagenome | biome: human gut; feature: human-associated habitat; material: faeces | place: China | collected 2014 ...
GCGGTAATTTTCAGAACTCGCTGGAAACCACCTCGCTGCTGAAGGAGCTGGGTGCCAAATGCGTGGTATCCCGTGCCGAGCGTGATGTGCAGGCAAAGTTTCTGCTTCGCAACGGTGCAGACCATATAGTCTACCCGGAAAAACAGGTGGCAAAATGGGCAGCGATCCGATTCACTGCCGACCATATTTTCGACTACATAGAGATCGACGAGCAGCACGCCATCTTTGAAGTGCAGGTGCCGGAGGCGTGGATCGGGAAAAGCGTTGGTGAGCTGAACGTCCGCAGAAAGTTTGGCATCAACATTCTTGGCATCAAACGAGCCGGAAAAACGGATGTTTCCGTTACGCCGGACACCATATTGTCCGATGACATTACGATTTTGGCGTTGGGTGAGTACAAAGCCCTGCAAAAGTGCTTCCGGATTTGACGGGACTCCCCATACCGACGGAAAGGAAATACATGGAGAAAAAACCACAAAACACAGCCAGTGACAGAAACGAGGATCCCGCGCCGCAGGGAAGCAAGTGGCAGACGATCATTCGCTATATTACCCGCACACTGGTGCTGCTGATCATATTCGCATGGGCGCTGGTAAACCTTGACGCTGTTTTGCGTTTTCTCGGCAAGGTGCTTGCGCTGTTCACTCCGTTTCTGATCGGCGGCGCGATTGCTTTTTTGATCAACGTAGTCCTTCGACCGTTGGAATGCTGCTGGAACAAGGTGTGCCGCAAAGCTCCTGCAAAGCTGGTCCGCCCTGTGTGCCTGACAGCAAGCACCGTACTTGTCCTTGGAATTCTGTTTGCCGTGGTGTTTATGATGATCCCCAGCCTGCGGGAATCCGGCGAAGAGTTTGTCCAAAACATTCCGCTCTATGTGGAGGAGATCGGGCGGTGGTGGACAGGCGTTGTCCAGTTTGCCGCAAAATATAAGATTGTCCTGCCCGAATACACCATAGACTCTGACCTGTTGATCGAGAAGCTCACCGCCTTGATCAGCGACGAGGGAAGCGGCATCCTCACCGTGACGTGGGGTGCAGCAACCTCTGTCCTGTCGGTTTTGGTGGACGTTCTCTTGGGACTTGTCTTTGCGCTGTATCTGCTTGCAAAGAAGGAAGTCGTCGCAGCACATTTGAAAAAGCTCGTTGTGACAGTCCTTCCGCAAAAGAAGGCGCAGCGGCTGCTGAGTATCGCCTCTCTGACCAACCAGACCTTCACAAATTTTGTCAGCGGTCAGCTTACCGAAGCGGTCATCATCGGCGTTCTGTGCTTCTTTGGAATGCTGATCCTTGGGATCCCGTATGCCGGTGCGGTCTCGGCGTTTGTGGCTGTTACTGCGCTGGTGCCGATTTTCGGCGCATGGATCGGCGGCGGTCTTGGTGCGTTTTTGATCCTGCTGGCAGAACCCGGCAAGGCTCTGTGGTTCATTCTCTTTTTGCTCGTTTTACAGCAGGTGGAGGGCAACCTGATTTATCCCAAGGTGGTCGGCAAGTCCGTTGGACTTCCCGGACTGTTGGTGTTGATGGCTGTTACGATCGGCGGCGAAGCATTCGGCATCTTAGGGATGCTGTTCAGCGTTCCCGTCTGCGCCGTGCTGTTCAGCCTTTATCTGGAGTTCATGAAGAAAGCAAGTACCCTTTAAGTTGTGGTCTATTCAACAAAGACCACGGCAATTATCGAGCATATTATTTACGATGAGATGGATGACCATTACGGCGCAGAGCCGGAATATCCCTGGAATGACTGGAAAGCTGTGCTGAGGCGCAACGACAATAATAAATGGTATGGTATGGTTCTGAAAGTATCTGCTGATAAGTTGGGGGCGTCGGAAGCAGCCGGCATTGATCTAGGGCTGCCGTTCGAGGAAAAACGAAGGGTTTTCGAGGGAGGCAAGTCAAATGGAAGACGTTCGACTTGAATTATTCATTAGTTCTTGATAAGTAACCATTCGGTAATCATAGCGTAGTTATCGAATGGTTACTTTAATGAAGAAAATAATTATGGCAGAAGGCACAAAGAAACGGATTTTGAGAACAGCACTGGAACTGTTTGCGCATACGTGCCCAGTAAAGGATAGAGTTGTATCTTAACCTGAGTATAGTTATAATACAATTATGACAGCTGCTTTCCCAGGATTATCAATGACGGAAATGATGTATGACGATGATAGGCAGCAGGGAATTTCCTGGGTATAAAAAAGCTTGCGAAGCTAATGAGAAGGGATGACATCATGGGACATTTTTATTTTGTAAGACACGGACAGACTGTGTGGAATGTGGAGAATAAAATCTGCGGAGCAACAGACAGTCCGTTGACGGAGCATGGACGGCAGCAGGCGGCTGAAACCGGGAAAAATATTGTAGAAAGCGGAATCAAGGCAGATGAAATTCTCTATTCACCCCTTAGCCGTGCAGCAGATACAGCAAAAATTATTTCTGAAATGAGCGGGATTCCCTGCAGGGAAGAACCAAGACTCATAGAGCAGAACTTTGGAAAATGGGAGTCTACGCCGAGAGACGGCAAAGGGTTTAAGACGGCGAAAGAGTCATTTGCCTGCCGATATGAAGGGGGAGAATCCATGCTGCAGCTTGCACAGCGTATCTATAATCTGCTGGATGAGATAAAACAGGAGTCTGACCATAAGACATACATTCTGGTGGCACACAATGGAATTTCAAGGATGATTCAGTCGTATTTTACGGATATGACCAATGAAGAATTTGCATCCTTTGGTGTAAAAAACTGCCAGGTGGTGCGGTATGACTTCTAATCTGGAGCGAGGTGGGCAGTAAAGCTTACCGGGAAGCAGCGGGAGAGTAAAAATCACGTAACTGTGAAGGTACTGAACAGTTACAAAATCACAAACTTAAGGAGGAGAGATGAATTCAAATAAAAAGGATGATGCGAGCTACCTGCAGACGGTTGGCCGTGCCCTAACTATTTTAGAAATGTTCAGACAGCAGAATACACTGTCTCTGCCGTCGATTGCCAAGGAGCTGGGGGTGGGAAAAACCATCGCCTATCGATTGGTACATACTTTGACCGAAGAGGGATTCTTAACACAGGATCCTTTTACGAAACAGTACTCTTTGGGAGAGCAGGCGCTGGTATTGGGATTTTGTGCGGTGCATAGGCTGGATGTTAAACGAATTGCTCACGATTTTCTTTGGAAGTTCCATGAGCGCACCAAGATCAGCACATATCTTACGATTCCGTGTGGGAATCAGAGTTTGTGTGTGGATCGTGTGGTTTCAGATAGTACTGGGCGTTTGAGTTCAGTGTTTGTGGGGGGAGTATATCCGTTGTTTCGTGGGGCAAGCAATCGAGTATTACTGGCATTTGCTTCGTCCCAATTTCAAAGCAACTATCTCAATAGCTTAGAGTTGGCAGAAGAGGAGAAAGCTCAGCTGAAGGAGGATTTGAAAGACGCTCGAGCTCGTGGATATGATATTACTCATAACAGGCTGACAGAGGGACTGTTTGCCGTCGGATTTCCTATCTATAACTCAGCTAACCAGCTAGTGGCTGGTCTGAGTGTAGGGGGAGTAGATGATTCGGAACGACCAGACGTTGTGGAGAAATATATCCAGCAGGGGCGTCAACTGGCTGTTGAGATCAATAATCAAATGGGCTCAAACTATTACAGTAGAATATCTGATTGATTTGTTGCAGATGCAAATATAGGCAATAATATAAGGAATCAGGACAAAAGAAATGGTCTTTTGTCCTGATTCTCTTTTTGTCGCAAAAAAGTATGGATATAAAACTAATTTATGAGAATTTGATGTAGTATATTGACAAAACTCTGATAAAATGCTAATATAACAACATAATTCCTATGTGAGTAACTGTATTCCTATAATAGGAATCTCGGACAAATGAACGATAGAAAGGAGCGTGAAAATCATGAAATACAAAGGTGCTGCAATTCAATATGACTGCCATTTTATGGACAAAGAGAAAAATTTGGCTGATCTGACAAACTTGGTGCGTCAGGCGGCCGAGCAGGGGGCGAAGCTCATTGTCCTGCCAGAAATGTGTGCGACTGGATACTATTTTGATAGCATGGAACAGGCGGCCGAGATGGCAGAGCCCATAGCAAATGGGCAAACGGTACGATTATTGGAGAATTTAGCAAAGGAGTTAGATTGCTATTTAGTTGCAGGACTTCCTGAGTCGGATGGAGAGAAATTGTACAATTCAGCTGTTCTTATAGGACCAGAGGGGCTGATTGGCCGACATCGAAAAATGCACCATTATGTTCCTGATAGTACATGGGCTAAAACGGGAGATGAACCGGTAAAGGTGTTTAATACTCCTATTGGAAATATAGGCATACAGATTTGTATGGATCTAAGCTATCCGGAAGGACCTAGGTTAAGCAGGCTTATGGGAGCACAGGTTTTGTGTTCGCCTATGAACTGGAACGAGTCCTCTATCCCATCAGATATCTGGCTGACACGTGCTAAGGAAAACGGTATGTATGTGATTGCTTCTAATCGGCACGGAAATGAAAAAGGATTCGATTTCTGCGGCGGAAGCGGGATTATTGATCCAGAGGGCAGAGTAGTGGCATGTCAGCCTCATGGGGATGGAATTGCTATAGCTGAGATTGATTTAGAGATGAAACCGGATCGAAGCGATATTCCTTTACGCCGCCCGAAACTCTACCGTGAACTTCAGTTACAGCGTTATCCATGGTATCAGAGTCAGTATTACCAAGCATATGCTACGGAGCCATTGCTTGAGGGAAAGCAATTTTCTACGGCGGTATGCAGCATAAAGCCAGAGAATCGGGAAGAAGGGTTTATGGCTGTAAAGCAGGCTATCAGTCAAGCTGGGAAGCAAGGAGAGCGCTTGCTGGTTCTGCCTGAACTGGTGCTTGGAGGTGTGCCTGATGACTTGCAGCAAGCACAGTGCATGGCCATTCGAGAGGATGATCCTGTGTGGAAAGAGCTATCTTCTCTAGTCATGGAGAATCATGTGGATGTGATTCTGGGCTTTGTATTAGAAGAAAACGGGAAGCTATGGAATGCAGCAGCATGCTTGTGCGAAGATGGTTCTCGACATTACTATCGGAAGAGTCATCTGACTGAGAGGGAAGCACAGTGGGCGGAAGCAGGAGACCGTGCCGGACTGGTCCTTGATCGCCCTTATGGCAGAATCGGTGTACTGTTAGGCAACGAAATTTTTATTACGGAAGTGCCTCGATTGCTGGCCAATGGCGGATGCGATATTTTAGCTGTTCCAGCGGTGGAAAATCCGTCGTGCCCTCCTGGTATTCCAGAGGTTCAACAGGAGGTGGAACATTATCATCTTGCTAGGGTAAGGGCTAATGAAAATAGTACATACGCAGCCTTTGCGGCTCAAAAAGGAGTGAGCGGCATATTTGGTCCAGATATGTTCCTAGTACCGCGGAATGAGGTGGTGCTCAACGAGAGCGGATTTGCAGATATGACAATGGATACTCGATTTATATTCTCAGATGAAAGTGGATGTCCAGTGATAAACCTGGTTCGAGAAAAGCCAATGCTTGGGACCAGACATACTACATGGTATGACAAGTTGATAGAAGAAACGGATTGTGTGCTTTAAAAGAAGGGAGAGCCATATGAGTGATAAAAAACAAGATGTGAATGCTGTGACAACTGAGTCTAACGTGGAAGATCAGGATTATATTTATACTCCGGTTCCTCAGAATAAGCGGTACGGATGGATTAAGATGTTTTTCGTCTGGTTATGTTGGAATGTAGTAGTAGGAGACTTGGCTACAGGTACGGCGTTGGGATCCAGCATGAAGTTTCGGGATGCTCTCATTGCCCTGTCAATCGGTGATATTATATTAGTGGTGGTCATGATTATGACTGTGTATATCGGTTCAAAAACCGGATTGGCAGCAATGTCATTGATTCGGTTTACCGTAGGTCGGGTAGGAACTTATATTTTCTCGGCGATTATCTGTGTGACTTCCGTGGGTTGGTTTGCCACCCAGTTGGGCTTCTTTGGGCAGATTTGGTCTCAATATATTCCGATAAGCGTACCGATCCTGGCAGTGTTGGGCGGAATTATGATGGCATCTACAGCGATTAAGGGATTTAAGGGAATGGAGAAGTTAAGCACATTTGCAGCGATTCCGTTGCTTCTGTTTATTGTTTTGGCACTGGTTAACTGTGTAAGATTGATTGGCGTAGATTCTTTGTTCTCTTATAGCCCTACGGGAAGTCAGATTGGCACCATGGCTACTGGCGTTACCACAGTTATTGGCAGCTGGGCAGCCGGAATGGCTACTGTTCCCGACTGCGGCCGATTTGCAAAGACGGATATCATAAAGATCTCTATCGTTTGGATCGCTGGTCTTTTCTTTGGTCATTTTCTGCTTCCAATTGCTGGTATTGCAGCTGCTCTGCATCTGGAAACATGGGATTTCGGAGTAGTATCTGATTACATCGGCGTATTGGCCACTGGTTCAGGAATCATTGGTGCTGTGCTTATTACTTTAGCTGCATGGACAACTAACCAGCAGAACCTGTACTCCGCATCCAATGCGACATGCAACATTATCGAAGTGAAGAAAAAGAGCACTGTAACTATTGTTCTGGGCGCTATCGGAATTGCTTTAGGTTTCTGTGGTGTGGTGGACTACTTTGTGCCGTATATGACATGGCTTGGTATTGTAATCCCGCCAATGGCTGCAGTTATGGTGGCTGATTATTTGGTACTGCCTTTGTTTGGAGTAAAACATAATTATAATTATAATGACATTTCGTACGAAAACCTTCCACTTATCAAGTGGCCTTCCGTTCTGGCTTGGGGATGTGGTGTAGCAGTTGCTATTTTCTCTCCGGGCATTCAGGCTATTAATGGTATGGCAGCTACGGTTGTGCTGCATGTGGTGTTTAATCTGGTGGCAAATAAGAAGAATTAAGGTGGAAGCATCTTGAGGTAGAATATAGAAAGGAAGAAAGTTATGGAACATATTGGAATGAAATTGACAGAAGAACATGTCCGTTGGGCGGCTCTTGGTGGCTCTATTCTTGGCGGCGGTGGAGGCGGTTCGGCAAAGACCGGAGCTGAGTTCGGAGATCTGGCTGTGCGGTTCAGCCAGCTGGAATTAACCCCGTTGGATCAGATTGATCCGGAAACCGTGGTTGTCACAGCCTCTATGGTAGGAGCTCCTGCCGCACAGGAGAAGTTTGTCTCCCCGGCAGATATGATGCGCTGCGTGGAGCTCTTTACTCAAAGCACGGGTATTCGTCCAGGAGGTATCGTTACTAATGAGAATGGAGGCGGTTCTACGTTCAATGGCTGGCTAGAGGCATCCATGCTGGGAATCCCTCTGATAGACGCTCCTTGCAACGGCCGTGCTCATCCTACGGGAGTGATGGGAAGCCTGAATCTTCATCGTGATCCCAATTATATTACTACCATGACCTGTGTGGGCGGACGAAAGGAATTGGGCCGACACGTGGAATGTACAGTTACAGGTTCTATTGATCATTGTTCTAAACTGGTGCGGGCAGCTGCTGTGGAGGCTGGAGGTCTTGTGGCTGTAATCCGGAACCCGGTGAAGGCTTCGTTCCTGCAAAAAAACAGCGCTGTGGGGGGCTTGTCACTGGCGATTGAGACGGGACGCCGTTATTCACAGGGATTAGAAAAGTCGGTAGAAAATGGTGTGCAGGAGGTTTGTGAATTTTTAGGCGGTGAGATATTGGCTCACGGTCCGGTAGAGGAGTATCAGCTGCGCAGTGAAGGCGGCTTTGATGTAGGAATCGTTAAGATTGGTGGATATGAGATGTCTTTCTGGAATGAGTACATGACGGTGGATGGACCAGATGGACAGCGCAAAGGCACATTCCCTGATCTGATTATGACATTTGACAGCCAGACTGGACGGCCAACGCCTACATCTGACTTGAAGCAGGGCCAAGAAGTTTATCTCATTCATGTGGGTTATCAGCATCTAAAGTTGGCGGCTCCCATGTTTGACAAGGACTTATTGGCGGGCGTAGAGAAGATCATCAACCGTCCTATTGTGGATTGTGTGTCATTCTGATAAGGAGATAAGGGAATCTATGCGAAAGACCCCGCCGCCAAAATACTGGCAGCGGGGCCTTTATAGATAGGACGTAACGGTTCAGTAGGTTTGTGCATTTATTGCGCGTGACTGTGAAGGTACTGAACAGTTACGATAGGACAAGTATAAGATGGAGGAAATTAAGATGGTGAAGATGAAAGTTGGAGCAATAACCATTGGGCAGTCACCCAGGACGGATGTGGTTCAAGAATTGCTTCCGCTGATGGGTGAGCAGGTGGAACTAATTCAGGCAGGTGCATTAGATGGGCTCACTCGGGAGGATATCCAGGCATTTGCACCAGGACCAGAGGATTATACTTTAATCTCGCGACTTCGGGACGGAAGTTCGGTTATGTTTGCCGAACGACATATTCTGCCCCAGCTGCAGCAGTGTATCGATCGGTTGGAAGAGCAGGGCGTAAATTTGATTCTGTTTTTGTGCACGGGAGATTTTCCGGCTATGTTTCATTCGAAAGTGCCATTGATTTTTCCGTGCAAGGTGCTTAATGGGCTTGTGCCAGCCTTGTCTAATCGAGGAAAGATCGCTGTAGTGGTTCCAACACCGCAGCACGTGGATCAGACAGAGAAAAAGTGGAATCAGTATGTAAAGGAGAGTATTATTATTCCGGCTTCTCCCTACGGTAGCCAGGATGATTTGGATGCGGCGGCTAGAGCTGCAGCGAAAATGGATGTGGATCTGGTGGTAATGGACTGCATTGGCTATAATATCGGAATGAAAGAACGATTTCAGAAATTGTCTGGAAAACGGGTAATTTTATCCCGGACACTTGCAGTTCGGGTTATGATGGAGCTGTTGTCATAAGGGGGGAAATACGATGGAACTGGCGGAAATTGGAAAAAATATTTTAACAAACTGCATGAATGTCAAACCAGGAGAGAACGTACTGATAGTGACCGATGATGAGAAGTATGCCATTGGTCAGGCTTTGTATCAGGCAGCTAAACTTTTGAAAGCAGAAGCTATGTTAATGACCATGCCTGCTCGAGAGGTATCTGGTCAGGAACCACCCTCTGTAGTGGCAGCTGCCATGAAGGCGGCGGATGTGGTGATTTGCCCCATGAAAACATCGATTACGCATACACGCGCCAAAATTGAGGCAGCGGAAGCTGGAGCAAGGATTGCTACAATGCCGGGAATCACGGAGGAAATGTTTGCCATGGGTGCTATGACTGCAGATTACAGTCGTGTTATGGCACTTACAGAGCAAGTAACTGACTTGCTGACGAAGGCCAATACAGCCCGCATAGAGAAAGATGGACATGTTTTAACGCTGGATCTTCGGGGACGGCGTGGAGTATCTAGCTCTGGTGTCTATCGGGAAAAGGGGCAGGCGGGAAATCTTCCTTCCGGAGAGTCCTACATAGCTCCGATAGAGACAGGAGCAAATGGTACGATGGTAATTGATGGATCTATGGTTGGAATCGGTTTATTAGAACAGCCTTTGGAAGTGAAAGTGAAGGACGGGGTTCTTCAAAGCATCCAAGGAAAAGAAGCAGAGAAACTGGAGATTCTCTTGAGAAATAGGAACAATGCCACACTGTGTGAACTGGGCATTGGAACCAACTATGCGGCCAGACTGATCGGTGTTATTCTGGAGGATGAGAAAGCGTATCAGACTGTCCATATTGCTTTTGGTACTAATGTTGGATTTGGAGGAAATAATCAGGCAGATTGCCATATGGACGGAATTATTAAGAATCCTACATTATATTTGGATGACAAGCTAGTTATGTTAGATGGAGTTTTCCAGATTTAAGGAGAACTCCCAATTGCTGCTGGAGTACTTTCTTCATGAAATTATTTTCACGAAACAAGAGAGAAAGGACGTATAATATGAAAACATATAAAGTTGGTCTGATTCGGGTGCTGACCACAGAGGACGAGGAATTGCTGCAGCTGCATGGAAAGCTGATAGAATCGTATTTCCCTATGTTCCAGGTGGTGTCACGATGTATTCCGGATCAACCGGAGGGAATTCATGACGATGAAACATTCGCTGTAGGTGTACCTAAGGTGGTGAATCTTGCAGTGGAACTGTGGAAGGAAGGCTGTCAGGCTATTATTATCAGCTGTGCCGGTGACCCGGGAGTTCCGGAGGCAAGACAGGCCGTACCGATTCCGGTTATAGGAGCGGGATCCAGTACTGCAGCGTTGAGTCTGTTTTTTGGCAGTCATCCGGCTGTGTTGGGGATTACCGAAGATGTACCGTCAGGATATAAGCGGATATTCGGTGATCGGATTGTAGACAATGCAAAGGGAGCTGGGGTAGAAAATGTCCTGGATTTGATGACAGACAGAGGATATGAAGCCACCATGAAAGCAGCGGCTGCGCAGAAAGAGATGGGTGCCGATGTGATTGCCCTTAGCTGTACAGGAATGTCCAGTATCCGTATTGCTCCCTCCATCGAAAAGACAGTAGGAATTCCGGTTCTGGATCCTGTTTTGTGTGAGGGACTGCTGACATTGTTTGAGCTATTGAGAAGAGAAAATATGGAGGATTAGGAGTTAGAATTAGGAAGCTTCGTCTATACTAAAATATAGGCGGAGCTTTTTGTGTATAATGATTGTATCTTAAATGGAAGATCGATTATAATATAAATAGACAGAAAAACTGGCGGTTTATATAAATATTATGCTGGGTACACATACATTCCCAGCAGCTGCTGAACACAGTAAAAGGCAATGGAGGCACCGGATAACCATAGCTGCAACTGTGGTGCAGAAAGTGAATGAGTGAAATTATGAAACGAATTAACAAGAAGCACAACTTTAACAGTAATCAAGAAACACTTATACAACGAATGGATGGATATGACCC
>ERZ835541.3468-NODE-3468-length-10908-cov-3.783378_pt1 | contig 10908 bp, 12 predicted proteins | sample MGYA00519945_ERZ835541 | MGnify/ENA primary metagenome ERZ835541 (study PRJEB31850, sample SAMEA3708780) | human gut metagenome | biome: human gut; feature: human-associated habitat; material: faeces | place: China | collected 2014 ...
AAAATGCTCTCCGCCCAACTGCTTCTTTACATAGGCAGCATACCGCCTTGCTTCCGGTACGCGTAGGAGAAAGCGCAGGATGCGCCAGATCAGGCGACGGAGCTTTGAGGCATGCTGTGGCTCCTCCATAAGGTTGTACATCCGTTTATAACGGTAGCCTTCCCGAAATGTCACCGCATGCTGTCGGTCGGAGACGATCAGACGGCATTTCGGTGTGATGCGGTACGCCATTTCCTGACAATCCCGCAGGATCAGGCAGGTCACGTCGTACCGATCGTAATCGAGCCGGTTCAGCAGATTCACAAGCGCCGTCTCGATCCCACCAATCCACAGCGCTTCGGTAATAAAAATGAGCTTCTTTTTCATCTTTCAAACTTGCTCTTCTCCGGCAGGATCATCTCGAATGCGCCGCGCAACTGCGACGACAGTACCTCAAAGTCCACTGGCTTCTCCGGGTCGTTGATGCAAAGCATGTCGTGGCACTGCTCCCGAATGATACGGCACAGCTCGTCCACGGTGTCCCCGTCAGCGCAGGACACGACATTATCCGTGTTGAATGGTGCAAACTGTCCGCTGGCTACCTGCCACCACAGGCACACCCACTGATTCAGATCCTCCGCACTGCGGAAGCGGTGCAAGGTTGTCCGCGCCAGCAGTTCCGGTTCCGCGTCCCAGACGGCGGCAAAGGTGCTCTTTGTATACGCCGCTGGGGCATGCAGGTTTTTAAAGCCGGTGAAATAGTTGGGAAACAGCTTTTCCACCGCCTTGGTGCGAAGGTTGTCCTGCCAGCGGTAGGCGCGGTTGGCATATTTGCCGCCGTATTTCTTTACCTGCGTGCACTTGTTGAAGTGCGCGTTGATCACACCGAGATCATTCACCGCCGCGTGCTGCCAGATACCGATCTCGCCCACCAACTCAATGGGATATTCTCCGCCATAGGTGCATGGCAGTCCATCTCGGAAAAACGCAGTCTCCGGAACCGAGCGAATCAAAAACATATCGTCGTTGAAGTATACAAAATGCTCCGCCAGCCCCGGAATGCGGTGTAGGTTCATCTCAATGGCATGAGAGCTGAAGGTCGGCAGTACCTCCGGCGGGAGAAAACCCTCATGCTTCACATGGTGCAACTTCGGATGCGCCAGATTAAGAAACGCCGGAACATGCCCGCAGGTGACAAAGTGGATTTTCCGCACCCACGGCGCAAATTTCTCCACTGCGCGAAACCAGTAGGGCATCAGCCCCCAGTCACGAAAACGGTTCGGCGCATTGCTATCGTCCAACGTTTTGCCTTGATATTTTGCTTTTTCTGCCTGCCAGACGGGGTCACTCCCGTCCACCCACAGAACGACAAAGTCGATGTCCATATTCGCACCTCAAGTAATCTTTTCCCCGACAAATGGGATTTTCCGGATAAGCCAAGTCAGTACAAGGCTGAGAAGATAAATTGCCGCCATGAGTGCAAACAATATGATATATGGATGCGCAACAGGCTGTGCAATAGGAATGAGCGCCAGCATTTCGTTTACAAGCGCATGCAGTATGTAAACGCCGAAACTCAGCTCCGTCAGCTTTCCCCAGGCTTTTGCTGCTTTTTCTGAAAAGTTAATTTGAGACACTCGTTTCACAAAGAATACATAGATAGCCGTTGAAAACAGAATGACATTGGGCTTCAGGTACTGTTTGACAAAATCTGCTTCCTGAAGCTCCGGTGAAATTTGCCCTTCAAGCAGAATTGTTGCTACAAGGCAAATTGCTCCTATGATATAGATTGCCAGTTCGATTCTTCGGCCTATTGCATTCCTATAGTGAAAAACGCAGTAGCCAAGCACATAATATCCAATATATCCTGCGACGTTGCCAAGCAAAAGTTTATCGTATATCCCACAAAAGATACTGCTCAATTTAGGAAGGTAAACAAGATATTCCCCGATAATGTTGGCTACAGCATACAGTGCAAGAAAATACAACATTACTTTCTCATTTTCTGTAATTTTTCTAAGTAGTGGCGTAAACGCATATAAGCCAATAATCGCATACAGATACCAAAAATGATAGGGTCCTTCTATCCATTGCGTGAATATGCCCCAAATGTTGAGCCCATCATAGGCGCCACTTTTTATGTAATATAGAGCATATATACTTGACCAAGCAACAAACACCACAATGATGCGGCGTATATGTTTATTCCATATCTTTTAATCGTAACATGTCTTTGAGGGTCAAGGAAAAATCGCCCTGAAATCAGGAAAAACACCGGAACGCACCACACGATAGCCGCAACAAACATTGAATGCTGCCGGGGGTCAAAATTGCTGCTCAAATATGCGTTTCCACCTGCGTGCATGGCGATAACAGCAAGTATTGCCAGCAGCCGCAAAACATCAAACTCGGTTTGCCGTTTCGTTTCGGGCATCAGAAAGCTCCTTTCTTCTTTTCCCAACCAGCGCTGGGCAAACGTGGTTCACAGCGAGAATCAGAACCGCTTCTACGGCGATGATCAGGCAGGTTACACCGAGCATCCAAAGCGGGTTGCTGTTTCCCGGAACGGTATACAGCACGAGCTGGTGCGTTCCCATGATGGTCAGCGCGTTTTCGCCAATCTTTGTTGGCCATTTCCAGGAGATCAACCGGGCAATGCCCATCACAAAATACAGTCCGCACACGCCGCTGATAAGATACAGAGCCGGCGTACGCAAAACAGCATCATAAAAGCTATTTCCCAGCGAGAATTTCAGGTAAATCACCGATGTGACCACCGTTATCAGGAAAGCGGTGACGATTTTGCACCATTTAAATTCCGTCAGCGGCTTTTTCAACAGATTTCCGGCCAGCATGAAGACAAAGCCCAAAATACCGCGGAACAATAGCGCTTGCAAATGTCCCCCCTTTGTGGACATCAAAAACCGAAGCCCCAGTAGCAGCACCGTACCTCCCACGCCCCACGCGATCTTGCGCGGGAAGCGAATGTACAGATAGTAAAGTACACACGCCAGAAACATCGCTGGCAAAAACCAGTCCGCACTAACATTGCAGCGCATGGTCAGCATCAGACGGAGCCCCTCTGCAAAAGAAACAGAATGCAGTACGAAATGCTTGTAGAGGAGAGCAAGGCACTCAAAAACAGGTACGGAATCAGAAGTGTTCTTGCCTTATGGACAAAATACGCGCCTATAGGGCGGCTGCACCACTTTTCGCCGTCGGTCAGCAGTCCGGACAGCAGGAAGAACGCAGGCATGTGAAAGGCGTTTATAAATTCCTGCGCTAGGGTGTACGGGATGATATTGTACTGCGGATTGGCGTAGTTCAAAACATGCCCCAGTACCACCAACGTGATCAAAATCGCACGTGTAGTATCAATGTATGTCAAACGCCTGATCATTGCGCTAGCCTCACCTCATGTTTTATGTTTTTGATACAGGCAGCTACTTTTGACAGCGACGGCAACCCTGTGCCGTAGTTGCGTTTTTCGATTGTGAAGATAGATTTCCAACGGGCTTCCCATCTCTAAAAAAGCGTATTTACTTTGTTTTTGCTCCGCAAGAACCCTGCGAATTTGACACAGCGGCGCATAATAGAGTTTTTGCCGCAGTAGCATTTCGTAAAGGTTCTCGGCTTCCTGCGGAGAAATGCCGAGTGTGCCCAAACCGGCTTCAAGCGGCTGCATATACCCGGCCAAATCAGAAATTCTCTGCAATCGTCGATAGGCACCCTTTTCATCCTCTGCCTGACGGTAGCGGTAAATTGCCTCCGGCAAAGAGTAAATGTTCTTGCAATACGGCAGCAGCTCCAGCACAAACAGAAAGTCCTCCATCAGAATCATATCTTCGTGGAAGCGCACGCCGGAATTCAACAGGAGTTTTCGTCGATAGAATTTATTCCAGACGGGCGTCAACGCGTTACAATTGTAGAACTCCTGAAAGCTCTCCTTTAGCTGTTCCAATGACAGGCTCCCTGCACAAGGTGGAATCAGCTCGTCCCTTCGGTACAATTTACCATGATGGTAATAGTCAAAGCTCATGCCAAACAGCAGCATATCCGGTTGTTGCCGGGCAATCGTATCCGCCGCGCGAGACAGTGCTCCGTCATCTACCGTGTCATCTGCATCCACAAACCAGAGATACTCTCCCTGCGCCTCGTTAATGCCACGATTGCGTGCAGCGGAAACACCTGCATTTTTCTGATGGACACACCGAAGTTCCGGATATCGGACACACAGCGTGTCGCATAGTTTTGCTGTGCCATCCGAAGAGCCGTCATCGACGAGCAGAATTTCGTAGTCCGTCAGTCCGCAGGCACGAATGCTGTTCACCGTGGCCTCCAGCGTTTTCACGCAGTTATAGCAGGGAATGATGACGCTGAAGGTCATTGCTGCACCTCCCAGCTGAAGCGATAGTTCAGGTAATTATCTACTTCGTATTCTATTGTGTGATTGAGGTTTGTCGTGTAATAATAAAGTCCTGCCAATAGCGCCACACACAGCAGTGCAGCGACCCGCTGTTGGCGCGAAAGCACCAACCTCCGGCTCGGCCGGAGCGCGTCATCCTTCTCTGGATAAAACATCACAGGCAAATACAGAATGACAAACTGAAAATAGTAGTCTGTCAGGCGCGTAAATACATTGTCGAATCCTGAGAACATCTGCAATATTGCGGCAACAACCATTAGGTTGAACAGCTTTGAGAAGTTCTTACCTGAGAAGCCCCGAAGCGCAACTCCTGCAATTAGGAGAGCAACGATCATTATAAATCGGCCACCAAGTCGGTCGTTGACCATATAGGAGGCTTCTTCATAATAAAATTCGCTGACAAAAGTAACGATTTGTGTGCGGAACAAGAAAATAAGTCCAGCGCTCGCAATATAGATCAGCAGTTTGTGCATACTTAACTTACTTTTAGCAAACCAGTAAGCCGGCAGGAAAACAAATGCAGGCGTATGAATACACCCTGCCAGCACCGTCCAAAGGAAAAATTTTCTCGGACGTTCCTTCATGATGCCGGTAAACGCAAACATCAACAAACCCATGGCTAATGCCTGCTTAATTGCACTGAATCCAAAGATATAAAAGCCGAAACAATCCCATAGCAAATAGCTTAACCACGGTGTCGGGGAGTAACGATAGATGATAACCGCAACGGCAATCTCTGTGACGACCGCAATCACGATTAAAAGTATCTGAAAGTTGCCATTTGAAATCAGGGATAGCAGTTTTGACAGCCATGCAAAGCCAAAGTTTCGTCCACCATTAAACACCTGCTCGCTGAACCATCCATTGACAGGATATATTCGTGTGTACTGCCCGGAATATTTCAAGAGATCACCCGTCAAGTACATATATCTCCAGCCGCAGACAAAAGCGTGCAGAACAGCCATGAGCGCGATATATGCTTTCTTTTGTCTGCCATGCTGCGGGAGCAAGACGCCAAAGCCCAGCACCGCTGCGACCATATAGTAATAGACCCTTACGCCCATTTACTTTCCTCGTTTCTTCCGTAGTTCTCTCTCAAAAAACGCTTCCGTATCCTTCGCCAGTTTCTCGCACTTGAAATCTCTGCCACGAATCTTAGCCTGTTCTGCGTAGTGCTCCAGAAGTCTCGGCTCGGTGAGCATCCGCTTGACGCCTTCATAGAATGCTTCATCATCATTCGCAGTGATAAGCCCATATTCGCTGTCACCCAGCAGTTCATGCATGCCAGAAACGTCAGTGGTAACGATGGGCTTTCCTAAAATCAAACCTTCCGTAACGAAGGTGCTGAAGCCTTCAAATATAGACGAGCATACCAAAATGTCGGCTGCATACATCAGGTTATACGGATTCTCACGGAACCCCAGCAGTTTTGCCGACGCTTCTAAATGGTTCTCATGAATATACGCTTCCAGTAGAGAACGTTCTTCGCCATCGCCGACAATCCAAAGGTCATGGTCAAGGCCATCCTCCAGCATGCGCTTGTGTGCAGTCAGCGCGCGGATAAAATGCTTCGGCGCAGATAATCTGCCTACGGCAGCAATGGTCAACTTTCGCTTGGATACATCCGGCGACAGCGTCTCAGCAGATTTTCTCAGTATCTCGCCGTCATCTATCGTGTTGTACACCGTGACTGCCGGAACCGTATCGCCATATAGCTTTTCAAAGTTTTTGAGGACATTTTCAGAAACGCACACGGCAAAATCATAGCGTGCGTAATACTTTTTTGTCGCTGCCGCGAAATCGTCCGGATTTGCCCAGTTTTGTAGGTCGGAATGCACCCATGCAAGCTTCAGTGCCTTTTGATTGGTAGAACTTGCCATGATTTTGGTGGAGCCACATTCCAGATAGGCGGCCTCGATATCGTAATCGCCCTTGATGTGCAGCGGATAGGTCAGTCCAGCCGCCGCTTCGGCGCGCATCCGAAGCTCGTTGATGCGATTCTTCGCCGGATAGCAATACCTGTAACGAATCCCCGGCGCGAGATATTTTCCCGCATCATCCGGATACAGCGTCTGTACAGTGATGCAGAACTTCGTCTGATCCATCGCATTCACCAGATTGCGCAGGACCTTTTCCGCTCCGCCACCAGAGAGGGATTCGATGAAGAAAAGAATGTTAATCACATTGCCGCCCTTTCTCATAAATCGCATAGACTTTTTGCATTGCTGTATCTGTATCAAATCCGGACTGCCGCATTTGCGCGGCATATTTTTCGGGCGCTTCTCGTTTCGCACCACAGATTGTGTCCACCCACGCCGATCGATCGTTCAGAGGCAGCGGTCGGAGCAGGTCTGTCAGAAATACATCCTTGGGCACCTGATCGGATATCACACACGGCAGCCCGTTAGACTGCACCTCAATAATGGACAGAGGCATCCCCTCATAAAGCGACGGGAATGCGAAAACGTCCATCGTGTTCAGGTAATCCGGCACATTGCGAACATTTCCTGTCATGCGGACATAATCTTCCAAGTGTAGTTCGTGGATTTTCTGTTCCAGCATAGGGCGATTCTCACCTTCGCCCAGCAGCAGGAGATATGCCTGCGGCTGCCTTTTCAGGATTTCCGGCATTAAGCTCAGCAGGAACGACTGATTTTTGACCGCGGCAAGATGTCCGGCATGACCAATGATGAACTTGTTATCCAAGCCAAGCTCTTTTCGGAACGCATTGCGCCGCTGTTCATCGAACGCAAAACCTTGCGTATCAATTCCGTTCAGGATCAGGGTTCCTTTTTTCCCAAATACTTTCCTGCCGTATAACCGTTGTCCGGCTTTCACACTGCAGGCGATGTAATCGGTAGCACAGGTAAGGATCAGAAACCGCATAGCCGATTCGTACAGGCGCACTTTCAAGCTCCGGTGTTCTTCCAATGCTGAATGTGCATGAGAAATACGCACAGGCACGCCATACAGTTTTCCTGCGAACATGACCCAGCCAATATTGAACATGGTGTGAGCGTGGATCGCATCATAGTGATATGTGTGGATCAGCCTTTTCAAGCCGCTCAGGTAAGCACGGTAGCTATCGGATGGCGAAGGAAGGTGGAATATTTTGCAGCCGCATGCTTCTAACTCCGGCTCATATGCACCGATTTCATCACCGAACACAACGTAATGAACGATGTACTTTTGTGGGTCAGCGCGAAGCCCGATATCCGCCGCAACTTTTTCCGCTCCGCCGATGCGAAGCGACGCGACAATTGAAAGTACTTTAATTCTTTTCATTGCTGTTTCTTTGCTTGGCATCTTGCTTTATGGCGGACGTCCATCGTGCCAGCGTTAATAAAAACTTTGATCAAATCTGCACTCACTTTCTCTCTTCCTTGTAAACACAAGATGCACTTTACGTTAATTCAAAATCTTGTTAAAGATGCACTCTTCTGTTGCATGCTCCTTCGGGATAATCCTACCCGGGTTTCCGATCACTATGCTGTGTGACGGTACATCAAAATTCACATATGCATTCGGCGCGATTAAAACATCATCGCCTATTGTAACCGCCCCTATTACAGATGCATTGATACCCACAAAAACGTTGCTGCCAAGGCGTGGTGCGCCAATCCGTGCCCCGCGATAGTCCACACCAAGGGTGCAGCCCTTATATAGGCAGCAGTTTTTTCCGAGGACTGCTCCATTTCCTACTGTAATGTTATACGGATGACACAAATACAAGCCACCGTCTATTTCAGCATTCGTACTGAACTCAAGCCCATATTTTCTGGACATCCTGTACAGCGCAAATCTGAAAAGCAACCTGCCAAACGGTGTCCTTGCTTCTGTGTACTTCCTGAACCAGAGCAAAAAGCGAATATTATGCCTGAACAATATATCCAGCAGGAGCGGGGAGTTTTTACCCCCCCGCAGGCGGTAGTAGTCTTCGCAGAATTTACTTCTTTTCATTGCTCTTTATCACCGTTCTCTGCTTTTTATCAGCCAATTTATAGCCCCGCTCCATCCAAGCTGCACTGGTAGGGCAATGATCCGGCATTTCCAACCGACAGGTCTCACGTGCTCAGCACGGTACAGCTTGCAGATTTTCCTGATCTCCTGCCGCCGTTGCTTTGCGGAAAGATCAAATTTCAACAGCTCTTTGCAACTGGAATAGACGCTGCGGTATGTCATCCAGGAGAGCGCCGCTTCGTAATGCTTCGCCGCTTCCGGCGCATGCGGGACAGCCTGATACGCCGCATACATCCGGCGATTGACTTCCATCAGTTGCTCTGTCAGATAGGGGCGTGCCTTACGGGAAAGAGAGTTCCCGTCGCTGACATCCACATTGTATAGGTGGTCTTCGATAGAGCCAATCGAGCGAATGTGCATAGCATAGGTAAAGATGAACGCCTGATCCTCTCCGATTGCTAAATCGTTTCCAAAACGCATATTGTACTGTTCGATAATTTGCTTTTTGAACACTTTGCTCCAAAGTGAGCTGAAGAGATACTGCTGCATGGCAGAAGAAACCCATATTGCAATACCAACCTCTGTGTTTTCATTAAACTCGCCTGTATCCCATTCGGCGGATATACTGCCAAAGTTACAATATCCAAACATCAGCAGATCGACCACGTTGTTATCCAGAGCGTCGGAAATGACGGAAAAGTAGTTCTCTGACACATAGTCGTCGCTGTCCACAAACAGAATATATTCACCCTCCGCCTGCTCAAGTCCCAGGTTTCGCGCTGAAGACACACCGCCATTTTCTTTTGCAAAATACCGAACACAAGAATATGTACTGGCGTACTCACGACAGATAGCATCGCTGCCATCGGTGGAACCGTCGTTGATGAGCAGTAGCTCATAATCTGAAAAATGCTGCCCTACAAGGCTATCCAAGCAACGCCGCAGCGTCCCTTCAGCATTATAAACAGGAATAATAACAGAATACCGCATCAACTTTCTCCAAACCAATAGATGTGAGCCAGTTCCAACTGCACGCTAACATCCGTATAAAGCTGTACTTTCTTATACCCAGCCTGCCCCAGTTCCTTTTGATTGGTGTCATTATGGAGTTGAACAAGCCTTTCTGCCAATGCACGGCTATCGCCGATAGGCACCAGATATCCAGTCCTACCATTATCAATCAACTCACGATGCCCGCGGTTTTCCACAGCAATGACCGTTTTTCCGCACAGCATACCCTCAATCAAGTTTAGGCCAAGCCCCTCGCGATGGCTGCATGATACAATCACGTCAGCCGCCGGGACAACTCGTTCCAAATCCGTTCGATAACCCAGCAGTCGAATATAGCCCTCTGCATGATTTCCTGAGATCTGCTCCCGCAGGGTAGATTCCAGCGGCCCGTTTCCGGCCAGCAGGACCTTCAGCTCAGGAATCCTGTCACGGCAAAGTACTGCCGCGTCGATCAGTGTCCGCTGATCTTTATTTGCGTTCAGCTCGCCCGTGCAAAGCACGACGAAATCCTGCGCTGACAGTGATTCTTCTTTCCGAAGCACTTCTTCCTCTTCCGCAGAATGCGGATGGTAGCGCGATACCGATACACCCACGCCGTGAATATGGCAGGTCTCGACCGGGAATTTACTCCGCGCAAGCTGATAGTCCTCTTCATTGATGGTGATGAGCTTGTCCGTATGGCGGCACATAAACTTCTCCACCGGATACCAGATGAGCCAGTTTTTCTTCGGCGCACCCTTATAAAAGTGGAAGCCGTGAGCGGTATAGAACACCTTCGTGCTGTGTTTGCGTGCTTTTCGTGCGGCCAGTCGTCCCAGCACGCCGCCGACCGGTGTGTTGCAGTGGATCACATCGTAACTGCCCTCATCAATGATCTTTTTGAGCTGTTTGTAGGCTCCAAGATTTTTCGGTGAAAACGGTGACCGCTGGAACGGCACGTCAAAGACCTGCTCCACAAAGTCCAGCTTCAAGCCGTTCTTTTCGGCAAGGTTGTTCCGCGCCGCCACATGGACTTCGCAGCCGTGCTCGTGCAGCATCGCAACAAGCGGCTTGTGAAACTGGCAGATATGCGATTGTACAGTGGCAATAAGTAAAATTTTCTTATCGCGCTCCACCTTGTCTCCTTCTATTTTGAATTTCTTTAATTCTCTCATAAATTCCTTCTTACTTCGTCGATTGGCACGACAAATCATGTCCTGGAGCCTCATTAGCTTCAATAATTACAACCTTGTCTTGAAGGATGGCGCAGTCCCATCCGATATACTCGACATCTGGGAATAGTTTTGCTGCCTTGCAAACCATTTCTTCCAGTTCATTCCAGTTCGGTATTTCAACACCTATAAGACGTGCACCGCTTGTAGGATGGAACGCATATTCATTAAGGCCAATGTCATAAAACAGAGAATCTGTTAGACCATACTGCATGTTAATATTACCATACATCCCCTGTGAACACATATTATCCACCACCGCGCCACCTCTTCCAACTTTAAGGACGCATGATAGAAGTTCACCGTGAAATGTCATTGCCC
>ERZ835541.3482-NODE-3482-length-10860-cov-4.112911_pt1 | contig 10860 bp, 11 predicted proteins | sample MGYA00519945_ERZ835541 | MGnify/ENA primary metagenome ERZ835541 (study PRJEB31850, sample SAMEA3708780) | human gut metagenome | biome: human gut; feature: human-associated habitat; material: faeces | place: China | collected 2014 ...
CTATCTGGACCGCACCATCACCGACTCCTTCTGCCATGCCAACCTGGGCCCGGCGGCCACCCGGGCGGGCCGCCTGCTGCTGGAGGTGCTCTCCGAGGTGCAGAACACCGTCCCCAACTTCACGCTGAAGTACGACCCCGAGGTCACCCCCGACGCCTTTGCAGAGGCGGCCATCCGCTGTTCCCTGGCCTGCTCCAACCCGGCCCTGTGCAGCCATCCCGCCAACCGGGACACCTTTGACGACTACGGCGTGTCGAGCTGTTACAACATCCTGCCCATCCGGGGCGGCGCCTACACCCTCACCCGGGTCACCCTCACCCGCCTGGTGGACGACGCCCGGGGTGTGGAGCACTTTGTGGAGGAGCTGCTCCCGGAGTGCCTGCGCCTGACGACCGACTACATGAACGAGCGCATCCGCTTCCTGGTGGAGCAGTCCGGCTTCTTCCCCTCCAGCTTCCTGGTCCAGGAGGGCCTTATCTCCGCCGACCGCTTTCTGCCCATGTTCGGCGTCACCGGTCTGGCCGAGGCGGTCAACCACCTGCTCCGGGACCGGGGGCTGGTGTATGGCCGTGACGGGGAGGCCGACGCGCTGGGCGTGCGCATCATGGAGAAGATCGACGCCGTGGTGAAAACCCTCCCCGCCGCCCACTCCCCCCTGACCGGGAACCACTTCCTGCTCCACGCCCAGGTGGGCCTGGACTCCGACGTGGGCATCACCTCCGGCGTGCGTATCCCCGTGGGGAGTGAGCCGGAGTCCTTTGCCGACCACCTGCGCCACTGCGCCCGGTTCCACCCCTATTTCCCCGCGGGGGTGGGGGACATCTTCCCCATCGCCTCCAATGTGGAGCAGAACCCCGCCGCCCTGCTGGACGTGGTGAAGGGGGCCTTCGCCCTTGGGGTACACTACATGAGCTTCTATTCCGCGGACACCGACCTGGTGCGCATCACCGGCTATCTGGTCAAGCGCAGCGAGATGGAGAAGTTCCGCGCCCACCAGGTAGTGCTCCAGAACACCACCCACCTGGGCACGGCCAACTACGACGTCAACCGCCTGGCCCAGCGAAAGGTGCGGATGGTATGAGCGCCGCCGCGCCAGTCAACCGGATTCTCCCCCTCTCCACCGTGGACGGCCCCGGCTGCCGCGCGGCCGTCTTTCTCCAGGGCTGCAACCTGGCCTGCGCCTACTGCCACAACCCGGAGACCTGGGCTGAGGGCGGCGAGGAATGGACGGTGGACAAGCTCTTCCAGCGGGTGTGGCGCTACCGCAACTACTGGGGCAAAAAGGGCGGCATCACGGTCAGCGGCGGCGAGCCGCTGCGCCAGATGGAGTTCCTGACGGCGTTCTTCGAGCTGGCGCGCTCCAAGGGCGTGCACACGGCTCTGGACACCGCCGGTCAGCCCTTCCGCCCCGACGATGCAGCATATCTGGCCGATTTTGACCGGCTGATGAAGTCCACCAGCCTCGTCATCCTCGATTTGAAGGAGATCGACCCGGAGAAGCACCGCAGGCTCACCGGCAGGGACAACGCGAACATCCTTGCGATGGCGCGCCGCATCTCCGACCTCGGCGTACCGCTCTGGATACGCCATGTTCTCGTCCCCGGCCTGACGGACGACGAAGACGGCCTGCGGAAGACCGCAGAGTTCATCTCGTCCCTCAAGACGGTGCAGCGGGTAGAGGTACTGCCCTACCACACGCTGGGCCTCTTCAAGTGGCAGAAGCTCGGCATCCCTTATCCCCTGCCCGATGCTGTCCCGCCCACGGCGGAACAGGTCAAGCGGGCCGAGGAACTGCTGGAGACCGCACGGTATACCAGCTGATATAATTCCAACACGATAAAACCCCCTGTACAGAAATGTACAGGGGGTTTTTACGTTTCCGGCTCTTTCTATCAGAAGATAACGGCATCCTCAGCGGTAAAGCCGCCCAGAGAGTGTTCCTTCACCTGAATGCAAATATAGGTAATGCCCTCATCTGCGGCAGCAGAGAACTGACGCTTTGCTGCCGGAGCAACTTTCAGCCAGTCGCCAGCGGTCAGAGCGATCTCCTTCCCATCGATAACGGCTTTGCCCTTCCCTGCAATAATACCGTAGATCTCTTCATTGTTCCTGTGGGCGTGCACAAAAGGCACCCCTGCGCCCGCCGGGAGCTGGTTGATGCTGACCTCCGCACCCGTCAGGCCCAATTTTTCGTGAAGTTCCACTCTTGCCTCGCTGCCGATATTCGTTTTCGTATAGTTTTCCATCTCTTTTACCTCCAAAGGATATTGGCGCTCTCGCTCGCCTGTGTATAGTTTAAGCCGGAGCACACTCTAAAACAAGTACGCACCTTTTTATAACTGTACATATTAAAAAGAATATGTTATGATGTTCTCGGAGGTGTGATGCCATGAAAACAAAAGAAGAACTGCCCGCCTGCCCCGTGGCCACTGCAGTCTCCCTCATCGGCGGCAAGTGGAAGCTGCTGATCCTGCGCAATCTCAAGACCCGCCCATGGCGGTTCAACGAACTGCAAAGAGATCTGGAGGGAATCTCTCAGAAAGTTTTGACGGACAGCTTACGGCAGATGATCGACGACGGGCTCGCCTACCGACACGACTATCACGAAACGCCCCCTCGCGTGGAGTATGGCCTGACCAGCCTCGGCAGAGAGATGCTTCCCATCATTGATGCCCTTGCCGATTTCGGGAACTACTACAAATCCATCATCCAATGATTTTCCACAACAAAAGAGGCGTGACCCTGTGGTCACGCCTCTTTTACTTTTTGTAATTTAACCGCCCAGATATGCGCTGCGGACACGCTCGTTGGTCAGCAGCTCAGCACCGGTGCCATCCATGACCACGCGGCCCGTCTCAAGGACGTAGGCGCGGTCTGCCACGGAAAGGGCCATCTGTGCGTTCTGCTCGACCAGCAGGATGGTCATGCCCTCTTTGTGGATGTCCTGGATGATGTCGAAGATCTCCTGCACCAGCAGGGGCGACAGACCCATGGAGGGCTCGTCCAGCATCAGCAGGCGGGGCTTGGACATCAGGGCGCGGCCCATGGCCAGCATGATGCCGCCGAGGATGCCACGGCTGGCTTGCGGCACGAGGATATGGCGGACTATCTGGCTGCGGGTCAGCCCGAGTGCGAACCCCGTCAGGCGCAGGGAGGCGGGCAACCCTTCCAGAGCCGTCCGGGTTGTGACCACGAGCGAAGGGAGGACCAGCAGGGCGAGGCAGCCGCCCGCGAGCAGAATGCCGGGGCTGGCTCCGGCGACGCCGAGGCGGTGCAGGAAGAGGATGAGCGTAAAGCCGAAAATGCCCATGACGATGGACGGTATGCCAGCGAGGATGTCCATAATCACACCGAACAGGCGTTTCATGGAAGGCGAGGCGTACTCGGCGAGATAGATGCCGCAGCCGATGCCGGGCCCGATGGCGAGGAGCATGGTCGTCACAATGAGGCAGAATGTCCCGGCGTAGGCGGGCCAGATGCCGTCCCAAACGGGCAGGGTTCCGAGCAGGGCGCGGAGCGGCGGGGTGTCTCCGAAGAGGAGGGACGGCCCGAGCGTGGGCAGGCCGCGATACAGCAGGAATCCGAGCAGGCACACGATGGCGGAGGCGACGGTAGCGCCCGAAACGATGGACAACGGGCGGAGGGCGGAAGGCGCGTACCGTCTCCAGAAAGCGGGCGGCTCGGGGAGCTGTTCGCCGGATTCGGATGCCAGCTTGCGCAACGCGAGGCTGACGCAGGCACTGGTGAGGAGGAGCAGCCCGCCCGCCACAAACAAGGAATTGTATGCCGGGCCGCCCACTTCGGTGGCCGTAACGAGCCCCATGTGCGCGGTCAGCGTCCGCAGGCTGCCGAACAGGGATTCCGGCACGTGCGGGGCGTTGCCCGTGAGCATCAGCGGGATCAGCGTATCGCCCGCGGCGCGCCCGAACCCGAGGATAGCCGCCGTGAGCAGCCAGCGCCGGGAGGCGGGGAGCACGAGGCAGGCCAGCGTTTGGGAGCGCGTAAAACCAAGGGCCGCGGCGGTGATGCGAACGTTTCTTTCCTTCGTCCGCATGGCCGAATCCATGACCAGGACCATAGTGGGCAGGATGAGCAAGGCGAGCATCAGGGCTGCGGAGAGCCAGCAGAGGCCGGAGCCTTTCCCCGCAGCCTCGCGGACGACGGGGACAAGCAGGAAGACGGCGGCGAAGCCGTAAACCACGGTGGGGATCGTGGTCATGAATCGGACGATGCCCGCGACGGTGCAACCGAAGAGGCGTTTTTTTCCGCCGTCCTGTATGGCACAGGCCACGCCGACCGCGAGAGGCCAGCTCAGGAGCAGGGCGGAGACGGACAGCAGGAGCGAGCCCACGATCATGGGCAGGATGCCGAATTCGTGGGTATCCGGACGCCAGACCCAGCTGAATATCTGGCCCCCCTGTGCGCTGAACACGACGGGCAGTGCGAAGCAGGCGATGAGGGCGAAGACGGCGCACACGGAAGCCCCGGCCAGCCATGCCGCCAGCAGAGGGAGTCCGCCGCGTTCCGTGAGTGAAGTGTTCATCAAGCCGTCCGTGTTGAGGTGCATGGAGAGGTTACTGGGGGAAGGGGGGAGCTTTTGGAGGAAAGGGCCTCCCTCCCTAAATTGCCAGCGCAGCTCGCGCCCATCCCTTCCCCTCCGGAGACGTTCGTTTTTATCGAGCCCTGATGCCGGTTTTCCCTGAGGAAGTGGAAGGTGGCGTTGGCGTCCGTTTTTTTGGGGGGGGAGAAGGGGACGCCAACGCCAGTGTGCACGAGGCCGGGCACTACGGTTCATCAGGGGATGAATGTATTGAGGACATGAAAGGTGAGGGGAGGCTGGTTCCTCCCCGTGCTTCATGGCAAGCGGTTATTGTCTGCCGGTGGGGATATAACCGCTCTTTTTGATGATTTCAGTGCCTTCAGGGGTGTAGATGTAGTCGATGAAGGCTTTGGTGATGTCTTCGGGGGCACCCTTGGTGTTCATGAACAGCAGGCGGGTCACTTTATACGTGCCGTTGGAGGCGTTTTCCTGCGAGGGGACCATCTTGTCGAAGACGAGCGCCTTCACGTTCTTGTCCACATGCCCGATGCCCACGTAGCCGATTGACTGCTTGTCCTGCGCTACGGCGGTCTTCATCGCGCCGTTGGAATTCACCACGTTGGCGGACTGCACGATGGAGCCCTTGTTCAGCGCGCGTTCCACGAACACTTCGCGGGTGCCGCTGCCGTCTTCGCGGGTGTACAGGGTGATGGGGGCGTCGGTTCCGCCGAGCTCCTTCCAGTTGGTGATCTTTCCGTTGTAGATGTCGGCGGCCTGCTGGGCGGTGATGTCGGACACGTTGTTGGCGGGATTGACCACGAGGGCGACGCCGTCAATGGCGAAGGGGAATGTTTTCAGGCCGAATTTTTCAATTTCCTTGTCCTTCAGCGGGCGGCCCGTGTTGCCGATCTGGACGAGCCCTTCGCCCACCTGCTGTACGCCCACGCCGGAACCGCCGCCCGCCACGGTGATGCGGATATCGGGATTGGCGGTCATGATGCGTTTGGCGGCTTCCTTCATGACCGGGATATGGGCGGTGCCTCCGGCGATATCCAGAGTGCCTTTCATGCCTTTAAAGGCATCAAGGGGGGCGGCCACGGCGGTGGCGGCCAGAAGGAGCGTTGCGGCGAGAGCGGGGAGCAGGAACTTTTTCATGGGGTCCTCACAAGATACAAGTAGAGGATAGCCTGACGCATAGAGTGAGGATGCGGCAGGACGAAGCGCACGCCTAAAGACATGCAGCCCTAGTTGCTCGGGGGCGCTTCCATACTCGGTATGGAATGCGCATGGATGGGGGAAAAGTCCGGTGTCACCTCACCGGAGCACGTAAGGTGCTCAGGGGGGAAGACAGTTTGCGGGTGTAAGGCGAGGGCACAGACCACACGGGACGGAACGGCCCGCTATGGATGGGGAAAAGAAGAGGCGGTCTGTGAAGGATGGGATCATGATCGGAGCATAGCCGCAAGCCGTGCTTTTGGCAACGGCATCCAGCGGATTCTTTTCGGTGGAAGGACTGGTTCGGTACAGATTCGACACAATGCAATCCATTATGCGGTGTGTCGGCCTTTGCATACTTTTGAGTTCACCTGCTGTGAACTCTGTGTACTTTTTGAAAAAATACTCGGGATCCACCCACTCCCATTGTGGGGCAATGAGTTATCCGTCGTATCCCTATTCCAAAGAAAAAAGCCGCCCAACGGAACTCCCGTCGCGTGGCCTCCCATTCGTTGAAAAGATTGGGAGAGAGGAGGCTCGGGGGAGGGGAGAGAGGACCCTTCTCCAGAAGGGCCCCTCCCCTGATATCATCCTATTCAACGCCAAATTCGTACTGCCCCAGCTTGTCGAGGATGGCGCACATGGTGATCGCCATCATGCCGGAAAGGAACGCGACCCGCTCTTTAGGTAGGGTTTCGAGGGCCCCTTCGCCGACCAGCCGCTGGTAAAACAGTGAGGGGCACTGCTTCTGCTGGTTCTGGGCCATCAGCCGGATATAGCTGGAAAACGTGTCGTCGATGAAGCTTTCGATCTGCTCGGGGGTGTACCCGGCCATTTGCGACAACAATGTCCGGGTGCTCCGCAGATATTCGGCCATGACCTGATTGGAGGCCTGGGCCATCAGGCCGTACACCACGGCGGCGTGAACGAAGCCGTACCATTCGCGGGTGAGGGCCCTGCGGGAGGCGTCGTCGCCACAGGGAACACCCGCTCGCTGGGCCATCTCGAGGAGGTCCTGCTCACGGGTGTTGAGTTCGAAGAGGATGCAGGCGGCCTGCACCGCCTGTTCCGGAGAGAGTATTTTCTTTTCGGTTTGTTCTGACATGGCGTTTCCGACGGGCAGGGGCGGCCGCGAGAGGCCCCGCCGGTCATGCCGCTACCCGATTTCGTTAGTGTCGTCCTTGGTGTGGAACGGATTAAAGGAGGCTTCTTCCTTGAACATGGCTTCAAGGTAGGACAGCGCGTTGTCGCTGCTCGTCTGCTTGATGCCGATGGCGCCGTAGGAGAAGTTCACGTGGAACTGCTTGACGCGGTCAGTTCCATAGCCGATTTCCATGAAACATTCCACCAGCGAGATGGGCTTGACGCTGACGGGGACCCATGTGCAGTCGTTCTTGTCCTCCGTGCGGATACAAACGGCGGCGATCATTTTGTTGTCGACGATGCGGAAAGGGGCGGTCTGATCCGGCAAGGGGTTGCAGCATTCGTCGATGCGCAGGGGAACCACCAAATCCGGTTGCTGGCAGCCGATGTAAAATTCGAAAAGCTCCACGAAGGTCAGCAGCTGGCTGTATGCCGCGCTGGCGTATTCTTCTTCGACTTTTCTCCGTTGTTCGAACATGGAACAGATTTCAGCGTAAGCGGACATGGATGGCTCCTCCTGCGGATGCGTTTTGCCGAATAATATTCCGGGATATGATGGCGTTTCCCGTATAAGCGGCGGCCCGGAGGGGCAGGGAACGGCGCGTGCAAGCGCGGTTCTCCCGGCGGGAAACGCATCTCCTTGTTCTCTTTGCTGTTGTATTGCAACAAGCCTGTTGCAATGGAAAAGGGTTCCGCACGGAGCTTGCCGTTCCGTGCTACGCCTTTACCATGCAAGAAAGTTCAAAGATGATCAAGCGCCGGACAAGGAAAAGAACGTCCGGGTTCCCGCTTTTTATCGGGGCAATGCCGTGTGGGAACATGGTTTGCGGCGGCGTCTCCGGTACAGCCCGGACAGTGGGCCCCTTTTGCGGTCGGGAAAACGGAATCCGCTCCCTCTGTTTTGGGAAAAGGAGGGCAAGGGACGCTGGAGATCTTGGTGGCACTGCCGGGCGGAGGCGTATTTTTTGCGTCCGCCCTTCTCTGAAAACATTGAGGAAACCGTTCGGCCCCAAAGCTCTCAGAACTCTAAAGGGATATATAATGGCGGTTTCCCGGCGTTCGCGGCACCTTTTGCGCAAGGCACAAAACGAATCAGGAGGTTTTTCCATGCGTAAACTGATTGCTGTGACATACGATACGGAATTCAAGGCCGAGGAAGTGCGCCTTCAGTTCCTGAAAATGCAAAAGTCGTATCTGGTTTCCCTTGAGGACGCCGTGGTTGTTGAAAAAAAACAGAACGGCAAGGTGAAGCTGCACCAGATGTACAACCTGACCGCCAGCGGCGCTGTCGGCGGCGGTTTCTGGGGCGTGCTCATCGGCCTGATCTTCATGAACCCGCTGCTCGGCCTCGTGGTCGGAGCAGGAGCCGGTGCCGTCGCCGGTGCGCTGAGCGACGTGGGCATCAACGACGATTTCATGAAGCAGCTTGCTGAAAAGCTGACGCCCGGTACGTCCGCCCTGTTCGTTTTGGTCGACTCCGACCTCACCGACAAGGTGCTCGACGCCCTGCGCGGCACAGGCGGGACCGTTCTCCAGTCCTCGTTGTCCCACGAGGACGAAGCCAAGCTTCAGGCCGCCCTGAACAGCGCCCGCGCCGCTCAGAAGGATGCCGAATAGCCCGCTGGCGCTCCAAAAAGGCAGTATGAAAAGGCCGCTTCCTCAGGGAAAGCGGCCTTTTTGTATGCGTAATATGAGTGCTGTACAGGAATCTTCCCCCGTGCGTATAGACGGGATCGTGTTCCGCTTTATGCGCTTTCCAGCTGGCCGAGGTTGTCCACGACCAACGTGGGCTGGCGTTCGAGGCCGGGCAGGTCGCTGAGCTTGGCTTCCCCGCTGAGGACGAGGATGAAGTCGATGCCCGCGTTTTCGGCGAGCTTCTTGTCCGTGCTCAGGCGGTCGCCGACCATGACCATGTCTTTCTTGTCATAGGATTGAAGAAGCGTGCTGAGTACGGCGGGGTCGGGTTTGCCGAAGATATGTTGAGGGCGGCGTCCCGTAGCTGTTTCGAACAGCGACATGAAACTGCCCGCATCCGGGAGCGGCCCTTGCGGGGAAGGGCAGACGAGATCCGGGTGCGTGGCGAGGTAGGCGACTTCCGGATTTTGCAGCAGCAGGGCCGCGTGGGTGAGCTTTTCGTAGGTGAGCTCGGTGTCGTACGCCAGCACGACGGCTTCCGCGCCTTCGGATACGTCATAGCCGAGGACGTTCAGTTCCGGCATACGCTCGCGCAGGCACGCCACGAAGTCACGGTTCCCCACGGGGTACACCGTGCGGATGCCGTTCGCCCGCAGGTGGGCGATGAGCGGCGTCACCGGCGAAAGGATGCGGTCAAGCGTCGCCGGGATACCCATCCGGGTCAGCTTGTTGACATAGGTTGTCGGGGCCTTTGACGTATTGTTGCTGAGGAAATGGAAATCGATGGTGTCCCAGTGGCGGAGGATGAAGTCGACGGTTTCCTGAATGGGGATATCGCCGAGGTAGACCGTTCCGTCGAGATCCAGAACAAAACATTTCTTGTTGAGCATGGCAGTCTTCCGGGGATCAGTGTTGGAAAGCGCGTTACCATACGGAGACTTTGTGCGCCTGTCCAGCCGGATTGCCTTTGACGTTTCCCCACAGCCTGTTGAACCGAAAGGAAGAACAGGATAAAAGCGGGGAGCACAGGGAGGACACATGAGCAAAACTTCCGCTCGTCATCAGGCCTTGCAGGAGTTCCTTTCGGCCCGCGGCTACGCGACCATCGAGGATCTGGCCCGGCATTTTGAAGTGACGCCGCAGACGGTTCGTAAAGACATCAACGCGCTCGCCGAAGAGGGAAAAGTGCAGCGCTTCCACGGCGGGGCGGGCATGGTTTCCGGTTCGGAGAACATCGTCTACGATGAGCGCAAGGGCATCTGCCAGGAAGAAAAGCGCCGCATCGGCGCTCTGTTGGCGACGCACATCCCGGACGGCGTTTCCGTGTGCATCAATATCGGGACCACTACCGAAGAGGCGGCGCGCGCCCTGCTTGAGCACAAGAACCTGCGCGTGGTGACCAACAGCATCAATGTGGCTTCCATCTGCGCCCGCAATTCCTCCTTTGACGTAGTGGTCGCCTGCGGCACGGTGCGGCACAGGGACAACGGCATCGTCGGGGCCAGCGCCGAGCGTTTTATCCGCGAGTTCCGGGTGGACTACGGCATCATCGGCATTTCCGGCATTGACGAGGAGGGTAACCTGCTTGATTACGACTACCGCGAAGTCGCCGTGGCCCGTACCATCATCGAATGTTCCCGCCGCGTGTTCCTCGTGACCGACCGATCCAAGTTCGGGCGGCCAGCAATGGTTCGCGTCGCGCACCTTTCCGACATCAACGCGCTGTTCACCGACGGCCCTATCGACAAGAAGTGGGCGGATCTCATTCACGAGCACGGCGTTGAATTGTTCATGGTCTGAGGCGATTGGGGAGGCAGGGGAACCTTTCTTGGGAAAGGGGCCTCCTCCGTTTCCCGAAGCTGCCGGCGCGCACCCCTCCCTTCCAATGCTTCCGTTTTTATCGTGTCCTTCTTCGAAGCCGGGCGGGTATCCGCATGTAGGGGATATGAACTGGCTCTAGAGAAAAAAAAGCAGGTTGTACCAGAAATGGACGGCGGCGCAGAGCCAGAGCGAGCGGTGGCGTGTCCAGAGGGCCCCGAAGGCGAGCGAAGGGAAAAACGTCAAAGCCGCCATGAGGGGCGTATGCGTCGGCAGGTGGGAAAGCGCGAACAGGGCCGATGTCAGCAACATGCCGCCCGTAAACAGCCCCCATTTGCCCGGCACGCATTGCTCAAGCTGACGCTGGAGCAGGGCGCGGTACGCCAATTCCTCAGTCATGGCCGCGAATGCCAGACGCCACAATGGGGGCAGGCCGCCCGAAGGGAACAGCAGCCCGATGCCCCCGAGCAGGAAAGCCAGCCAGACCCACCGATCCCGGAACGAGCCGG
>ERZ835541.3493-NODE-3493-length-10837-cov-3.374049_pt1 | contig 10837 bp, 7 predicted proteins | sample MGYA00519945_ERZ835541 | MGnify/ENA primary metagenome ERZ835541 (study PRJEB31850, sample SAMEA3708780) | human gut metagenome | biome: human gut; feature: human-associated habitat; material: faeces | place: China | collected 2014 ...
TCAATCATCTTGCAGACGGCGGGACCGCTCGTGTCAATGCGCTTTCCCTGACTGCCAAGATCGCTTACGGTAATAACGGCTGCTGTATAGTCCATAAAAATCCTCTTTTCAAAATGATTTACATAATATTTGATTTGCACAAGAGTTTCTATAATACGCGTAGGGGTCGATGCCCACATCGACCCGACGGAATGCACTTTTTTATGAGAGTCTCCGGCGAATTCGTAACTTCCTCATGGGGCGATGTGGGCATCGCCCCCTACGTGCGAAGCATTACATAATTGAAATTATGTAATGTTTGTTACCTGATACCCAAATGCGGCCTCGCGCAGAAAGGGCAGAAGCTGCACCGCTTTGGCTACCGATAATATCGTATTTTCGTCCGGCATAGTGCGCCTTCTGCTCGTTTGTTTATAACCGATTCTAGCAAGCGCCGCCCGATACGTCAAGAATATCCGATAGATCCTGCCGATCTTCTGGCGCGTGCTTTTCTTTACATTTCTGAATTTTCTGACAAAATTTTTGCGGCAGATTTTCTGAAAAAGTTACAAAATTCTGAACATCCTTCAAGGCAGTTTTCTTTACTTGTTTTTTTGTCCGGAACGTGGTATAGTCCAGACAAAGATATAAGATGGATACGGCGCGGCTTCGATGAAAAGCGAAGCTGGGTCGCCGCTTTGCGTTTTTTGAACGCGAACGGATTCCACAGGAAGGAGACAGGCACATGGCAAAGCAGACGAAGAATGCTTCGTCCGGCGGCGAGAGCTTTATGGTAAAGCTTTCAACATTCATCGTAGACAAACGCAATTTGTTTTTCCTGATTACCATCATTCTTGTCATTTTCTCCATGTTTTCCCGCAACTGGGTCGAGGTTGAAAATGATCTGACGTTCTATCTGCCGGAGGATTCCGAGACGAAGAAGGCGCTGAACGTCATGGACGGGGAGTTTACCACCTACGGCACGGCTGAGGTCATGGTGGCGAACATCGCCTACGAGGACGCGGAGCGCATGCTCGATGACCTCAAAGAGATCAAGGGCGTGCAGTCGATCGATTTTGACGATACGACCGACCACTACAATAACGCTTCTGCGCTCTACAGCATCACATTCGATTACGACGAAACGGACGACGCCTGTCTCGACTCGCTCGACAAGGTCAAGGAGTACTTAAGCGGGCAGGATATCTACGTCAAGACAGAGCTTGGAAACACGCAGGCCGAGACGATTGAACGCGAAATCAACATAATTATGGTCTACGTCGCGATCGTCATCGTTGCGGTGCTGCTGTTTACATCCGAGACCTACGGCGAGATTCCAGTTCTGATCCTGACGTTCGGCGTTGGCATGATCGTCAATCAGGGCACGAACTACCTGCTTGGCAAGATCTCCTTCGTGTCGAATTCCGTCACGAGCATTTTGCAGCTGGCGCTTTCCATCGACTACGCCATCATCTTCTGCAACCGCTTTAAAGAGGAGCATAAGTCGCTTCCCATCCGCGAGGCGGTCATTCTCGCGCTGAGTAAATCCATTCCGGAAATCGGCGCGAGCTCGCTTACCACCATCGGCGGCCTGGTCGCGATGCTCTTCATGCAGTTCAGACTCGGCCCTGATATGGCCATCTGCCTCATTAAGTCGATTGGCTTCGCACTTCTGTCGGCGTTCGTTGTGATGCCGGGCCTGCTGGTTCTCTTTGGGCCGCTTATTGACCGGACGGGACACAAAAACTTCGTACCGAAGATCTCGTTCATCGGCTCGTACGATTACGCAACGCGGCATATTGTGCCGATCATCTTCATCGTCGTGCTGTTCTTCGCGTTCCGGCTGTCAAGCGATTGCCCGTACGCCTACGGCTACAGCGTTCTGTCGACTCCCAAGCTCAACGAGACGCAGATCGCCGAAAACATGATCGAGGACAACTTCTCGAGCAGCAACATGATGGCGCTCGTTGTCCCGAAGGGCGACTATGAAAAAGAGGCACAGCTGTTAAAGGAGCTCGAGAGCTACGACGAGGTCGACTACACGATGGGCCTTGCCAATATCGACGCGCTCGACGGCTATAAGCTGGCCGACAAGCTGACTCCGCGCCAGTTTGCGGAGCTCGCGGGGCTCGATTATGAGGCGGCGCAGGTCGTCTATGCGGCCTATGCGGCGGAAAACGAGAGCTACGGCGAGCTTGTCGGCAACATCGCAACCTATAAGGTGCCGCTCATCGATATGTTTCTCTACGTCTGCGATAAGGTGGATTCCGGCGTTGTGACGCTCAGTGACGAGCAGACTGACATGCTCCACGACGCGGAGGTCCAGATGACGAGTGCCAAAAATCAGCTGCAGGGCGAGACCTACAGCCGCATGCTCCTGTATCTGACGCTTCCGGTGAGCGGCGACGAGACCTATCACTTTACAGACAAAATTCTGGAGATTGCCAGAAGCTACTATCCGGACGAGGACGTGTTCCTGGCGGGCAACTATGACTTCGAGAAGTCCTTCGCGGTCGATAACACGGTCGTGAGCATTGTGTCGGTCCTCATCGTTCTGGTGGTGCTGCTCTTCACGTTCAACTCCGCCGGTATGCCGCTGCTGCTGATCCTCGTCATTCAGGGCAGTATCTGGATCAACTTCTCGTTCCCGACCATTACGGGCAAATACCTCTTCTTCCTCGGCTACCTCGTCGTCAGCTCCATCCAGATGGGCGCGAACATCGACTATGCGATCGTCATTGGCAGCCGCTATCAGGAGCTGAAGGCGAAGATGACCAAGAAGGCGGCCATCATCGATACGCTGAACTTCGCGTTCCCGACGATCATTACCTCGGGCTCGATTCTTGCCATCAGCGGCTTCCTCATTGGTAATCTGACTTCTGAGCCCGTCATCGCAGGCATCGGCGAGAGCTTAGGCCGCGGCACGGTCATTTCAATCTTCCTTGTCATGCTCGTCCTGCCGCAGATCCTGCTGACCGGCACGGCCTTCATCGACAAGACTTCGTTCTCCATGCCGGGCGTGAGCGTCGGCGAGCACCGGGCGCTTACCGGTAAGGTCTTCGTCAACGGCATGGTGCGCGGCCACATCAGCGGCAATGTGCGCGGCCAGATCTGTGCGATGGTCGACGGCGATGTGGACCTGAACGTCATTTCCGGTTCGGCGGACGAGGAATCAGACGCGCCGGGAGACGATACCCCACCGGACGGCGGCGATCCCGATGACCATGGGGCGGCGGAAGCTGCTCCGGAAGAGAGCGGAAGGGAGGAAGAGTGTCATGTTTAACTGCGCAAAAAAGCTTCTCTCTTTGCTCCTGGTTCTGAGCCTGCTGCTTGCACTTCCCATGACGGCGCTGGCTGCGGAGGGAGATGAGAAAACCATCTCTGTTTCGTCAGCGGAGGACCTCTTGACGCTCTCGGAAAGCTGCAAGCTCGATACATGGTCGGAGGGCGTGACGGTTGAACTGGAGGCGGATGTGTCGCTTGAGGGCGTAGCGTTTTCACCCATCGCGAGCTTTGGCGGAACGTTCCACGGAAACGGTCACACCATCAGCGGCCTGAGCCTGTCCGAGGGGCTTTCCCTTGCGGGATTGTTCCAGCGCGTGCAAAAGGACGCGCGCATTGAAGACTTAAACGTCAGCGGCACCGTCAAGGCCTCCAGCACCTGCGAAGCGGCGGGCGGTCTTGCGGGGCGGAACGCAGGCACGATTGAAAACTGCTCGTTCTCCGGCAATATCGCCGGAAGCAGCACCACGGGTGGTCTCGTGGGGCAGAACACGGCGGACGGCCTGATTCGAAATTCCTCCTCCAACGGTGCGGTCACGGGCACAAAAATGACCGGCGGCGTTGCGGGCGAGAACCGCGGCAAAATTGTAAGCTGCACGAACGGCGTGTATGTCAATACCGTCAGCGGCGATCAAGCGCTTTCGCTCGAGAACATCAATCTTGATTTTTCACTCGATATGACGAAGCTGACCGCCGGCGGCGCGCTTCTTTCCTCGTTCGATACCGGCGGCATCGCTGGCTACAACGCGGGAACCATTCGGGGCAGCGAAAACCGCGCGATTGTCGGCTATCAGCATGTGGGCTATAACGTCGGCGGTATCGCGGGCAGAAGCTGCGGCTATATCACGGACTGCGAAAACAGCGGCGCGGTCTATGGCCGGAAGGATGTCGGCGGTATCTGCGGGCAGATGGAGCCGTACGTTGAGATGCAGCTCTCGGAGAGCACGCTGTCTAAATTACAGACACAGCTGAATGAACTCAGCACCCTCGTCGACAAGGCGGCAAATGACGCGGATGGCGGCGCGGGCGGCATTTCCTCGAGCCTTGGCAGCATGTCCAATCTCGTCAAGAACGCGACAGACTCGGTAAGCGATCTCAAGGTCAACATCGACGCGAACGGCTCGCTGCTCGGACAGGGCGGCGCAAGCGGCTCTGCGGGCATTACGGTTACGCCGCCGAGCGTCTCTGTAGATGGCGGCCTTGGCCACGGCTCGGGCCTTGACATTTCGCTCGAACCGGGCTCTATCTCGATTGACCACGGCTCCGGCGCAGGCGCTGGTGTTTCGGTCGATGGGGAACCCGGCGGACTGGATATCGGAAGCGACCTGACCGCTGGAGGCCTACTCTCCGGCAATGCACAGATTGTGGCCGCGCCCGATCTTGGAAACCTCAACTCCGCCATCGGCGGACTTTCCGGCCAGATCAGCCGCCTGAATGGTGCAATCTCCGGCACGGTCGGGCAGCTGGCAGACGATATGCGCCAGATCAACAAGAAATTCGGCGAGATCACTGACACGCTCGAGACGGCGATCTCCGACGCGGCGAGCAATGTGGGCGACGTGATTACCGACGCGTCGGCCATCGACGTTGACCTGATCACACTCGGCAAGGTGCACGACAGCCGGAATACCGCCTATGTAGACGGCGATATCAGCGTCGGCGGCATTGCGGGTTCGATGGCGATCGAATACAGCTACGACCCCGAGGACGACGTGACGAGTGACCTTTCGGCGGACTATAAACGGCAGTACGAGCTCAAGGCCGTCATTCAGGAATGCACGAATGAAGGCTCCATTCAGTCCAAGCGCAGCTACGCGGGCGGTATCTGCGGCCGTATGGATTTGGGCTTAATTACGGACTGCAATGGCTTTGGCAGTGTCACGAGCGATTCCGGCGACTATGTCGGAGGCATTGCCGGGCAATCCGGCGCGACCGTGCGCCAAAGCTACGCCAAGTGCACACTTTCAGGCGCCAAATACGTCGGCGGCATCATCGGCGCGGGTGCAGAGCAGACCGTTTCCGGCGCATCCAGCACGGTCTCCGGCTGCTACAGCATGGTGGAAATCACAAACGCCGCGCAGTTTTCCGGCGCGATTTCCGGCTCTGACGCGGGCGATTTTGCGGAAAACTACTTTGTCTCGGATACGCTTTCGGGTCTGGACACCGTGAGCCAGGCCGGTAAGGCAGAGCCGATTACGTGCGAAGAGCTTCTGGATGTGGCGACGGTTCCCGATGAGATGCGGCAGATGACGCTGAAATTCGTCGCGGACGATACGGTGCTCAAATCCCAGACCTTTGACTATGGCGACAGCTTTGACGCGGATATTTACCCGGAAATCCCGGAAAAGGACGGCTACTACGGTGCGTGGGATGTGACAGAACTGGATGACCTGCACTTTGACACGACGGTCACGGCTATCTACACCCGTTATGTCACAACCGTTCCCAGCGAGGTCAGCCGGGACAGCGGAAGACCGGTCTTCTTTGTCGACGGCAGCTATGACGACGACGCGCAGCTTACCGCGCAGGCCATGGCGCAGACAAACTCCGGCCTGTCTCCTGTCAGCGCGGGACTGTCTGACGCGATTGGACACTATATGTCGGTCAATCCGTGGTATACCTGGTTCTCCGCGCCGATTACGAAAGAGGTCGTCGAGCAGTGGGAGATCACGATTCCGTCGGACGGCGCTTCGACGCATACGGTGCATTATCTCTCTCCGAGTGAGTCGACAAGACATCTGTCCGTTTTCGTCCGGCAGGACGGCAGCTGGAAGAAGGCGAACGCGGATACCTTCGGCAGCTACCTGACCTTCGACATTACCGGCGAGCAGGCGGAGATCGCCATCGTCTCGGTGCTCCACATCTGGTGGGTCTGGACGATTCTGGCGGTCCTGATTCTCGGCATTCTCGTTCTGGTCATCCTCCTGATCTGCAAGGCGAAGAAGCGCCGGCAGAAGGCGAACCCTGTTGCGGCTGATGGCGGCGAGGAGGCGCAGAGCGAGACGCCCAAAAAGAAGAAGTTCCCCATCTGGCTGACGGTGCTTCTGATGGTTCTTGCGCTGGCGGCTGCGGCGGTCTCGGTGTACCTTTTCGTGCTTCGCAGCAAGTTCGCTCCCTATGAGGCTTTGGCCGAGCTGAACAGCGCGTCGGAGCTGTCGATGGATTTGCAGCTGGATGCGGAAGTGGACGAGGAAACGCTGGATCTGTCGGCAAGCGTCTCGAGAAAGACAGCGGGCGGCCATAAGGTGACGCGCGTGGGCTTTGGTGATCTGCCGCTCTACTACGCGGAAAACCTCGTTGTGCTGGAAAACGGCACAGCCTATCAGCTGACGGACGAATTCCCGGATTATTCTGCCGTCTTGTCGAACCTGACGACACTTTACAAGCAGGCGAGCTTCACAACCGCGAAAGATGGCGATGAGACCATCTACGGCGTGAGTGTGGAGGGTGACGGCGCGAGAACGCTTTTGCAGCTGCTATTGCCCACAACGAGCGGCAAGCTCCCCGACAGCCAGCAGCTGTCTGCCGAGGTGCGCATGGAAGACGGCGAGATCGAGAAAATTACGATCTTCGCCTCCGGAACGATGAAGGACAAGGCGCAGACGCCGTTTACGCTTTCCGTAACACTCGATGATTTTGATGCGTCCGCCGGGTTCTCCGTGCCAGACGAGGTGCTCGAAAGCCTCGATAAGACTTACGCCGACGGTGAGCTTCCGGTCATCACGAGCGATCTCTTCCGGCTGCTGGACGGCTGGGCGAACCTCTTCGCGCGCGAGACGCTGGCGGCGGATCTGGATGTTTCCGTCGACTGCGGTCCCGTTGTCGTCAAAAACGCGCTGCGGTATTACCGGCAGAAGGTCGACGGCGTGACGGTCAACTGCATCAACAAGAGCGGTCTTAACATCTTCTTCTCCGACACGGGAAGCGCCGTGAATGCCGATGGCGAGGAAGCATCCAGTGAGGCGAAGAGCCTTACCGGAACGGCGAAGCTTCTGGATGTGGTCTATCTCGTCTGCCAGAACGGCGAATTTGAGGTGACGCATGATGGCAGCGCGTACCAATATTCTGTCACGATGGACAGCCGTTCGATGGAGGAACTGCTTTCCGTCCTCGCACCCGACGCGGCGGATCTGGATATTGACTTCTCCGAGAGCAAGGTTGCGGTCACGATCGAAGATGATGTCGTTACGAAGCTCACGGTGTCCTGCGGCGGCTCTGTGAAGGTGCTGCTCACACAGGCGAGCGCCAATGTTGACGCAGACATCACCTTTACCGACGCGCAGATGCCGGAGGTACCGGACAGTGTGCTCAGCGCACTGCGATAAGAATCGAAAACGCCCTCCGAAGACTTCGGAGGGCGTTTGTCTCTGTATGGAAGACGCACACATGGAAGTGTGTAAAATTTGTGGAAAATTTCAGAAAAATTTTAAACATACGCTGAAATTTCAGCTATTTTTTATAAAAAACTGTCTTGCCGGGCCGAACACAAATGAGTATAATAGAGCCATATTTTACGGCAGAGGTTTGCAGACTGCCGAAGAAAGCGGAGGAAAAGGATGAAAGCAATTGTCAGCATCGTCGGTAAAGATCAGGTGGGCATTATCGCAAATGTGTGCAGTGAGCTCGCTGCCTGCAACATCAACATTCTCGAAATCAGCCAGAAGATCATGGACGGCTTTTTTACCATGATGCTGGTGACAGACCTGTCCGGCTGTGACAAACCGCTTGATGAAGTGTCCGATCGGCTCCAGACCTGCACGGAGGGAAAGCAGCTTTCCGTCCGTATTCAGCGCGAGGACATGTTTGACGCAATGTACAAGCTCTGAGGTGCCGCCATGCCGAGTTTACAGAAAGTCATTGACGCGATCGACATGATCGACAAGCAGCATCTGGACATCCGCACGATCACGATGGGCATTTCGCTTTTGGACTGCGCGAGCGAGGATGCGGGTCGCTGCTGCGAGAAAATTTACGATAAAATCTGCCATAAGGCCGAAAACCTCGTCAAAACCGGCGAATCGATTGAGCGCGAGTTCGGTATCCCGATCGTCAACAAGCGCATCTCCGTGACACCGATGGCGCTCGTCGCCGGAAGCTGCCGGACGGAGGACTATGTGCCCTTTGCGCTCACGATGGACAAGGCCGCGAAGGCCTGCGGCGTGAACTTCATCGGTGGGTTCTCTGCGCTCGTGCAGAAGGGCTTTACGACGGGTGATGAAAAGCTGCTGCGCGCAATTCCGCAGGCGCTGGCGCAGACGGATATCGTGTGTTCGAGCGTCAACGTCGGCTCGACGAAGGCCGGTATCAATATGGATGCGGTGGCGCGGATGGGAAAAATCATCAAGGAGACGGCGCATTTGACGCGCGAGCAGGATGGCCTTGGCTGCGCGAAGCTTGTGGTGTTCTGCAACGCCGTTGAGGATAACCCCTTTATGGCGGGGGCGTTCCACGGTGTCGGCGAGGCCGAGTGTGTGGTAAGCGTCGGCGTATCCGGCCCGGGCGTTGTCCACCATGCGCTGCAATTCTGCAAGGGCGAAAAATTCGACGCGGTCGCCGAGACGATCAAGAGAACCGCGTTCCAGATCACGAGAATGGGTCAGATGGTTGCGGCAGAGGCGGCCCGGCGGCTTGATACCGAGTTTGGCATCGTCGATCTGTCCCTGGCCCCTACGCCTGCCATCGGAGACAGTGTGGCGCGAATTCTCGAGGAAATGGGCCTTGCGGTCTGCGGCACGCACGGAACGACGGCGGCTTTGGCCCTGCTCAACGACGCCGTCAAGAAGGGCGGCGTCATGGCCTCCAACCATGTCGGCGGCCTGTCGGGCGCTTTCATCCCCGTCAGCGAGGACGACGGCATGATCCACGCCGCCGAGTGCGGCTGCCTCACCATTGAAAAACTGGAGGCCATGACGGCTGTCTGCTCTGTGGGCATCGACATGGTCATCATCCCCGGCGACACCACCCCTGCCGTCATCAGCGCCCTCATCGCCGACGAAGCCGCCATCGGCATGGTCAACAGCAAGACCACCGCCGTCCGCGTCATCCCGGCCATCGGCCGCAAGGCGGGCGAAGTGCTGGACTTCGGCGGCCTGCTGGGCTACGGCCCCATCATGCCGGTCAACCAGCGTGACCCCTCCGTCTTCATCAACCGCGGCGGCAGACTCCCCGCCCCGATGCAGTCGCTGAAAAATTAAAGAATAATTTTCTAAAAACAGGCCCATCCTCTGGATAAACTTTCCAAGAGGGGGCCTGTTTTTTATGTTATCCCGCCGCGAAATGGGGGCGCTGTGTACCTCGCTGCTGTTCTGCCTTCTGCTGTCGCTGGGGGCAGGCTGGGCGCAGAGCCAGCTCACCACCGCCGACCAGCTTGCCGCCGATACCCTGCGGCTCCACATCCGGGCCGACACCGACTCCGTGCGAGACCAGAGCGCGAAGCTGGCTGTCCGGGACGCCGTGCTGGCCCTCACCGACGAAGCCTGCCCGGCGGACAGCCGGGCCGATGCCCGGGCGTGGGCGGCGGAAAGTCTCGTCCGCTTCGAGCTGACGGCCCGCCAGACACTGGCCGCTCTCGGCATCCGCGCACCGGTGAAAGCCCGCCTCGTGAATATGTACTTCCCCACCCGGCGCTATGACGGCGGGGCTCTGCCCGCCGGGCGGTACGACGCGGTGCGGCTGGACATCGGGACGCGGCGGGCAGGCCGGAACTGGTGGTGTGTGCTCTACCCGGGTCTCTGCCGGTCAGCCTGCGGCGGGTACGACACGCCTGCCGAAAATGACCTTGTCTGCGGGGAGTATATCGTCCGGTTCCGGTTCGTGGAGTGGTGGGGCGGCCTCACCGCGCCCCGGGAGGACGTGGTGCTGGCCGGGTGAACAGGCCGTCGGCCCGCCGCATAGGATGAGCGCGGAAGGAGTGTGACAACACTATGGCAATTCCTGCTTACTACTCGCTCATCCAGCGCGGCAGCTCCGGCCCGGACGTGGCCCTCGTGCAGACCTGGCTCAACGGCATCCGGGACAGCTGCACCTGGCACGCCGCCCTCACCGTGGACGGAAAGTTCGGCGCAAACGCCGAGAAGGCTGTCCGGGAGTTCCAGCTCCGGTACGGCCTCAAAGAGGACGGCAAAGTGGGCGCGAACACCTGGAACGTGCTCTACGCCCGCTACACGGCCAAACACGGCCTCATCGTCCCCTACCCCGGCATCGTGCTGCGGAGCGGCAGCGCGGGCGGCTGCGTCCGGCTGGTGCAGCAGAAGCTCAACACCGAGGGCGAGCGGCTCACCACCGACGGCAAGTTCGGTGCCAGCACCGTCGCCGCCGTCAAGCGCTACCAGACCCGCCACAGCCTGACCTCCGACGGCTCCGTGGGCAAAGACACCTGGGAAAAGATGTTCCCTGCCGCGTGACGTGAAGACGGAAGAGCCTCCCGAAAGGGGAGGCTCTTTTCGATTTGATGTATCTTTTTGTCGAAAAAAAAAAAAAAAAATAATAAGGAGCCCGGGTTGCGGCTCCCAGCGTCTGCTTCGCTGTCGCTTGCATCCTGCTGGCCGCGGCCCCAACAGCTCCTCCCTGTTTCCGC
>ERZ835541.3496-NODE-3496-length-10833-cov-3.504546_pt1 | contig 10833 bp, 10 predicted proteins | sample MGYA00519945_ERZ835541 | MGnify/ENA primary metagenome ERZ835541 (study PRJEB31850, sample SAMEA3708780) | human gut metagenome | biome: human gut; feature: human-associated habitat; material: faeces | place: China | collected 2014 ...
TTTTTTTAATTTTTTTTGTTTTAATCAGGTTTTTTTTTTAAAAAAAAAAAGAAGAACATCCATATATTCTTCTTTATTCTTTAGAAAAAACCCACTTCATTTGTACATTATAACTTAATAAAAATAATAATAAATCACCTACAGGTTTAGCAAGCTTTTCAGACATAATACCTAATGTAGAAAAAACATAAACAAAAAGTGTAGACAAAATTGTAATAATAACTGTTAGAATCAAAAAACGAATAGCTGTCTGTCTATTGTTTGTTTTTCCTTTAAAAACATATTTTTTATTAACTACATAATTAACAATTGTAGAAATAACCCTAGCGATAAGACTTGCTAGAGCAATACGCCAAAAATCACTTGTCATCCATATTTTTAAAACATCTAATAAAATCCACGCTAATAAAACATCTATTATAGAACTAATAATAGAGGAAGATACAAAGCGAATAAGATGTAAGAAGATAACATAAATAATTTGAGAAGTTTTATTTTTTGGATGAAAAGCTTCTTGTGATAATTTTTTGACCTTGATTTCTTCTATATCATGTTGATTTTGTACTTGATCTATTAAAGCTTGTACTTCATAACAGTTTTCATCAACTTCTAGCATTTCATCTAAATAAGATGTTGAAAAGCCAAACAATTCACTGTCGACATTGATAAATTTTTGATTATAAATAAGTGAAAATAATTGAGATAGAATCTTTTTCCCTTGATGATGCACAAAATAGAATTTAGATGCATCCTCAGTAATTGATTGACTCATTTGATCAATTAAATTTAAATCATATTCATTTTCTAAAATAAGAATTCCTTTTTTATCCTTTAAGTGTTCTTTTACATACTGATATCCCTTTTTTAAAGCATAGCCTTTTCCTTTAAAATGTGGATAATTAATGATTTTACAATCATAGACCATCCTTTCAAAAACAGCGTGATAATTTTCATCAGAGCCATCATTAATTACAACAACATCATAATTTTTTTCTTTTAACTTTTTAACATAGTTTATAATCCTCTCCCTAGGATTATAAACTGGTATTAAAATAACCATTTTACTAAACATATTCATCCCTCATCATATCTATGATACATGAATGTGTTTTAAAGTACAAACCTATGAGAAAAAATTATTCTTAATTTTTCTTAATAATTAATTTATGAGTTTCTAGTTATTTACTATTTTTTATGCTAAACTACTTTTGTTTAAAAGGGAGAAAGTTTATGAATTTTAAAAAGAATTATAAAGGAATGTTATTATGTTTGATTATTGCCATTCCTTGTTGGTTTTTAGGAAAGAAGTTTCCTATTGTAGGTGGTCCTGTCTTTGGGATTATTCTAGGTATGATTATCACACTTTTTATCAAAGATAAAAAAGACTTACAATCAGGAATTACTTTTACCTCAAAGAAGATTTTACAATATGCGGTTATCTTGTTAGGATTTGGAATGAACCTATCTGTTGTATTACAAACAGGTAAACAATCATTACCTATCATTCTAGCAACGATTTCTACATCACTTATTGTTTCTTATGTATTACATAAAGCAATGAAGATACCAAGTAAGATATCCACACTTATTGGTGTAGGATCTTCGATTTGTGGTGGTTCAGCCATTGCAGCAACAGCACCCGTGATTGAAGCGAGCGATGAAGAAGTAGCTCAAAGTATTTCTGTTATCTTTTTATTTAATATGATTGCTGCATTATTGTTTCCTACTCTTGGAACAGTTCTTGGTTTTTCTACAAAGAGTGGTGAAGCATTTGGTATTTTTGCTGGAACAGCCATTAATGATACATCTTCAGTTACTGCTGCAGCTTCTACATGGGATTCAATGTACCATCTACAAAGTGCTACTTTAGATAAAGCTGTTACTGTAAAACTTACAAGAACACTGGCTATTATTCCTATTACTTTAGTTTTATCTTTTTTTAAGTTAAGAAAGAATAAAGATGGTCAAAAGGTTAATTTAAAGAAAGTTTTTCCTTTCTTTATTATTTATTTTGTTTTAGCTTCACTTATTACAACAATATCCATTCATATGGGTGTATCTGCTAATTTCTTTACACCATTTAAAGAATTAAGTAAATTTTTTATTGTTCTAGCAATGATGGCTATAGGATTGAATACAAATGTTATTCAATTAATTAAAAAAGGTGGAAAACCTATATTATTAGGATTTATTTGTTGGATCAGTATTACCTGTATGAGTTTATTTATGCAACATATATTAGGAATTTGGTAAAAGCTCTTAGGAGCTTTTTTTGTTAAGAATATGTTAAGTCTATATACATTACCTTAAGAAAGTGTTAATCTACTTACGGATTGTGAGGGATTATATATGAAACTAACAAATATTTTTTCTATGTTAGGTGGTTTAGCGCTTTTCCTTTATGGAATGAATATGATGTCTAATGGATTAGAGCTGGCTGCTGGAAATAAAATGAAAACGATTCTTGAAAAATTAACATCGAATCGTATTTTAGGAGTTTTAGTTGGTGCTTTAGTAACTGCTATTATTCAATCTTCATCAGCAACTACAGTAATGGTTGTAGGTTTTGTTAACTCTGGATTGATGTCTTTAACAAGTGCTGTTTGGGTAATTATGGGAGCTAATATTGGAACAACCATTACTGGTCAATTGATTGCAATTGATATTACAGCAATTGCACCTTTAATTGCTTTTATTGGTGTAGCAATGATTGTTTTCTTTAAAAGTAAAAAATTAGATGCTTTTGGAAGTGTCATTGGTGGTTTAGGTATTTTATTTATAGGAATGGAAACTATGTCTAACGCTATGGTTCCGCTTCGTACTATGCCAGAGTTTGTAGGATTAATTTCTAAATTCCAAAATCCATTTATTGGTATTTTAGTAGGAGCGTTATTTACTGCACTTATTCAAAGTTCTTCTGCTTCTGTAGGTATTTTACAAGCTTTAGCTAAAAGTGGCGTTATGACTTTATCATCATCTATTTATGTTTTATTTGGTCAAAATATTGGAACTTGTATTACTTCTGTTTTAGCTTCTATTGGGACAAGTAAAAATGCTAAAAGAACAACTATTATTCATTTAACTTTTAATATTATTGGAACTGTTATATTTGTAAGTATTAGTATGTTATTTCCTTTTGCTCATTTGGTTGAAAGTATAACACCAAATAATGTTGCTGCTCAAATAGCTAATGTACATACAATATTTAATGTTGCTACAACATTATTATTACTTCCAATTGGAACAAAATTAGTTGATCTTGCTAAGATGATTTTACCTGATGATCCAGAAGATCATCAACAACTAATTTTGCTTTCTCTTCTCCAGCTTTATCAAGTACCGCATGTCCCTGATGCATCATAAGAATACGATTTCCATATTCTACGGCATAACGCAAGTGCTATTGCGAATACTCAATTATTTAATGAAACTCAACATATGTTAAATGTAGCTAATCATAATGTTAAACGTGCATTTGAATTATTAGATCATTTTGATCAAGAAAAATATGAACGTTTATTAAAGGATGAAGAATATATTAATTATTTGAATCAACAAATTATTGATTTTACTACAGAAGTTATTTCAAATGAGTTTCCTACAGAAGGTTCTCAAACAATTGTATTATTTTTAAAACTCTCATCTGATTTAGAAAGAATCGGTGATCATGCTATTAATATTGCTTCAAGAGCACAAAAATTAGCTGAGGATGATACGCATTTTTCTCAAGATGCTTTAAAAGAAATAAGTATTATGGAAAGTTTATGTAATAATATCTTAGATGAACTGATTATTTTAGATTATGATGAGTTTAAAAATATCGTTGATAAAGTTGATGTTATGGAAGATAATATTGATAAAACTCAACATCAATTCACTGTTAATCAATTAATTCGTTTAAAAGAAAAGAAATGTTCGACTGAAAATAGTATTATTTATACTAAGATTTTAACTGATTTTGAAAGAATTGGTGATCATGGTTTAAATATTGCTGAAAGCTTATATCATATTCGTAAAATCATGAAACAAATGAAAATGATTAAACCAGAAATAGAAGAATAAAGAAAAAAGATTTCTTATATTATATGCATAATATTTGAAATCTTTTTTTATAAATGACATGGAAATGTAATAATTAAAATAAATGAATCCATTAAATCTTGAATGAAGCATTGTCCTTGATGTATTTCTATAATCTTATTAACACTTTTTAATCCAATCTTATTACTTTCAACTTCATGATTTATTTCTTTCTTTTCATTTTCAAAAACTATTTTTATATTTCCTTTTTCAATACTTATTTGTAAATAAATGGGTTGCTCTTTTCTTGCATATTTTTGGATATTAGAACATATATTATCCATCATTCTTTTCATCATTGATAAATCTAATTGTAATTGTACTGATGAAATTGTTATCTCTTTTTCAATCTTAAACCCTTCTAATTCTAAATACTCTAAATGTTCTTCAATATATTGAATAAATGATTCACTACTTATTGTTTCTAAACTTGGAATTAAATCATCATTATAAACCAAAGAATATTCAAATGTCTTATTAGATAAATCTTTAATTTGTTCAGTCTTTTCAATACAACTATTTAAATAATGATCCATTTGTTTTTCATCTTTATAACAATGTAAACATAAAATATCTAAATAGCCTCTTAAAGCGGTTAAAGGTGTTCTCAAATCATGTGATAAACAAGTAATCATTTCTTGATGCGATTCTTTTATCCTTGCTTCATTTTGATAATTAGAAGCTAATGTTATTCTTAAAGTATCCATCTCTTGAGCTAAAATAGCTAATTCATCATGGCTCATAATCGTCATAGCATGACTCAAATCCCCTTGTGACATATTTAATACTTCTTGTTTTAAAATATTAATATATTTAACTTTTCTTTTAATAAAAATAAAAGTTGGTAAAAAGAAAATAAGTAAACTAACAAACAAAGCAACATAAAAATAGTATTTTACATACTTTAATAAATGCATAGAACTAACATAAACAATTCCCTCGCCATCTTTAAATTTCACTGATCCACTTATCAATCTATTAAAAGAATACTGTTCAAAATCATTTTGTAAACTATATAACGGTGTAATTCCTACAGGTTCATCCAATACTTTACCAAAATCTCCTCCTAGAAAATTATCTTCTGCATCATCATAAATATAAACATTGGTATAAATATCATGTTTTTTTAATAATTTTTTTAATGCTTTTTTATCTTCTTTATTTTTAGAATAAAGATTGATTTCTTGTGCTTCTTGTTCAAATCTTTTAAAAAATTTATCCTCATTAAAGGGTTTTTCTATAGAATCAATATAATCATAAAATTCTGTCACATTTTCTCGAAAAGCTGCATAACACAAAACAGCAAGCATAGCCGAAGAAAGAAGTAGTAAAACAATTTTCATTGATAAATTCAAGTTCTTTTTAATCAATATAATACCCCTTTCCCCAGACAGTTTTTATAATTCGAGGATTTTGAGGATCTTCTTCAATCTTCTTTCTTAAATTACGTATATGTACCATAATTGTATTATTAGCCCCATAATAATAGTTTTCATGCCAAATAGTTTCAAACAACTGACTTGCTGAAATAACTTGTTTACGATTTAAAACTAAATAATCTAATATCTCATACTCTATATCTGTTAAAGATAACTTATTTTTATTTAAATAGACTTCTTTATGTTCTTGATCAATTTCTAAATCATTTAATCTAATAATTGCTTTTGCTTCCTCTTTTTTACCTTGATATACATGATATCTTCTAAGTAAAGCTTTTACCCTTACATTTAATTCATTATAAGAAAAAGGTTTAGTTAAATAATCATCCCCACCACTTGAAAAACCTAATGTTTTATCACTTTCTTGACCTTTAGCCGTTAAAAATAAAATAGGAGCATTTGTCTTTTCTCTCATTAATAAACAAACCTGATATCCATTCATCTCTGGCATCATCACATCTAAAATAATTAAATCAATAGAATCATCTAATAATTCTAAAGCCTCTTTTCCATTTTTAGCTTCTATAATTTGATATCCTTCGTTTGTAAGTAAAACGTGTATGACTTCCCTAATATCATCATGATCATCTACTACCATTATCTTTTCATTCATAAACTTCTCCAATCCTTAGCCTTTACCCAATTTTCATATTTCATCATATGATTTAAATGTCTCATTACTTTCTTTTGTGATGTATAATCATTGATTAATTTCATTTTAGCATCATATTGATTTATTTTCTTTAAATTTTCAGGTACATGATTTTTTTTATAATACTTACCAAAATAATATAAATTTTGTTGAGAACACTTTATACTGACTATCTGTGAAGTTAAACGGTGATGTATATGTCCATACTCTCCTAAAGGATTATGACTTACAACACATTTCCACTTCTTTTTATGACTCAAATAAGCAACATCCTTTTCTATACTTCCTTTTACATGCACCCATGAATCTCTTTTACCATTTGTCTTATCAGGATAATCAAAGATTAAACCTTGATTATGTGTTTCTTTCATTATTTTCATAAATTCTTTTCTTCTCGTTGGATTATTTCCATTCGTTAAACAAACAACTAAATAGTGTCCTTTTAATAAATGATTACCACCCCATATCGTTTCATCATCAGGATGAGCAACAATCATCAACTTTTGACAATCATTTAAATCGATTTGATCTATTTCATTTTGATGTCTACAAGATTCATGATCTGTAAAAAAACATCCTAAAACAACTAATATACAAATTAATATTCTCTTCATTTTTATCACCTCTTATACCTTATCACTTCTTTCTTAATAACAATTCATAAGAATTCTTAAGACTTTCTAAAAAGAATAACCACAATTTATAAAGTTGTTTAGGATTTCTTTAGAATTAATTAAGGCGATTATTAAGAATTCATTGATACAATTCTTTTCGAGGTAAAAAAAGATGAAAAGAAAAGATTATTTATATATATTCCTTTTAATAATGATTCCCTTGTTATTTTTATTTATTATCACAAGTCAAAACTTATTATTTGGAAATAAAGTTGATTGGTTTAATCAACATATTACAATTGCTGATGCATTAAGACATGCGATAAGAGAAGAAGGAACTATTTTTCCTACTTATCTTTCTCATTTAATGTCAGGAGTTAATATTTATTATTTTTCTTATTATGGTTCTTTAAGATTTGATGTTTTATTAGGAGCACTATTTATCAATGTAAAGATGATTGATCTTTTTATTGGTTATCAAGTATTTCTTTTAATTCTAACAAATTTAACTTGTTATTTTTTCCTAAAAGAACATTTAAAAAGAAATGATTTATGTTTTTTATTAAGTTTATTTGTTTTATTATCTTCTATCTTTTTTCAATTTCACAAACAAGTCATATTTGTGAATTATATGCCTTTTTTATTTTTGATGTTAAGAAGTATTGATCATTATTTTATTAATCATCATTTTACAGGCATTATTATTTGGGGAAGTTGTATTGTTTTACATAGTTATTTTTATTGTATTGCTTGTTTTATTGTTTGTTTTATTTATTTCGTTATGCAATGTGCCAATCATAAAGAATATAAGAAACCTTTATTTCATTTATTAATAGCTTATGTAGGTATTGTATTACTAACTGCTATTTATACAATTCCTACTTTATATGTTATTGTTGATGGTAGTAAAAGTGTAAGTTCAACACATCTATTAGATTTATTAATGCCTACCTTTTCTTTAAAAGGTTTACTTTATAACAACTATGGTTGTGGATTTACATATCTTATTTGGATTTTAATTGTATGTGGTCTATATAAAAAGAAAACACGTTTACTATCATTAATTATTATAATTTCTATGTTTTGTCCTTTAATTTGTTTTATAATGAATGGTTTTTTATATGCTAGAAGTAAAATACTCATTGTATTTATACCTCTCATTATTTTACAAGCAGGTTTAGTTTTAGAAGATTTCACTTTTAGAATCAATTATTCTATGCTTATTTTAATTATTTTACCATTATTTTTTATCACTCAACCTTATCTTGTATGTATTGATTTAATCGTCAGCTTAATCATTCTTTATTTTTATAAGCACCATCAACAAATAGTTTTTATCTATTTATTGATTCCTTTACTTGTTGTTTATTTTAATAATCCAACAACAAGTTTTATATCAACAAAACAATATCAAAACTATTCAAATAAAGAAGCAGAAACACTCATTCAAAGAAATAAAATCAACACTTTAGTTAATTTAAACCAAAGCAAACAAAATATGAATCAAACATATCAAAATCAAATAACACGTATTTCTGGTTATACATCAACAAACCATAAATTATATAATTCATATTTATATGATACATTGAAATTGCCTATTTCAATTAATAATCGTGTTGCCCAAATAGATCAAAATCATCTCTTTTATTTAAAACTGATGTCTGTTGATTCTATTGTTTCTAAAAAGAAAATTGAAGGATATCAAAAAGTTGATGAAATAAATGATTTAAAGCTTTATCAAAGTCAAGATGTTAAACCTATCGCTTATGCGACAAATCAGCTTTATAGTCAAAACCAATTTCAAAAACTGGAATACCCTTATACTTTAGATACACTATATCATCAAGCAATTGTAAAAGATGGAAATAATGATTATCAAAGTCAATTTATTAAAGAAGATATGGGTTTAAAAAAAGAATATCAAATTAAAAATAATAAAAAAACACATATTAATTATCAACTAAATAGAAAAACAAATAATGAAATCATTGTAATTGAAGGAGATGTTATTAATCATCTACCTTTACAAAGTGTTTCTATTACTATTAATGGTATAAAAAATAAATTATCAAAAAGTACTTCACCTTATTATAATCAAAATACACATTTTACTTATTTATTAACAGCTCAACAATTATCTATTTCATTATCTAAAGGACACTATGACTTAAAGAATATTCAAACTTATTCTTTAAATAAAAATACTCTTAAAAATATAAAAGTTGATCCTCTATCTATAAATAAAGGAAAAGATATTTTAAATGGAACAATAAATGTAAGTAATGATGGTTATTTTATTACACGTATTCCTTATGATCGTGGATATCAAATTTTAGTTGATCATCAAGAAGTTAAAAGTGAAGTTGTTAACGAAGCTTTTTTAGGATGTAAAATCAAAAAAGGAAAACATCAAATTCAAATTAAGTTTACTCCTTATGGTTATAGATTAGGTTTTATTTTATCTTATTTTGGATTTATGGTTGTTTTTATACATTATTTAATTGAAAGGAAAATAAAAGATGAAAGAAAATACTAAAGAGATTATTAGTTATGTTTTTGTAGGTATTATGACTACACTTGTTAATTATATTGTTTATTTTGTTTTATTGATGATCCATTGTCATTGGTTAATCGCTAATAGTATCTCCTGGTTTTTTGCTGTTATATTTGCTTATTATGCTAATAAAAAATATGTATTTGAAAGTCAAAATGATATCAAAAAAGAATTGAGTTCTTTTGTTTTGTTAAGATTTTTAACTTTAATTGTTGAAAATGGTTGTTTATATATTTTTATTACTTTAATGCATATACAACCCATGTTTTCTAAGTTATTAGTAAGTTTTGTAACTATTTTATCAAATTATGTTTTATGTAAGTTTAAAATTTTTAAAAAAGAAGGTGTTTATAATGGATAAAATAAGTGTCATTGTTCCATGTTTTAACGAAGAAGAAGTTTTACCCCTTTTCTATAAAGAAGTTGTACATACTTTAGAGAAAATTCAAAACATTGATTATGAAATTCTTTTTATTAATGATGGTAGTCAAGATCATAGTGAAGATATACTCAAACTATTAGCACATAAAAATAAACATTGTTTCTATTATTCATTTTCACGTAATTTTGGAAAAGAAGCAGCTATGTATGCTGGTTTAGAAAACGCTAGTGGTGATTATGTAGTCATTATGGATGCAGATTTACAACATCCACCTTATTTATTAGAATCTATGTATCAAGCATTAAAATATGAAGACTATGATTGTTGTGCCGGCAAAAGAATTGATCGTATTGGTGAAAATAAATTAAGAAATTTTTTATCACATAGTTTTTATAAAGTGATTCAATATCTTACGAAAATGGATATGGATGATGGAGCAGGTGATTTTAGAATGATGACAAGACAAATGGTAGATGCGATTTTAGAATTAAAAGAATATAATCGTTATATGAAAGGCATGTTTTCTTTTGTTGGTTTTAATACTAAATGGTTAGAATTTCATAATGTAGAACGTCCTGCAGGTAAGACAAAATGGAGTTTTAAAAGTTTATTTTCTTATGCATTTAAAGGTATCTTTTCTTTTTCTTCTACACCCATTACAATGGCTGGAGTTATTGGCGGAATATTGATATCAATAGCATGTTTTATATCTTTATACTCTATTTTTATTCATCATCTATCCTACTTAACAAGTTTAGTTTTATTTTTAAGTGGTATCCAACTTGTATTTGTAGCTATTTTAGGCCAATATTGTTCCTCTTGTTATTTTGAATCTAAACAACGACCTATTTATATTATTAAAAACACAAATAAAAAAATGTAGTCTTTTATAAAAAGGATAGCTAAACTGCTATCCTTTTATGTTAAGCTTGAAAATATTTTTTAATTTCTTCTCTTTCATCATCTGTTAATTTTAAAATATCCATTGCCTTTTCTAATGAACATTGAAGCTCATGCATTACATTTTGTAAATGTTCTATATTCTTTGCTTGTTTTGCTTCTCTTTCAATCATTTCTCCTAAGTTACACATCTTTTCTACCTCCTTATC
>ERZ835541.3499-NODE-3499-length-10818-cov-2.774877_pt1 | contig 10818 bp, 7 predicted proteins | sample MGYA00519945_ERZ835541 | MGnify/ENA primary metagenome ERZ835541 (study PRJEB31850, sample SAMEA3708780) | human gut metagenome | biome: human gut; feature: human-associated habitat; material: faeces | place: China | collected 2014 ...
GGTGTGATGGTTATGGAGTTTCTGGAAGGGAGTGCACTGGATTATCGGAAGAATCTGATGGAAGCGGCAGAATGTCTTGCGGATATCCACAGTGTTCCGGTAAAAGAAACGGATGGACTGATATCGCCATCGAATCCACTGCAGGCGATTCTGGATGAATGTAATCAGATGGTGCAGACATACTACGAGTCTGATCTGGGAGAAGAAAAGAAAAAAGTACAGATCCGGCGTCTTCTGGAGCTGGGACAGGAGAAGATCAATGAGATCCGGGATTATAGTGGATACAGATGCTGTATTAACACAGAGCTGAATTCGGGAAATTTCCTGATGAATGGCGCAGGAAAAGACAATTATCTGGTTGACTGGGAAAAGCCGCTTTATGGTGATCCGGTTCAGGATCTGGGGCATTTCCTTGCACCAACGACAACTTTCTGGAAAACAGATGTGATTCTGACAGAAGAAGAGATGGCTGATTTTACAAGAAAATATATACAGGCGGTAAATGGCAGATTTGATGTGAGTGGAATCGAAGAACGTCTGAACATTTTTATTCCGATCACGTGTCTCAGGGGAATTACATGGTGTGCAATGGCGTGGGTAGAATATCAGGAGCCGGGAAGACTGATCCGCAACGAAGAAACATTTAAAAAGATGGAAGACTATTTAAACAGGGATTTTCTGGATATGATCGAAGAAAGATATTATAAATAAAGATTTCAGGGATACGGAGTAATAAAATTCTGCGTATTTCCACATACTACCCATATCGAATAAAATATGGAAAACAAGTGGAACACAGGAGGAATAGAATCAATATGAAAGCTACAGGAATTGTCCGCCGGATCGATGATCTTGGCAGAATTGTCGTTCCGAAGGAAATCAGGCGCACGCTACGTATCCGTGAGGGTGATGCACTTGAAATTTTCACCGACCGGGAAGGAGAAATCATTCTCAAAAAATACTCACCGCTTGGGGAAATGGGAAATTTTGCAGACCAATATGCGGAAAGTCTGGCGCAGACGCTTGGATATCTGGTGTGTATCACAGATACAGATCAGGTGATTGCAGCAGCAGGACCGGGGAAGAAAGAATTTCAGGAACAGCTGATCACAAGACAGCTTGCGGAAGTGATCGCAAGAAGGGAGCAGTTTCTGGCATCCTCTATGGATCGGAAGTTCACGGTCATCGTGTCGGGACAGAATGCAGAACTGAAATGGCAGGTGGTAAGTCCGATCATCTGCGCCGGAGATGCGATTGGTTCTGTCGTGATCCTGGCAAAGGATGGCAGGAAAAAACCCGGTGAGTTGGAACAGAAGATGATACTCTGCGCAGCAGGATTTCTGGGACGACAGATGGAACAGTAAAGGAATATTTCATAAGAATCTCTCATAGTATAAAAGGACAGGAGGGGTTCTTATGGAAAAAAAGCTGTTTGGAAATATCTGTTTTACAAGACTTGTGAAAGCACTGATGCTTTCTTACTTTCTTACGATGCTGATGCTGCTCGGGCTGTCCTTTGGGCTGTATAAGTTTGACTTAAGCGAGAAAACAGTCCGGATCGCGATCCTTGCGGTTTACATAATTTCCACATTTGCCGGTGGATTTGCCATGGGAAAAATGGGGAAGACAAGGAAATTCCTGAGGGGATTTATGCTTGGAATGCTCTATTTTCTGCTACTGCTTGCAATTTCAGCAGGGATCTACCGGAGCGTGCAGGGTGGAATGCAGATGATGATCGCCTGGATCCTCTGTGGGGCAGGCGGAATGCTCGGTGGTATGGTGTCCTGAAGGGGCGGAGATGGGGACTTTTATTTTTAAATCCGGGGGAAGCAGAAGCTTCGGAAGGAGCAGTAATGACTCCGGGCACTTGCATGAATGTAAGGATTGTAAAGAAAAACTGGATTTTGCCCATTTGTTTCAGATTGGATTTTTGCGTTGACGGTATCAAGGAACATGTGCTATACTATATCGTATAATGAGCAAAGAAGGAGGATATTACAATGAAACACATTAAAACATTGAATACACAGACTCTGAACAATACAGTAAAGAAGGGCGGATGCGGAGAATGCCAGACATCCTGTCAGTCAGCATGCAAGACTTCTTGTACAGTAGGAAATCAGACTTGCGAACACAGCAAATAAGAGATATTTGTAAGTGTAGTGAATAAGTATGACAAGCAGGCAGCGGCTTTAAAGCCGCTGTCATTTGACGTATGAGGAAAAATTTGAAAAATAAGGATAGAAAGGGGTACCGGTTGTGATTCATCAGTACCAGAACAATGGATATAATATTGTACTTGATGTCAATAGCGGATGCGTTCATGTAGTGGACGAGCCGGGGTACGAAGTTATTGCATGTCTGAACCGTATGAACGAGAATCAGACAGTGCAGACGCTGAAAGAAGAAAGTACATGGAACCAGCTGAAAGATGAGCTGGAAGGGAAATATTCCGAAGAAGAACTCAGAGATATATTGGATGATGTGACAGAGCTGACTGCAAACGGACAGCTTTTTGTTGTTGATACATATGAACCTTTTATCGGAGAGGTTATCAAGCGTAAGACGGTTGTGAAGGCACTCTGCCTGCATATCGCACACGACTGCAATCTTGCCTGCAAATACTGTTTTGCAGAAGAAGGAGAGTATCACGGAAGAAGAGCGCTTATGACTTATGAAGTTGGTAAGAAAGCCCTGGATTTCCTGATCGCCAATTCCGGAACAAGAAGGAATCTGGAAGTTGATTTCTTTGGCGGGGAGCCGCTGATGAACTGGCAGGTTGTCAAAGACCTGGTCGCATACGGAAGAGAACAGGAGAAGCTTCATGACAAGCACTTCCGTTTTACTGTAACTACGAATGGTGTACTTCTGAATGATGACATCCAGGAGTTTATCAATAAAGAAATGGACAATGTAGTCATCAGTCTTGACGGACGTAAGGAAGTTAATGACAGAATGCGTCCTTTCAGAAACGGAAAAGGAAGCTATGATTTGATCGTTCCGAAGTTCCAGAAGCTTGCAGATTCACGTAATCAGGAACGCTACTATATCCGCGGAACATTTACCAGAAACAATCTGGATTTTTCAGAGGATGTGAAGCACTTTGCAGAGCTTGGCTTCAAGCAGATGTCGATCGAACCGGTTGTCGGGGATGAATGATCCGTATGCAATCCGCGAAGAAGATCTTCCACAGATCTTTGATGAGTATGACAAGCTTGCAAGATATATCATCGAGAAAGATAAAAAGGGAGAAGGATTCAATTTCTTCCACTTTATGATCGACCTGGAAGGAGGACCGTGTCTGTACAAACGTCTGTCCGGATGTGGTTCGGGAACCGAATACCTTGCTGTTACGCCATGGGGAGATTTCTATCCGTGTCACCAGTTTGTAGGTGATGAAGATTTCCTGATGGGAAATGTAAACGAAGGGATTACAAGACCGGAGATCGCAGATGAGTTCCGTTGCTGCAACGTATATACAAAAGAAAAATGTAAGAAATGTTTTGCAAGATTCTACTGCAGTGGTGGATGTATGGCAAACGCATACAAGTATGCAGACGGATTAAATGATTCTTATGATCTGGGATGTGAGATGGAACGTAAGCGCGTGGAATGCGCGATTATGATAAAGGCTGCAATGGCAGACGAAAACTAAGAAAGGGACTTGGACATGAAGAAGAGTAAAGGAATAGTAAGCCTTGTTCTGATTGCTGCACTTTTAGGACTTCTTGGATTTACCTGCTGGCAGGGATTTGGTTCCTCCCACACAGGTTCTGCAAGAAATATTAATCTTGGTCTTGACCTTGCCGGTGGTGTCAGCATCACTTATCAGGCAAAAGACAAGAATCCTTCCGCAGAAGATATGAAGGATACCATCTACAAGCTGCAGAAGCGTGTAGAGCAGTACAGCACAGAGGCGAGTGTATATCAGGAAGGAGACGACCGGATCAATATTGAGATCCCGGGCGTATCAGATGCGAATAAGGTACTGGAAGAACTTGGAAAACCTGGATCACTGGTGTTCCAGGATGCAGATGGCAACACTGTTCTTGAAGGAACAGATGTTAAAAATGCAGAGGCTCAGACACAGGAGAACTCTACGACTAAGAACAAAGAATATGTCGTAGCTCTGCAGCTTACCAAAGAAGGAACAACCAAATTTGCAGAAGCAACAGCAGCAAATGTAGGAAAACAGATTTCCATTATTTATGATGGACAGACAATCAGTTCACCAAGAGTTAATCAGGCAATCGAAGGCGGAGAAGCCGTTATCACAGGGATGTCAAGCTATGAAGAAGCAGACAATCTTGCAGCTACCATCCGAATCGGTGGACTTTCTCTGGAACTGGAAGAACTTCGCTCTAATGTAGTAGCTGCACAGCTCGGAGAAGAAGCAATCAGCACAAGCTTAATGGCTGGTGCCATCGGACTTGCCATCATCTTCGTATTTATGTGCTTCGTATATCTGATTCCGGGACTTGCAGCAGGTCTTGCACTTCTGATCTACACAGGACTGATCCTGGTGCTTTTAAATGCATTTAATATCACGCTTACCCTTCCGGGAATTGCAGGTATCATTCTTGGAATCGGTATGGCAGTCGATGCCAACGTTATCATTTTCGCCCGTGTGCGTGAAGAAGTGACAACAGGTATCAGTGTTAAGACTTCCCTGAAGAATGGTTTCCACAAAGCACTGTCTGCGATCGTTGACGGTAACGTAACAACTCTGATCGCTGCAGCTATTCTCTGGTTCAAGGGTTCAGGTTCTGTAAAAGGATTTGCACAGACACTGGCACTTGGTATTGTTGTGTCAATGTTTACGGCACTTGTTATTACCAGAATCATCATTTTCTCTCTGTATGCGATTGGTCTTCGTGATGTGAAATTTTATGCGAAGAAATTCAAAAAAGAAAGAAAAATTATCGACTTCCTCGGAAAGAAAGCCATTTTCTTTGCAATATCAATTGCTGTGATCGCAGCAGGTTTTGTGACAATGGGAGTCCAGTCGGGAAAAGGTGAAGGTGCGCTGAACTACAGCCTGGAATTCAAGGGCGGTACGGCTACAACCGTAACATTTGATAAAGATTACTCGATCAAAGAGATTGATTCAAAGATCGTTCCGGTTGTAGAAGATGTGACCGGAGATCACAATGTACAGGCACAGAAAGTAAAAGACAGCAATCAGATCATCATCAAGACACAGACGCTGAATCTTGACGAAAGAGAAGCACTTAACAATGCGCTTGCTGATAAATTTGGTGTAGACACATCAACAATTACAGCAGAAAATATCAGTTCTACGGTAAGCTCCGAGATGAGACAGGATGCGATCATTGCAGTTATCATTTCAGCGATCTGTATGCTGATCTATATCTGGTTCCGGTTCAAAGATGTACGTTTCGCATCAAGTGCGGTTCTTGCTCTTTTACACGATTTGTTATTTGTGCTTACATTCTATGCACTTGCAAGAACATCTGTCGGTAATACATTTATCGCATGTATGCTGACAATCCTTGGATATTCTATCAATGCGACGATCGTTATTTTCGACCGTATCCGTGAAGAGCTTCGGGTCATGAAGAGAAACGATGATCTGAAAGCGCTTGTAAACAGAAGTATCACTTATACACTGACAAGAAGTATTTACACAACATTTACTACATTTGTCATGGTAGCGGTTCTTTATATCATGGGTGTAAGCTCTATTAAAGAATTTGCAGCACCTCTTATGGTTGGTATTGCAGGGGGCGGATATTCATCTGTATGTATCACCGGTGCATTATGGTATGTAATGAAAACAAAAATCGGCGGCAAAAAAGCAGCGAAAAAGAAATAACTGACAGAAAATGAGGTGTCGGAGGAGAATCCTCCGGCATCTTTGTATTATCTGACTACCAAAGAAAGGAAAAGAGAAAATGGAGAACTGGGTACTTCTGAGAAAAGGAGCGGATTTTCAGCATATCAGTGAGAAATTCCATATCAGTCCGCGAGTGGCTTCCCTGATAAGAAACCGGGATGTGATCGGGGATGATGCGATCGAGAAATATTTAAACGGTACGATCGCCGATCTGTACGATGGAATGCTGATGAAGGATATGGACAAGGCAGTAGCGGTTCTTGGAGAAAAGATAAAAGAAAATGCAAAAATCAGGATCATTGGAGACTATGATATTGATGGAATCCAGTCGACCTATATTCTTCTGGAGGGATTCCGGATGCTCGGAGCTGATGTGGACAGTGACATTCCGGATCGTATGAAGGACGGGTATGGTCTAAACCGGAACCTGATCGACCGGGCGCTGGAGGCCGACGTGGATACGATCATTACCTGTGATAACGGGATTGCGGCGGCAGAGGAGATCGCCTATGCAAAAAGTATGGGAATGACGGTTGTGGTGACGGATCATCATGAGGTCCCGTATACGGAAATTGGCGGGGAACGAAGATATATTTTGCCGGAGGCAGATGCGGTTGTGGATCCGAAGCAGGAGGACTGTACTTATCCGTTCAAAGGGCTGTGCGGGGCTGCGGTTGCTTACAAGCTGGTGGAGGCTCTGATGGAAGCCATGGGAAAAGATGCGGAAGATGCAGATTATCTGATGGAAAATGTGGCTATTGCCACCGTCGGGGATGTGATGGACCTGGTCGGTGAAAACCGGATTTTTGTCAGACAGGGACTGGATATGCTGAAACGGACGGAGAATCTGGGACTGAAGGCGCTGATGGAATGTACTGGTGTGAATGTAGATAAGCTGTCTCCGTATCACATTGGATTTGTGATCGGCCCGTGTATGAATGCCAGTGGAAGACTGGATACAGCAAAGCGTGCCCTGGAGCTTCTGGAGGCAAAGAAAGTGGCGGAGGCGGATCTGCTGGCAGGTGATCTGAAAGCACTCAATGACAGCCGGAAGGATATGACGGCGCAGGCGGTAGAAGAGGCGTTTATCCAGGTGGAGAACAGTGAACTTAAGGATGCAGACGTGCTGGTGGTCTACCTGCCGGAATGTCATGAAAGCCTTGCCGGGATTGTGGCAGGAAGGATCCGGGAAAAATATTACCGTCCGGTCTTTGTGCTGACGAAGGGCGCGGAAGGTTTAAAGGGCTCAGGAAGATCGATCGAGACCTGGCACATGTATGAAGGACTGAACCGGGTAAAGCATCTGTTGTCAAAATTTGGCGGGCATAAGATGGCGGCAGGTCTCTCCATGCCGGAGGAGAATCTGGAACAGTTCCGTAAGGAGATTAACGAAAAATCCGGGATCACACCAGAGGATCTGAATGAAAAGATTGCCATAGATATGCAGCTCCCGTTTGAATGTGTCAATGAAAAATTTATCGGAGAGCTTGCGGTTCTGGAACCATTTGGCAAAGGAAATGCACGTCCGGTCTTTGCAGAAAGACAGGTACAGGTGGAAAGTGCGAGAATCCTTGGCAAGAATAAAAATGTGCTGAAGTTGCAGGTGAAGGATCTTCACGGTACAAGGATGGATGCCATGTATTTTGGAGATGTGAATACCTTTGTGGAATATGTGCGTGAAAAATTTGGAGATATTGCCTGTGAGTGTCTACTGCACGGACATGGGCATGGAATTGTTATGGCATTTACCTATTATCCTGATATCAATGAGTATCAGGGAGTCCGTACGCCACAGATTGTGATCCAAAATTATAAATAATTTGAAAAACAGCAATTTTATGCTATACTAATAAATATTGCATATATTTGTAGGTAAGGTGGAGAAGAAAGATGAAAAAACTTGAAGAATATGTTGTCAGCATTCCGGATTATCCGGAAAAAGGAATTATTTTCAGAGATGTAACCAGCATTCTTGAAGATCCGGAAGGGCTTCAGCTTTCCATTCGGGAACTGCAGGATAAGCTTGAAGGCATGGATTTCAACATCGTGATCGGACCGGAGTCCAGAGGATTTATTTTTGGAATGCCGATTGCATATAATCTGCAAAAAGCATTTGTGCCGATCCGTAAAAAAGGAAAGCTTCCTTGCGAGACAGCATCGATCAAGTATGATCTGGAATATGGAAGTGCAGAGATCGAGATCCACAAGCGTTCGATCAAACCGGGAGACAAGGTTGTGATTGTAGATGACCTGATGGCAACAGGCGGTACGGCAGAAGCAATGATCAAACTGATCGAAGGACTTGGCGGTGAGGTTGTAGAAGTTCTCTGCCTGATCGAACTGATGGGATTAAAAGGACGGGAAAAACTGAAAGGATACAAAGTAGATTCCGTAATCCAGTATCCGGGAAACTAATGAGAAAGAAGGAAAGGCTATGGCAGACGATATCGGAATCCAGCAGGAGATGCTGATCGAACCAACACATAAAAAACTGGAGATCGTAGATGGTCATGCGGTAAAGGATGTGGAAGATTATCAGAATCCGGAACTGCTCTATAAAAGTCTGATCGAGCGAGTCAGAAAGTACCATCCTTCGGCGGACGTCTCTATGATCGAAAAAGCATATCATATTGCAAGAGATGCGCATAAAGGGCAGACACGGAAATCCGGAGAAGAGTATATTATCCATCCTCTGTGGGTAGGAATCATTCTGGCACAACTGGAGATGGACAAAGAGACGATCGTTGCCGGCATCCTTCATGATGTGGTAGAAGACACGGTGATGACGGACGAAGAAATCCGTCAGGAATTCGGAGATGAGGTGGCTCTTCTGGTAGACGGTGTCACAAAGCTGGGACAGCTTTCCTATTCAGCGGATAAGTTGGAGGTCCAGGCTGAGAATCTTCGTAAGATGTTCCTTGCGATGGCAAAAGATATCCGTGTTATCATCATCAAGCTTGCCGACCGTCTGCACAATATGCGTACCCTGCAGTATATGCGACCGGAGAAGCAGTTGGAAAAAGCAAAAGAAACCATGGATATCTATGCTCCGATCGCACAACGGCTTGGTATTTCCAAGATCAAGACAGAGCTTGATGATCTGGCACTCAAATATTCCCAGCCGGAGGTTTTTAACGATCTAGTAAAGCAGATCAATGCAAGAAAAACGGAAAGGGAAGAATTTGTCCAGCAGATTGTGGATGAGGTTTCCACGCATATGAAGAATGCGAACATTGATGCAGAAGTGAACGGACGTGTGAAGCATTTCTTCAGCATTTATAAGAAGATGGTGAACCAGGATAAGACGGTGGATCAGATCTATGATCTGTTTGCAGTCCGTATTATCGTAGATTCTGTAAAAGACTGTTATGCGGCGCTTGGAGTTATCCATGAGATGTATACACCGGTACCGGGACGTTTTAAAGATTATATCGCAATGCCGAAGGCAAATATGTACCAGTCTCTGCATACGACTCTGATGAGTTCGATCGGTCAGCCGTTTGAGATCCAGATCCGTACAAAAGAGATGCATAAAACTGCTGAATACGGTATTGCGGCACACTGGAAATATAAAGAGTCTGAAGATGGAAAGAAGAGCGTTGAAGCGAAGGAAGAAGAGAAACTGAGCTGGCTTCGTCAGATCCTGGAATGGCAGCGAGACATGTCAGACAACCGGGAATTTCTGAATCTTCTGAAAGGAGACCTGGATCTATTTGCAGAGGATGTATACTGCTTTACACCGAACGGAGATGTCAAGAACCTGCCGAACGGTTCTACGCCGGTTGACTTTGCCTATGCGATCCATACTGCGGTCGGCAACAAGATGGTAGGTGCCAGAGTCAATGGCAAGCTGGTCAATATCGATTATAAGATCCAGAACGGGGACCGAATCGAGATCCTGACTTCGCAGAACTCCAAAGGACCGAGCCGTGACTGGCTGAGTATCGTCAAGAGTACCCAGGCGAAGAACAAGATCAACCAGTGGTTTAAGAAAGAATTCAAAGAAGAAAATATTGTACGTGGTAAGGAAATGCTTGCCACGTACTGTAAGGCAAAAGGATTTGTACTCTCGGATCTGATGAAACCGAAATATATGCAGATCGTGCAGGAAAAGTACGGCTTTAAGGACTGGGATTCGATCCTTGCAGCACTTGGACATGGCGGATTGAAGGAAGGTCAGATCGTCAACCGTCTTGCGGAAGAATACAGTAAGGATCACCGAAAAGAACTGACTGACGAAAGTGTTCTGGAAAAGGTTGCGGAAGCGGCAAAGAACAAGGTGCATATCACCCGATCCAAGAGTGGTATCGTGGTCAAGGGAATCGACGATATGGCAGTGCGCTTTTCCAGATGCTGCAATCCGGTGCCGGGAGATGAGATCGTTGGTTTTATCACCCGTGGACGTGGAATGTCGATCCATCGGACGGATTGTGTCAATATCATTCATCTGTCAGAAACGGAAAGAGCGCGTCTGATTCCGGCAGAATGGGAAAAACCGGAGGAAGGTACAGACACCGGAAGCTATCTGGCTGAGATCAAGATGTATGCAAATGATAGGCAGGGACTTTTGATGGATATGTCCAAGGTGTTCACGGAGATGAATATTGATGTGAAGTCTATGAATGTAAGAACCAGCAAACAGGGAACAGCAACAATCGAAGCCGGATTTATTGTCCGGGGAAGAGAGGAGCTTGGAAAAGTGATCGGAAAGCTCCGGCAGATCGTCGGCGTGTTGGATATAGAACGAGCAGTGGGGTAAAAAGAAATGAAAATCGAAAAATTTGTAACAGGAATTATCAGTACCAATTGTTACATTGTTACTAATGAAGAAACAAAAGAGACCGTGATCGTTGATCCGGCAAACCTGTCAAAAGCGATGATCGGTTATATCGAAGAGGAAGATCTTGTAATTAAGGCAATTCTTCTGACTCATGCGCATTTTGATCATATCATGGGAATCG
>ERZ835541.3500-NODE-3500-length-10817-cov-3.407080_pt1 | contig 10817 bp, 9 predicted proteins | sample MGYA00519945_ERZ835541 | MGnify/ENA primary metagenome ERZ835541 (study PRJEB31850, sample SAMEA3708780) | human gut metagenome | biome: human gut; feature: human-associated habitat; material: faeces | place: China | collected 2014 ...
TTCACGCTTATCGAATCCCCGCTTGCGGCCTTCCCCGGTGGCGAAGGGAGGGGCAATCCGCCGGATGTAGGAAAAAGCCGGGCAACGAAAAACCGGGAATGGCCAGCATTCCCGGTTTCCGCAATTGCCCCGGCGGAGGAACGCAAGGGCGAGGTGAACCGCAACATGACATCGTGGGCCGTTTTCACGTTCGGATGGCAAGTGCCAGCGGACGCAAAATCTGGGAAAAACGGCTCCGAAATGCCTCCTCACACGTTTTCTCAAGAGGTTCACGGGGGAAGGTTTGGGGAGGGAGCATCCGGAAGGAGGCCCTCCCCAAGCGCATCAGCTATTCGCCTTTCACGACCTCAATCTTGCGGGCGGCGGGCTTTTCGGGTTCCTTGCGGGGAATCTCGATGCTCAACACGCCATCCTTGTGGGTCGCGGTGATCTTGTCGGTTTCGACGTCCTCGGGCAGGGAGAGCACGCGGCGGAACGAGCCGTATGAGCGCTCCATCCGGTAATAGCCCTTCTTTTCGTCCTTGTCTTCGGTTTCGTTTTTCTTTTCGCCCTCGACAATCAGCATGTTGTCGCGGACTTCGATATTGACCTGATCCTGCGCCACGCCGGGGAGTTCAACCGTGGCTTTGTACGCCGTATCGGTCACGGACAAATCCATATGGGGGATCAGCATATCGGGAGCATTGTCGGCGGACCGGGGGGCTATGCCGGAGAACGCCCTCCACGGCGAGAAGAATCCGCCGAAAAAGTCGCCAAAAAGCCTGTCGATTTCATTGTGGAGCTGATCCACCGGGGTATAGCCCTGCGGGGCGGGGGCGGCTGTGCGGTGAGCAGGAGCGGAAGTGGCACCATGATGACCGCAACACGAACCAGCATTACGAGTAGTTTCCATAACAACAACCTCCTGTGGATAACTTTTGTAACCAAGAGATAATGCTGTATTCATTCGTGTCAATTCCTGTGTACAAAAATAATAACGTTTCCGGAAAACTGTCCCCGCCAGCATCCGCCGCCGGAGATGATTGACAGGCCCGGTCGACCTGCCTACACTCCGGCTATTCTCAGGGCGGGGTGAAAGTCCCCACCGGCGGTATTCCCCGATTCGGGGAGAGCCCGCGAGCGCCCTCCGCGTGGAGGGGTCAGCAGATCCGGTGGGAAGCCGGAGCCGACGGTAACAGTCCGGATGAAAGAGAAATGGACAGCCGGCGCATTCACGCGCCGCGAGAGCCTCAACATGCACAGCTCCCGGGCTGCGGCGTTATGCCGTGGCGCTCCTGTCTGTCGCCCTGATGCTGCACATCCAACACGTTGGAGATCACCATGAGCCAGCATCAGTTCACCACCACCCGCAATGAGCGCGTAGAAGCCGCCGTCGCCGCCGTCCGCAAAGGCCGGGGCGTCCTTGTCGTGGACGACGAGGACCGAGAAAACGAAGGCGACATCATCTTCTCCGCCGCCTCCATCACCCACGAGCAGATGGCCCTGCTCATCCGCGAATGCAGCGGCATCGTCTGCCTCTGCCTGCCGGAAGACAAGGTCCGCCAGCTCGACCTGCCTCAAATGGTCGCAAACAACACGTGCAAGAACCGCACGGCCTTCACCATTTCCATTGAGGCCGCCGAGGGCGTCACCACCGGCGTTTCCGCCGCCGACCGCGTGAAGACCATCCGTACAGCCATCGCCGACGGCGCCGTCCCCGGCGACCTGAACCACCCCGGCCACGTGTTCCCCCTGTGCGCGAGATCCGGCGGCGTGCGCGAGCGCGCCGGGCACACCGAAGCCAGCGTGGATCTCATGCGCCTTGCGGGGCTGCCGCCCTACGGCGTCTTGTGCGAGCTGACCAATCCCGACGGCACGATGGCCCGGCTCCCCGAGATCATGGCCTTCTCCCAACTGCACGATATGCCCGTCCTTCAGGTACGGGACTTGATCGAGTACATGGAACACTAACCAAGGAAACGTTCCCATGAACAACGCCATTCCGTTCCGCGCCGTGATGGACGTGCTGGATCGGCTCGAATCCGAAGCCGCCGGAGGCGCCCCCGTCTGCGTCGCCATCGTCAACCGCACGGGTAAGCTCGCCGCCTTCCTCAGTCTGGACGGCACCCCCGAACGCGCCGAAGCCATCGCCCGGAGCAAGGCATATACCGCCATGCGCATGGAATCGACCACGCAGGCATTCCACGACCGCCTCATCCGGGAAAACCTCTCCATCGCGGACTTCTGCGATCCGGATTTTTCCACGCTGCCCGGAGGCGTGCCCGTATTCGACGAAACCGGGTGCTGCATCGGCGGCGTCGGCATCAGCGGCAGAAAACCGCAGGAAGACGCCGAACTCGCCGAACGTCTGGCCCAAAAGCTCATGGGAAAGGAATAGAGCGGCAATCGAAGGGACGGCGGGCAAAAGGGCAAGCCATCCTTACTTTTTCAATTCATATTGATGACAACCTCTCCGTAGCGGGCCGGGAAAGCATTTCCGGCCCGTTTCTCGTATCCCCGCAGGGCTGGCCGACCATCTTTCCATTCGATCAGGAGCCGTTGGAGATAAGAAGTGATAGCAAGAAAAAAGGACATACCTTATAGTTCCAAGGGGTGCCCGTTCTTGGGAGCCCCCTGCATCCGGTAACATTTTCTCCGACTTGTGCTAAAAAGAATAAAGGTTCTTTGAGTGAGAACATTGATAATCCCCTCTTGACCAGTCCACGGGTCGATGTCATTCAGGGAAATACCATTGCGTTATTCTTTCTCGTAATGGCGGCGGGCGGCTATGGCCGCCCATGTGAACGGACTGTAACGCTCCGGGGTAAACCCGCCGGAGAAGGGAGGCCCGGAAGGAAAATGCGCGCCGCGCGGCGAGCCCTTTCCCCGAGCCTTTCATGCAATATAAGGAGACCCCAATGAATACCCGCGGCTTTAGCCTCGTGCGCGAGGAAAGGCTTTCCGAAGTTTCCGGCACCGTCAAACTGTGGCGGCACGACGCCACCGGAGCGGAACTGCTCTCCATAGTCAACAACGACGAGAACAAGTGCTTCGGCGCGACGTTCCGCACCCCCCCGAAAGACTCCACCGGCGTAGCCCACATCCTCGAACACTCCGTACTCTGCGGCTCGGAAAAATACCCGGTGAAGGAACCCTTCGTCGAACTGCTCAAGGGGTCGCTCCAGACCTTCCTCAACGCCTTCACCTTTCCGGACAAGACCTGCTACCCGGTCGCCAGCGCCAACCTTCAGGATTTCTACAACCTCGTCGACGTCTACCTCGACGCCGTGTTCTTTCCCCGCATCGACGAGAACTGCTTCCAGCAGGAAGGCTGGCACATCGAAGCCGACAGCCCGGCGGGCCCGCTCCGCTACAAAGGCGTGGTCTTCAACGAAATGAAGGGTGTGTACTCCTCGCCGGATTCCGTGCTGGCGGAGCACTCGCAGCAGTCCCTGTTCCCGGACATGACCTACGGCCTCGACTCCGGCGGCAACCCCGAAGTCATCCCCCAGCTTACCTACAAGGCCTTCAAGTCGTTCCACGAGTCGCACTACCACCCGTCCAACACCCGCTTCTTCTTCTGGGGCGACGATCCCGAAGAACGGCGTTTCGCGCTGCTTGAGCCGTACCTGTCGCGCTTCACGGCCCGCGAGACCGACAGCGCCGTGCCGCTCCAGCCGCGCCTCGACGTGCCCCGCCAGCTTGAATTCCCCTATGCCTCCGGCGAAGACGGCGACAAGGGGCATGTGACCCTCAACTGGCTGACGTGCGAAACCGCCGACACGGGCGAACTCCTCGTGCTGGAAATGCTGGAGCACATCCTCCTCGGCCTGCCCGGTTCGCCCCTGCGCAAGGCGCTGATCGAATCCGGCCTCGGCGAAGACCTCACCGGCGGCGGCCTTGAAACGGATCTGCGCCAGACCTTCTTCTCCGTGGGCCTGCGCTCCATCACGCCCGGCACCGCCGAGGACGTGGAAATGCTGATCATGGAAACGCTGGCCGAGCTCGCGGAGAACGGCATCCCCGCCGCAGCCGTGGAAGCCGCCGTGAACAGCGTGGAATTCGACCTGCGCGAAAACAATTCGGGCCGGTTCCCGCGCGGCCTCGCCGCCATGATCCGCAGCCTCGCCACATGGCTGTACGACGGCGACCCCATCGCCCCGCTGGCGTGGGAAAAGCCCCTCGCCGCCCTCAAGGCCCGCCTCGCTTCCGGCGAAAAGGTCTTTGAAGGCGCCATCAGGCGCTGGTTCCTCGACAACGAGCACCGCTCCACGGTCATCCTGACCCCGGACTCCGGCCTCGCCGCCGAGCGCGAAGCCGCCGAAGCCGCCAAGCTCCAGCGCATCTACGACGCCCTTTCCGACGAAGACCACAAGGAAATCGTGGCCTGCACCGAAGCCCTGCGCGCCAGCCAGCAGGCTCCGGACAGCCCCGAAGCCCTCGCCGCCATCCCGAGCCTGACCCTCGCGGATCTGCCCCGCGAGAACGTGATCCTGCCCAAGGAAGAAGGCAAGGCGGGCGATCTGGCCATCCTCGCCCATGACATCGACACGTCCGGCATCCTGTATGCGGAAATTCTCTTCCCACTGGACGCCGTGCCCACCGAACTCCTGCCCCTCGTCCCGCTCATGGGCCGCAGCCTCACGGAAATGGGCACGTCCAGGCGCGATTTCGTGGAGCTCGGCACCCTGCTGGCCTCCAAGACCGGAGGCATGGACGCCGCGCCCCTCGTCGCCACCATGCGCGGCACCCGGATGCCCGTCGCCAAGCTCTGCCTCGGCGGCAAGGCAACGGCGGACAAGGCCGACGACCTGTTCTCGCTCATGGCCGAAGTCCTCACCGACACCAACTTCGACAACCCGCAGCGTTTCACCCAGATGGTGCTGGAGGAACGCGCCCGCCTCGAGCAGTCGCTCATCCCCGCCGGGCACGGCACGGTCATCGCCCGCCTGCGCGCGGCCTACAGCCTTGCCGGGCAGATCAGCGAAGCCATCGGCGGCATCACCTACCTTGAAGCCATCCGGGCCCTGTCCGAGCGCGTGGTCAGCGACTGGGACAGCGTGCGCGCGGATCTCGAAATCCTGCGCGGCCTCATCCTGAACCGTCAGGACGCCATCCTCAACCTCACCGCCGACGCGGACACCCTCGCCGCCGTGCAGCCTTACTCCGCCGCGCTCGGCCGCGCCCTGCCCACGGCTTTCTCCGTGCCGCTGGAACGCGAACCGCTCAAGGCCGCGACGAACGAAGCCCTCATCGTGCCCGCGCAGGTCAACTACGTCGGGAAGGGTTGCAACATCTATGATCTCGGCTATACGTGGCACGGTTCCGCGCACGTCATCACCCGGCATCTGCGCATGGGCTGGCTGTGGGATCAGGTCCGCGTGCAGGGCGGCGCATACGGCGCGTTCTGCGCGCTCGATCGCATGAGCGGCTCACTGGCGCTGGTCTCCTACCGCGATCCCAATGTCGAAAAAACCCTCGCCACCTACGACGCGACCGCCGATTACCTGCGGAAGCTGGATCTTTCCGACCGCGACCTGACGCTTGCCATCGTGGGGGCCATCGGAGATCTCGACACCTATCTCCTGCCCGACGCACGGGGAGCCGCGTCGCTGTCCCGCCACCTGACGGACGACCGCGACGATCTGCGCCAGCAGATGCGTGAGGAAATACTCGGCACGACCCGCCGCCACTTCACGGAATTCGCCGACGTCATGGCTGAAGCGGCCAAAGCCGGGACGGTATGCGTCCTCGGCGGCTCCGCAGCCGAAAACGCGGCCACGGAACATGGCTGGACAAAGAAAAAAGTCCTGTAACCGCCCATGACGCGGTCCGGAAAACAACGTTTCCGGGCCGCGTCCGGCGACGTCCTCTGCAACACCGGCAAGCCTTCCGCCGGAGTCGTCGTATAGGAGAAGTCATGGAAACAAAAGGGATTGCCCCCGCCACTCCCGCCACAGAACGCCGCCAGCGCACGCCTCTCGCCGTTACCCGCGAACGGGTTCTCGGCATCGCGGAACAGATGTTCCGCCAAAGCGGTGTTCAGGCCGTAAGCGTCGACGCCATCGCACAGGCCGCAGGCATCAAAAAAATGACACTTTACCGCTGCTTCCCTTCCAAGGAAGAACTGGTCATGGCCTGCATGGACCAGTGGGAAGCCGCATTCCGGCGGATTTGGGATCAGGCGCAGGATCAATATCCCAATGAATCCGCCCGGCAGCTTCTGGCGTTTTTCCAGTCCATTTACGAACTGGTTTCCCAGCCCGGATACAGCGGCAACGTGTTCATGCACCTGATGACCGATTATACCGACCCGGAGCATCACATCTGCGTGCGCGTGCGCGAACAGCGGGCTTCCTTGCGGGCGGACGTGCGGAACCAGCTGGTCAAGGCGGAAGCTTCCGACCCCGACCAGCTTGCCGATACCTATTGCCTGCTGCTTGAAGGGCTTTTTACCGCGGCCCGGACCCACGGGTTCGACAGCGGGCCTGTCCGCAACGCTCCCGCCATCGCCGAAAAAATGCTTCGCCAAGGCTGCGGCTCCCGTGCGTTCCCGCCTGAACCGCGCCGGTTCCGCCGCTGGTAGGAGCGCTTCACAAGAAACGCTGTTCCTTGTAAAAAACGGTTTCGCACCGGACGTGCCCGATGCGAAACCGTTTTCTCGCGTGTATGCCTTCACAAAGGTAAAAAACGCTAACGCCAAAAAAATCTGCTTTTCATATTTGCTATATAGACGCCGAGTAGTATTATGAGCGTTCCATAACATTGCATAGCTGAAAATTTTTCATCGAGTATAAAAACTCCAGCCAATACAGATACAGCTGTTGATATGCCTACAAACGATGAGGCTTTGTTCGTTCCAATAGATGATATTGATATATTAAACAATACAAAAGATAGAACAGAAGATGCGATCCCAAGATAAAGAATGGAAAACAGGAAAACCGTATTTTGAAATGGCAACATAAACAAATCAACGACAGTACCTGCAGCTATACTTCTTGCTATCGCCATAGTAGCAAAAAAGCAGGCTCCACACGCGATCATGACGTATGTTTTTTTCAATACTTGTTGTTTTATACGCTTTTTCAGCAGAAACGCAGTATAAACTATAAGATAATACGGCCATACATAGCATTATATAGCCAATCCCGCTGAAAGAAGACTCGAATCCTTTTGCCGTTACACAAACAATCACTCCAACTACTGTTAAGCAAATACCGGAAGTTTGAAACCTTGTTGGTTTTTTCTGTAAAAAAAGAATTGATGCAACGAGCGATGCTATTGGAATACAAGCAATTATAGATCCACTCTCTGAAGCCGTCGTCATCTGTATCCCAAACGTCTCACATGTAAAATAGGCTATTGGTTGGAGAACGGCTAACTTTAGCAAAGATGGCAAGTGTTTTTTCTTTATGTTTATATTTATATATCCTGCAATCAATAAAATATTCATCATGATGAACGCCAATAAAAAGCGCCACCCCAATAATGTTACGGCATCGACGTCTGATGTTATTTTCTTTGTAAATAAATAACTAAGGCCAAAAAGGATTTCGCATGACACGGCACATACGCATCCAATAAGAGTCTTTTTTTGTATCTCGGTCATTCCAGATCTTCCAGATCGAACACTGCCGCTTTTCCACGCCCTGCCCGTCGGCCCACTATGCTTGGGCTACTTGTCAGGAATCATCCAGTTCCAGCCCCTGTGGGAGGCGGGAGGCTACTTCCCTTGCCGACGCCTCCGGGTAACCGTTTCGCCGCCCACGCCCCAGTTGTCCGTATCCACCTCGTCGATGACGACGACCGTGGTAGCCGGATTTTTCCCCAAGACGCGCACAAGCAGTTCCGTCGCCCCCTTGATGAGTTCCGCTTTCTGCTCGGCGGTCGGCGTGCCGTTTTCCCGCGTCACCCTGATATTGACGTAAGGCATGAGACGGCCTCCTATTTCTTCATATCCCAGAGCGTGCCGATAAAATCGGTGAGCGCCTGCCGGTTGATGCCCGCGGGCGGATAAGGGAGCTTTTCCTTGGGCCGTGGGAGCTCCACGCCGCCGTTTTTGGGATCGCCGTTCAGCAGGCGGAAGGATTCCAGCGCCCGGGCCTCAAAGGCCGTCAGCAGGGGGATATTGTCCTCAAGCGGCATATCGGAGGGCGCGGGGAGGGGCTCGCGGTACTCGACGATGAGCTTGGCCTTGTAGAACCAGAGTATAAAGGTAAAGCGGCGGACAAGGCTGCCGTTCTCCCACTGTGCCGGCTCGTCGGAAGCCCACGGGTCATCCTTCGCGTCCAAAACATAGGTGTCCGCAAATCCGGAAAAACCGTCGATATCCTGCTTCTTGTGCCTGATCGCGGGGAAACCGAGCTCCGGTTCCACGGGCCACGTCTCGTCGTTCTGGGAAACCGCCAGGAGCGCTGCAAGATGCGCCGGAGCGGCCTGCGGGCCCTCATGGTTGTACAGGGCATACACGGCCTGTACCGATGTCGCCTGGAGCATACTGTTCTGCACCGAAGGCGAAAGATCCACGCGCCGGGCGTCGACGGAGGCAAAATCGGCGGCGGGCTTCACGGCCACGGCGGGACGGGCGGGCGATACCAGCATACCGTCGGCCACGCCCCGGATAAGCCCGCTTTTGGCGTTCATGCCGACAAAGGCCGCCAACGCGATGACCAAAATGGGAATGATGATTTTGAACATCTGCTGTCTCCACTCAGAAATGCCGAAACGGATCATGCCGCTTCGCCGTCAGGCAAGCCGCCTGTTTCCAAACGCCGCAGAGGGCCCCGCCGGTGCGGTATTGCCACTCACGTCCCAAAAGCGTCAGGGGAAGGCGTTGCGGGACACACGGGAGCAAGTCTCTCCGCCGTTCGGAAAGGCTCTTCCCTCTGCTGCCTTACCACTTCACGCCCGGTTCCTCGTGGAACGCGGCGCGATGGCGGGCGGCGAAATCCTCATAGGTAAACACATGCTCCTGCGTGCCCTGATGCTCGATGCAGTAGCTGGCGCACGTCGCGCCGAGCCGGGCGGAAGCGGGCACGTCAAGGCCGTGCAGGAGGCCCTTGAGCAGGCCGGAGCGGAACGAATCGCCCGCGCCGGTGGGGTCGGCCACGGTTTTGGGCGCGGCGATGCCCACGCTCCCCCGCTCGCCGTTGTCGATGACCGAGCCCTGTTCGCCGAGCGTGGTGATCACGCCGCCGGTCAGGGCGCGCAGTTCGGCGCGGGTGCGCTGCGTGGCCTTGCTGATCATCTCCAGCTCATAGTCGTTGGTCACAAGCAGGGCCGAACCCGTGATGGCGTCGAGCAGATCGTCCCCGGAAAGCGCCGGGATCTGCTGGCCGGGATCGTAGATGTACCGGATGCCCTTTTCGCGGAACAAGCGGGGAAGCGCCTTCATGTCGTCGAGGTTGCCGGGGGATACGATGCCCCAGTCGGCGGAAGCGTCGGGATGCGGGAACGCGTACTCGCACGGGAACCCCATCGCGGCGGGGTGGAATCCGTTGATCTGGTTGTTGTTCTTGTCGGTGATCAGCGTGCAGCTCGCGGTGAATTCGTCCTTCATGACGCGGACGCCTTCAAGAGAAATCCCCTTCGATTCGAGGAACGCGCCGTATTCGGAAAAATTCTTGCCCGCCGTGGCGAGGATAAGCGGCTTTTCGCCCATCAACGCCAGCGTATAGGCGATGTTCCCCGCGCAGCCGCCGCGCTTTTCCACCAGCCCGTCGATGAGGAAGCTTACATTCAAAATATGCAGCTTGTCGGCGAGGATGTGGTCGGCGAACGCGCCGTTAAAGGACATGATACGGTCGAAAGCCAGCGAGCCGGCGACATAAATGGACATCATTCCTCCGGATGTGTTGATTCGGTGATCCAAGCGAGAAAATCCGCATCCCCCCGGGCCACGGGCAGGGCTACGATGCAGGGGGTTTCATAACTGTGCAAGGCACCGCCCTCGATGGCCGCAATACCGGCCACGCACATATCCGTGATGTTGGGGGTCATCTTGGCGATGAAGGGGATCTCTTCGGAACGGCAAAGCTCTCCCTTCCATGAGTATACCGAGCGGATCGGGGCCATGACGTTCACGCAGGCCGCAAGGCGGCTTTCCACCAAATCCCCGGCGATGCGTTCCGCCTCGTCCGCCGAAGCCGCCGTCATGTAGACGAGAAACGCCATATTCCCTCCCTTCACAGTGCGTTGGGTCGAAACGATAGCCGTTTCGTACCGTTCTGGCAATCGAGCCGCCCAGCCCCAAGCACGGGCCTTTTTGAGAAAAAGGGCTTTTTTTTTGTTGTTTGGTTGAACAGAACAGGTTGACGCCCCCGGTGCGGGGGACTATCAAAAATATAGAGGTAACTGTTTTATAACCCTTTTCTCTGGAGGAGAGCCATGTCTGCCTATGGAAGCATTGTTTCCGATGTCATGGTCAAGGGCGGCACGCGGTGCAGGCTGGATACCGTTACCTACACTTCGCCCGAATTCGACGAACTGGAAACCCTCGTTGAAGTGTGCGAACCCCTTTGTGAAACCGAAAAGCCCACCGTGCAGGCCCCTATGGAACAGGGCCCGGAGCCGGTCATTTTCGTCTCTCCCGAATTCGACGAAATCGAAACACTTATGTAAGCATCCGGTGAGTGAACAGCGCTTCCGCATGGGCGGGAGGTCTCTTCACTCACCGGCCCCGGCATCGGCCCCACCGCTTGGCTTTTCGGCCTCCCGATCTTATGGTTTGTTTCCGGCGTTCCGGGCGGAATATCCGTCCGGGACGCGTTGCCGCGCTCCACGGCGCGCCACCCCGAATGAAGGAAACGACCATGACAGACAAACAACGGGCTGCA
>ERZ835541.3505-NODE-3505-length-10800-cov-3.663378_pt1 | contig 10800 bp, 6 predicted proteins | sample MGYA00519945_ERZ835541 | MGnify/ENA primary metagenome ERZ835541 (study PRJEB31850, sample SAMEA3708780) | human gut metagenome | biome: human gut; feature: human-associated habitat; material: faeces | place: China | collected 2014 ...
GTTTCAACGATTCCGCGGACCGTCTCGGCATGCCCCCCATCCCGCCGGAGGACTTCGTGCAGGCGGTCAAGGCGCTGGTCGATGTGGACCGCGACTGGGTGCCCCACTCCGACGGTGCGTCCCTGTACATCCGCCCGTTCTGCATCGCTACCGATGTGGGCCTGGGCGTTCATGCCGCCAAGCATTACCGCTTTGCCATCATCTGCGCGCCCTCCGGTGCCTACTACGCCGAGGGCCTCGACCCCGTCCGCATCTATGTTGAGGATGAGTACATCCGCGCCGCCCCGGGCCTGACCGGCTTTACGAAGTGCGGCGGCAACTACGCCGCGTCCATCAAGGCCGGCGAGCTGGCCGAGGAGCGCGGCTTCTCCCAGGTGCTGTGGCTGGACGGCGTCGAGAAGAAGTACGTCGAGGAAGTCGGCTCCATGAACATCATGTTCAAGATCGACGGCAAGATCTACACGGCCGCCGCTCTGGACAAGGACGGCACCGTTCTGCCCGGCGTCACCCGCCGCTCCATCATCGAGCTGCTGAAGGACTGGGGCTACAAGGTGCATGAGGAGCGTGTTGCCATTGCCGACATCATGAAGGCTGCCGACGAGGGCAAGCTGGAGGAAGTCTTTGGCACCGGCACGGCTGCCGTTGTCTCCCCTGTCAAGGAGCTGGATTGGGAGGGCAAGGTTGCCCACATCAGCGGCGGCCACATCGGCGAGCTGACCCAGAAGCTGTATGACACGCTGACCGGCATCCAGTGGGGCAAGCTGCCCGACACCAAGGGCTGGATCGTTCCTGTGGAATAAGCGGAGAAATCCCGCTATTCCGGTCTGAAAATAGCATATTTCTTGCGCCCGGGGCTTTGAACGCTCCGGGCGCTATTTGTATGAATTATCCGTGAACGATTGTGCAAACTATACAAAACAAGGTAGGGCAAATGTAGCATGTTGTACAAGTACGCATCTTGCAAATTCGACAAAAATAGTGTACTATAAGTACATCGAAAGCGAGAGCTTCCGAGCGACAGCTAAAGAGGAAGAATACCAGAGCGCCCTGCCGAATCCGTAGGGAGGGTATCACTTGTAGAGGGGTGGTTCCGTTCGCATTCAGGCGCCGGCGAGACGTTCTGTTTTTCTCCTTCTTTTTAAGAAAAAACGAGACGGGGCAGTGGCCGTCTCGTTTTTTTGTTTTTGTGGGGCTGAACGGGAGAGGCAGCCACCCGCGCGCCCCTTTCGTGCGCGACCCGTTCACAGTAGTCCGTAGGGGCCGGGCATGCCCGGCCCGCAGCCTTGCCATTGTATCCCCTTTAACGGTTTGCATCGTAGGGAGGGGTCTTGACCCCTCCGCGGGACGTCGGGGACGCCGCCCCCTACATCCTTGGCCGCGAACTTTCCGCCAACCGTAGGGGGATTCATCTCTCCCGTTTCCTCGCCCGCGTTTCCTTAACTTTCTTCTTTACATTCCTCGTAAAATACGCTACAATATAAATGTATATTTATAAAAACAAAGAGAAGGAGAGATCGCTTTGTTTACTATCATCAAACGGCGGGAGCTGAACCCCACCGTAACCGAACTTTGCATCCATGCGCCGCTCATTGCCAAGAAGGCAAAAGCCGGCCAGTTTATCATTGTTCGCGCAAAGGAGGACTCCGAGCGCATCCCCCTGACCATCGCCGGGTTTGACCGCGAAGCCGGCACCGTTTCTATCATTTTCCAGGTTGTCGGCGCGGGTACCATGCAGCTCAACTCCCTCAAAGAGGGCGAGACCGTGCATGACTTTGTGGGACCCTTGGGCAAGGCCACTGAGATCGAGGGTCTGAAAAACGTCTGCGTCGTCGGCGGCGGCGTGGGCTGCGCCATTGCGCTGCCCATTGCCCAGGCACTGCACGAGCAGGGCACCAAGGTCACCGGCATCGTCGGTTTCCGCAACAAGGATCTGGTCATTCTGGAGGACGAGTTCCGCGCCTGCTGTGACGACTTTATCATCATGACCGACGACGGCTCCTACGGCGAGAAGGGCGTTGTCACCGCGCCGCTGGAGAAGAAGATCGTCGAGGGCGCAAACTTTGACGAGGTCATCACCATCGGACCCCTGATCATGATGAAATTCGTCGTCAAGACGACGAAGCCCCACAATGTCAAGACCGTTGTGTCGATGAACCCCATCATGGTCGACGGCACCGGTATGTGCGGCGGCTGCCGCCTGACCGTCGGCGGCCAGACGAAGTTCGCCTGCGTAGACGGTCCCGACTTTGACGGCTTTGAGGTCGATTTTGACGAAGCTATGCACCGCGGCACGATGTACAAGCCCTTTGAGGCCCATGCCCGCGAGGCCGAGTGCAATTTGCTGAAGCAGGAGGTGCAGTAATTATGCCGAACATGGACCCGAAAAAGTGCCCCATGCCCAGCCAGGAGCCGAACGTCCGCAACAAAAACTTTAAAGAGGTCGCCCTTGGCTACACCGAGGAGATGGCCGTGAACGAGGCCAAGCGCTGCCTGCAGTGCAAGAACCACCCCTGCCGCAGCGGCTGCCCCGTTGAAATTGATATTCCCGGCTTCATCAAGCACGTCGCCGAGGGCGATTTTGAGGCCGCCTATAACGTGATTGCCCAGTCCAGCGCGCTGCCCGCCGTCTGCGGCCGTGTCTGCCCGCAGGAGAACCAGTGCGAGGGCAAGTGCGTCCGCGGCATCAAGGGCGAGGCCGTCGGCATTGGCCGTCTCGAGCGCTTTGTTGCCGACTGGTACCGCAACAACGTACATACCAAGCCCACCGCCCCCGCGCCCAATGGCCACAAGGTCGCTGTTATCGGCGCAGGCCCGTCCGGCCTGACCGTCGCGGGCGATCTGGCCAAGCTCGGCTACAAGGTCACCGTCTACGAAGCCCTGCACGTTGCGGGCGGCGTGTTGATGTACGGCATCCCCGAGTTCCGTCTGCCCAAGGACATCGTCCAGCACGAGGTCGAGGGCCTGAAGGAGCTGGGCGTTGACATCGAGACGAACATGGTCATCGGTAAAGTCCTGACCATCGACGAGCTGATGAACGACTACGGCTTTGAGGCCGTCTATGTCGCGTCCGGTGCCGGTCTGCCCCGCTTTATGGGCATCCCCGGCGAGAGCCTGAACGGCGTCTACTCCGCCAACGAGTACCTGACCCGCGTCAATTTGATGAAGGCGTACAAGGAGGATTCCCGCACGCCCATCATGAAGAGCAAGTCCGTTGCCGTTGTCGGCGGCGGCAACGTCGCCATGGACGCTGCCCGCTGCGCCAAACGTCTGGGTGCCGAGAATGTCTACATCGTCTACCGCCGCGGCATGGCCGAGCTGCCTGCCCGTAAAGAGGAGGTCGAGCACGCCGAGGAGGAGGGCATCGTCTTTAAGACGCTGACGAACCCGACGGAAGTGCTGGGCGACGAGAACGGCTGGGTCAAGGGTATGACCTGCGTCGAGATGGAACTGGGTGAGCCGGACGCGTCCGGACGCCGCCGCCCCATCGTCAAGGAGGGCAGCGAGTTCGTTCTGAACGTGGATACGATGATCATGGCATTGGGCACCAGCCCCAACCCGCTGATCCGCTCCACCACGCCGGGTCTGGACGCCGACAAGCACGGCTGCCTGATCACCAACGGTCCCGACGGCCTGACGAGCCGCCCGATGGTCTACGCCGGCGGCGATGCTGTCACCGGTGCTGCCACGGTCATTCTGGCCATGGGTGCCGGTAAAGAGGCTGCCCGCGCGATTGACGCGGCCATCAAGGCGAAGGAGCAGTAAAAATTAAATTTCAGCCCCCGTGCCGCGAGGTGCGGGGCTGTTTTTGTTAAAAGGCTTCCCCTGAGGGGGAAGCTGGCCGCGAAGCGGACTGATGAGGGGCGAACTTTGCCAAACTATCCCCTGTATGGGTAATCACGGTATCTCCGCCCCTCATCCGTCTGCGGGCGGGGCCGCAGACACCTTCCCCCTTGGGGGAAGGCACTCTCACGAAACAAAGGCCAACACAATGTATCATCCATTCTTCCAATTCGTTCTTCCGCGCCTCGGGCAGGTGGCGCTGGATGCTTTGCTGTACCTGAACTTTTTGCAGCTGCCGCCCTTACAGCTGGTGGCCCGGTGGCCGGTGCTGTATTACGGACTGCCGCTTGTGCTGATGGGGGTGCTGGCGTATATCAGCCGCGACCCGCTCGGGCTGGGCATCGTGTTTGCCGGACATCTTGTGACATTCTACTGCATCGGTACCGCCATCGGGCTGGCGCTGCGGCGCATCGGCGGCACACCGCTGACCGTTTGGCGTATTATCTGGCTGGACGGCATAACGCCGTGGCTGTTGACGGGCCTTATCATGTGGTGGGGGCGGCGGCGTGCGCTGCGGCTCTGTACGACAAAATACAGCCTGACAACGCGGAAAAATCTGCCGAACGGCAGGCTGACCATCGTGCAGGTCAGTGATGTCCACCCGCGCGCCTGTGCGGCGATGGATCACACCCGTATCCCTGAGCTGAAAGCAAAAATCGAGGCGTGCCGCCCCGACCTGCTTGTGCTGACCGGCGATATTTTCGACGAATTCACCGAGCCGGAGGAGCTGGACGCCTTTTGCAAGCTGTTTGGCGAGCTGGACGCGCCGCTGGGCAAGTATTACGTCCTCGGCAACCACGACCTGTTCCACCACTGGCGGGAGCCGAGCTTTGGCCGCGCGGATCTGGAGCGCGGGTTCGCCGCCGCGGGCGTGCGCATCCTGGAGGACACGTCCGTCCTGCTGCCCTGCGGTGTGCGCGTCGTGGGCCGCAAGGATTATCTGTACACGAACGGCAGCCGCTTCACGGCGGCGCAGCTTATGCCCGGCGGCCCCGACGACCACTACACGGTCTGGCTCGACCATGAGCCGCGGGACTTTAAGAACGCCGCCGCGGCGGGGGCGGACCTGATTTTGAGCGGCCACACCCACGGCGGGCAGGTCTGGCCTGCGGGTGCGGTGGGCATGGTTGCCAAAAATGAGCGCAACTACGGCAGAAAGAACATTGCAGACCATTGCGATGCCATCGTCAGCGGTGGCACGGGCACCTGGGGCTACAAGTTCCGCACCCAGGGCCGCACGGAAATTGTCTGCGCGGAAATCACTACCGAAAGGGAAAACTGATTTATGAACGAACGCGAACGCCTGAGCAGCCGCCTGGGCTTTATCATGCTGTCGGCGGGGTGCGCCATCGGCTGCGGCAACGTCTGGAAATTCCCCTGGATGTGCGGCCAGAATGGCGGCGGCAGCTTTATGCTGCTCTACATCCTCTGCCTGCTGGTGCTGGGCCTGCCCGTCATGATCATGGAGTTTGCCGTGGGCCGCGCCGCCCAGGCCAGCCCCGTTACCATGTACCAGCGCCTGGAAAAGCCCGGCCATAAGTGGGGCGTATTCGGCGTCGTCAGCCTCATCGGCAACATTGCCATCATGGCGTTCTACACGGTGGTCACGGGTTGGATCTTGTACTATTTTGTCAAGTTCCTGACCGGGCAGAATGCGGATTTCGGCTTTGCGCAGATGATCGCCGACCCCGGGCTGAACGTGACCTATCTGCTTGTGGTCCTTATAGCGGCGTTTGTGCTGCTGAGCTTTAATTTGCAGGGCGGGCTGGAGCGCGTGACCAAATACATGATGAGCGCGCTGCTGGTGCTGATGCTGGTGCTGGCCGTGCACAGCCTGACGTTTGCCGGTGCGGCGGAGGGGCTGCGGTTCTACCTTGTGCCGGATTTCTCGGCCATTGACGGCGGGGTCATCGTGGCGGCCATGAACCAGGCGTTTTTCTCGCTGTCCGTCGGCATGGGCGGCATGGCGATCTTCGGCAGCTACATCGGCAAGGATCACGCGCTCATGGGCGAGTCACTGCGGGTCATTTTTCTCGACACGTTCGTGGCCGTGCTGGCGGGCATCATCATCTTCCCGGCGTGCTTCACCTACGGGCTGGAGGTCACGGCAGGCCCCAGTCTGCTGTTTGACACGATGGCGGGGGTGTTCGGCAATATGGCCGGGGGCCGCTGGTGGGGCGCGCTGTTCTTCCTGTTCATGGTGTTTGCGGCGCTGTCCACCGTGCTGGGCGTCTGCGAGAATATCCTTGCCATGGTGCGTGAGCTGACCGGGTGGAGCCGCCCGAAGGGCTGCGTGGTCTGCGGCGTCGGCATTTTTCTGCTGGCGCTGACGACGGCGCTGGGCTACAGCGTGCTGCACTTCCAGCCCTTTGCGCCGGGCAGCGCGTGGCTGGACTTTTGGGACTTCATCGTCAGCAACAATGTGCTGCCGCTGGGGTCGCTGGTGCTGGCGCTGTTCTGCTGCAACCGCTTTGGCTGGGGCTGGGACAATTTTGTGGCCGAAGCCAACACCGGCAGGGGCCTGAAGGTCCGCCCCTGGATGAAGCCGATTTTTAGGTATTTTGTGCCGGGTGCGATTTTGTTTATTTATATTTACGGCATGGTTACGTTTCACTGGCGGTAAAAAGGAAAAAGTCCTGTCTCCGGGAAAGGGAGGCAGGACTTTTCGGTTTTACGCTGGGATGCGCGGGCAGAGCCCGTTTGCGGGTGCTACGACACCTTGCGGAAGTAATTTATCAAAATACTCTTGATATAATTATACCGCCGCGCGTAGCTGTTCTCGACGCGGATTAGCTCAAAGCCGTGCTCGCGGCAGATCTGGTCCTTCTTGCGGTCACGGCGCTGGACGGCGGGGTCGTCGCGGTGCTCGCGGCCATCCAGCTCGATGGCTAAAATCGGCATCAGGCGGCGGCCCTCCCGCTGGTAGACGACGAAGTCGAACCGCCCTGTGTAGAACAGGTCGGCGCAGCCGGGGTTATCCTCAAACACCTGCGCGATGGGTACCTCCTTGCGGACCGTGCAGCGGCTGCCGTCGAGGAAGGCGTTGTCCAGCGCGTGGTTCAGATTTTCCAAAAAGGCATCCTCGGTCTTGGTGCTGTAGGGCTTGATGCCCAGCGCACGGCTGGCGGCGGGCTTCTCGGTCACCTCGGACTGGCCGTTTTTGCGCACGTACTGCACCAGCTCGTAAATATCGTCGTCGGTGCTGTCGGCGTGCAGGCGGTCCAGTGCGGCCTGGTTCGAGAGGATGACCAGCTGCTCCCGCGCGCGGGAGGTCGCCACGTTGATGAGCTCCTTGTTCGTTTTCAGCCAGTCGTAGGTGCGCGGGCGGGTCTGGTCGGTCAGCGCCAGGGAGAAGATGACCACGTCTTTCTCGTCGCCCTGAAAGGCGTGCACCGTGCCGCAGGCGGCGTTCTCAAAGTGCTTCGCGCGCAGCATGGCCTCGATGGCGGCGCGCTGCTTCGCAAACGGCGTGATGATGCCCACCTGCTTGTCCGGGTGCGCGGTCAGGTATGCCTCGATGCGGCGCACCTCCTGCGGGGCGGTGTTTTTCTCGTCGGTGGTGTCGTTGGGCACGTCCACATAGACGAGCGGCGTGGGGTCGGTCTCGCGGCTGGCAATGTGCAGCTTGTGGTTGTAGTATTTGCGATTGTTGAACTCGATGATCTTGGGGCTGCACCGGTAGTGGTAGCTCAACAGCGTCTCGTCGCTGACGGCGTCGCAGGCCAGAAAGCATTTGTAGATCGAGTTTTCGATGTAATCGTACTCCTGCGTGACACCGTAGCGGCGGCGCAGCGTGCGGTTGTCGGCGGGGTCCAGCAGAATGACAGGCGAGAGCTGCTGCGGGTCGCCCACAAGCATCAGCGACGCCCCGCGCAGGATGGGCACAAGAGACATGGCCGTGCTGCACTGGCTGGCCTCGTCCATGATGACCATGTCAAAGCTCGGCTCCGGGTCGCCCAGGCGGTGGGCGGAGATGCAGGTCGTGGCCACAATGGGAAAGACGCGCAGCAGCTTTTTCAGGTTCTCCGGCTCCGAGATGTATTTGTTGAACTGCGTGACCCGCTCCTTGTCGGTGTCGGGGCTGTGGACGATGCTCATTAAATCGTTGTATTTCGGCTCCTCCAACCGGCGGATGCAGCGGGCCGAGGTGTAGTAGAGGTAGCGCAGCAGCTCGTCCTCGTTGCGGTCCAGCAGAGCCAGCGCGTCGGCAGAGTCGATGCTGCCGTAGGCGGCCAGCTCACGGTCCACCTGCGGCAGCTGCCCGGCCTGCAGCTCGTACTGGAAGTTCATCTGGCCGCGGGCGTCCAGCAGGCGCCGGATGGTCTCCCGCCGCTCCCGCAAATCAAGGATGCGCTCATACCGTTCCAGCAGGGCGGTCAGCTGTTTGGCGCGGGCCGTGCGGTCCGCGTGGTTTTTGTCCAGCAGCCGCTCCGGCACGGGGATTTTTTTGCACTGTTCAAACAGCTGGTCGATGGTGCGCAGGGCCTCGGCGGTTTTCTCGTTGTTGCCAAGGCGCAGGATCGGGAACGGCACGGTCTGGCCGTGGTAGGTGACGGCCTGCAGCTTTTCCACAACGCCGTCAATGGGATGGTTGTTGTAGCTGGAAAAAAGCACCGTGCGCTCGTTGAAAAACGCCGTCGTCAGCGTGTTGACGATGGTGTTGGTCTTGCCGGTGCCCGGCGGGCCCTGCACGTAGGCCAGCGGGTAGCGCATGGCGTTGTTGATGGCCAGCAGCTGGTCCAGATTGACCTTGTTGTTCAGCAGCGCCAGCGGGTAGGACTTGCGGCGGCGCGGCTTGGCGGTCATCTCGCCGAAGAAGGCCCGCAGCGGGGCGGTGGCCGTCTCGCCGGAGGGGTCCTCGAACATAGTAAGGATGCCGCGGTACTCATGCTCCAAGTCCACGGGGCAGTCGCGGCTGATGGCGACGAGGTAGGGCAGGTCATCGACCCGCACCCGCGGGTTGCTGCGGGTGATGCGGTCCTTGATGGTCTCGGCGTGCTTCGTGAACTCGTCCAGCAGCGTATAGTCGTCGGCATCCAGAAATTGATGGATGCTCAGCTTGCTGCCGTTGACGGTGAACTCCCGGCAGATGACCGGCTCCGCCTCGGCCCGCAGGGCGCGCTTTTTCACGTCGAGCCGTAGCGGGCGGTAGGCCAGCACGTACAGCCCCTGCCGGGTGTCAATACTGATAAGGTTCAGCCCCAGCGTGGGCAGGCTGGGGCGGGCGGCGTTCCGGCGGCGGTCCTCGACCCGGCGCTGGAACCGGCCCACCAGCTCACGGAACTGGTCGTCGGTCAGCTCCAGCGTGTCCTCCTTATAATCGGCAAAGCAGTCGGCGTCAATTTGATGGATCAGGCTGTAGTTGGACTGGTAGGGCGTGGTGTCCAGCCGGTTGCAGGCGGCCAGATAGTCCAGCACCCGCAGGTTGGCGGCGTTGTCAAACAGCGCCGCGTACCGCCCGGGGTTGTCGCGGATGTCGTCGATGAGCGTCTGGTTGACGGGGCACCACGAGCCGTCGACGACCTCGGCGGTCTGGATGCGGTCAATGCTGATATGGTCGAGCGCCTGCACGCTTAATTTGCCCAGATGCAGCCCGTCAACGTTCAGGGTGCGGGTCCTGGGGTTCAGCCCGCGGATAGCGACCCAGTATTTGGTCTGCTGGGTCTGTTGGTTTTTGTATTCAATGCTCAACCACCGCCCCTCATGAATGGCACGGAAAATCGAGCGCGTGATGTTGTTCAATTTTCCGCTCCTTTCGGGTCGTGGCCTTCTTGCCTCCCCCCTTGCGAGGGAGGTGGCCAGGGGGGCTACTTCGACAAGCGCCGGTATTCCAGCGGGGTCAGGCGGAACTGGTCGTAGAACGCCTGGGCAAAGCGGCCTTGGCTCTCATAGCCGACCCGGGCGGCGATGTCCTGCACCCGCTGGGGGGTCGTGCGCAGCAGCTCGGCGGCTCTTTCGAGCCGGCGGCGGCGGAAGTAGGCGAGATACCCCTCGCCCAGCACGTTCTGGCAGTACAGCTTGAAGCCGCTCTCGCTCAAACCAAAATGGTCGGCCAGCTCCCGGGCCGGGCGGCGGACCGAGAGGTCCTGCAGAACCAGCGTCTCGGCCTCGCGCACGCATTCGACCTGCCGCGCGGGGCAGCGGGCCGTGTCGGCCTCGTCGGGCAGGCGCAGCAGCTCATACAGCAGCCGCACGGCGGCATAGCGCAGCTCGCCGGGAGCGGCGTAGGCGGCGTCGTCCCAGACCTCGTCCACAATGGCCGTGATGGCGTCGCTCATCGGGCAGCAGTGGACGCCGCCGCGGCAGAAATAATCCGCGATGCCGCCTATTTCCAGCCCCATCAGCGTCAAAAAGCTGTCCGCCTGCACGGCGTCGGGGTCAATGAAAAGCTGCAGCGCCTCGTACTGGCTGCCGGGCAGGTAGAAGTCCGCACCGGGCACAGCAAAGCTGACGGCGGCATGACCCTCCGTCACGATGGCATATTGTGCGCCGTCCGGGATGGCGCGTCGTCCGCTGCGGCAGAAGTCAAAGACGAGCAGCCGCGGCCAGTCCAGCGGGGGCGGGCAGAGCGGCGCGTCCAGCCGGGTGAAGCAGAGCTGCACGCCGGGTGCAAGCTCCCGCCGGTCAAGCGGGGCTGCAGGGATGAGGTTGTCTGTTTTCATGTTTGGTTATACAGTAACTAAATATTTTGAATTTTCGAAAAAATGTGCGCAAAATTCCGATACTGAAATGCACTGAAACGGCCATATTTGCCGAAAATGTGCGCATAGAAAGCTGCTAAAAAGGCAAAATGTGCGAAATCGGAAAAATGGTAAAATAAGGGAAATGCGTGCTCAAAAACCAAAAAATCAGCCTGTGACCGGCACATCGAGCCCGAACTCCTGCGGGCGGAACCGCGGGCAGACATTCTCCGAGATGCAGATGACCGACGCGGCCAGGCGGCTGCCGATCTCGCAGGCC
>ERZ835541.3508-NODE-3508-length-10791-cov-3.143629_pt1 | contig 10791 bp, 8 predicted proteins | sample MGYA00519945_ERZ835541 | MGnify/ENA primary metagenome ERZ835541 (study PRJEB31850, sample SAMEA3708780) | human gut metagenome | biome: human gut; feature: human-associated habitat; material: faeces | place: China | collected 2014 ...
GAGGCGTTTTTCACCGCGCAAGACGCAGCGGCGGATACTTACACATCATAGGACCATCCCTCGCCGCGTCCCGCAGCTTCATAAAATTGAACCGCTCGGCAGAAAGGCTAAGTCAATGGCCTGAACATCCTCCCATGTCAGGAATTCACCCCGGCACGCAGCTGGGGAGAATCCCCGAAAAAGGCGTTAGGCCTGGGCGCTCTGCACGTAGCGCATGAGCGCGTTTCTGCGCCGGACGGAGAGAAGACGGCTGACCACCATCACGATGACGGTCACAACCAGCTCGCCCACCGCGAGATAATACTGGTCAAAAAGCGCCGCGGCCGCCGCAAAGGCCAGCATGATCAGGCAGTACCAGAAAACGCCGGGCTGCAGCAGCTTTGCAACATGCTTGTTCATACGGGTGCGCGCCTCCTCTGATTGAGCCTTTTAGAATAATCTTCTTCATTATAGCAAATCTTTTTCGTCTTTACAAGCCGTGATTGCAGGTTCCGGGTGCTGAAAATGCGGAGGCGCTGCGCGCCGGCGCGTTCGGCTCCCAAATGGGCTTTTTACGGAATCGACAAAAAATAACGAAAAAATTTGTATACTTTTTGGAGATGCTGTGCTATACTACCATGTAGCATGAAAAGTGTGCCAATTTTTTTGAGTAGCCTCAAAGCGGCACAGACGGATTGCATTTGAGGATGCAGACAGCCACTCGCGCTGCTTGCGGTTTGCCCGGGGCGATGGGGCGGCCGGAGCGGTACAAGAAGCACAGCCTTCGCAGACAGCTATGGAGAAATCCGACGAGACGGGGTCGGAGAGGCCGAAGCTGTCCGCTGGAATTTGTGCGTCCTTTTGGCCTCTGCGTCAGAAAGCCCGCTTGCACGGGAAGGCACAGGAGTTTCCTGCGCCGGCATTTTTGCGCGATATTTGCGCGGTCCACACAAAAGCCGGAAATCGGACCGGCAGAACCATGAATTTTTGAAAAGAGGTATATACAATTTGGCAGAAAAATTAAAGATCATTCCCCTCGGGGGACTCAATGAGATCGGCAAGAACATGACCGTTCTCGAATACGGCAAGGACATGATCATCATCGACTGCGGCCTCGGCTTCCCCGAGGACGACATGTACGGCATCGACCTTGTCATCGCGGACATGACGTATCTGGTCAAGAATCAGGAAAAGATCCGCGGCATGTTTTTGACACACGGCCACGAGGACCACATCGGTGGCATTCCCTATGCCATGCAGCAGTTCAACTGCCCGATCCATGGTACGCGGCTGACAGCCGGGCTTGTGAAGCTCAAGCTGGAGGAGCATCATCTCGAGCGCAAGGTCAAGCTCTTTACGCACGAGGCAGGTGAGGTCGTGAAGGCCGGGTGCTTCCAGGTTGAGTTCATTCATGTGAACCACTCGATCGCGGACGCGGTGGCCTTCGCGGTCAAAACGCCGGTCGGCACGCTCATCTTCTCGGGCGACTTCAAAATTGACGCAATGGCGGAAGACGGCATGATCGATCTTGCGCGCTTGGGCCAGCTCGGAAACGAGGGCGTGCTTGCCTTCCTGTGCGACTCGACAAACGTTGAGCGCCCGGGCTTTACGCCGTCGGAGCGCAGCGTCACCGACAGCTTCGACCGCCAGTTCTCCGGCTGCCGCCAGAGAATCATCGTCACGACGTTCGCGTCCAATGCGTTCCGGCTCCAGAGCCTTCTGAACGTTGCGCACAAGCACGGAAGAAAGGTTGCGGTCACGGGCCGCAGCATGGAAAATATCCTGAAGGTCTCGACGGACCTTGGGTATCTCAAGATTCCAAACAACACCCTTGTCGACATCAACGCCATCAAATCCCTTCCAAAGGACAAAATCGTGATTGTTTCAACGGGCTCTCAGGGCGAAAATATGTCGGCTCTGTACCGCATGGCCTTCTCCGGGCACCGACAGGTGGAAATTCAGGCGGGTGACCGCGTGATCATCTCTGCCTCGGCTATCCCCGGCAACGAAAAGTCCATCAGCAAGATCATCAACGAGCTCTACCGCAAGGGAGCCGACGTTGTCTACGATAAGCTCGAGGGCCTGCATGTCTCCGGCCACGCCTGCCAGGAAGAGCTCAAGATTATGCACGCGCTGCTGCATCCGCGCTTCTTCATTCCGCTCCACGGCGAGCAGCGCCATTTGCAGGCGCACGCGCGGCTTGCGCAGTCGATGGGCATGGATGCGAAGAACATTTTCATCTCGGACATCGGCAAGGTTCTCGAGCTCACGAAGGCTACCTGCAAATGGGCGGGCACCGTTCCGGCAGGCAAGATCCTTGTCGACGGCACGGGTGTTGGCGATGTCGGAAGCGTCGTGCTGCGCGACCGCAAGCATTTGGCGCAGGACGGCATGCTGGTCGTGGTCGTGAACCTTTCGAGCGAGGACGGAAGCGTCATTACGGGGCCCGATATTATTACGAGAGGCTTTGTCTACGTCAAGGAATCGGAAAATCTCATGGAAGAGCTCCGCGTCATCGCCGCACACGCGATCGACCGCTGCCTTTCCGGCGGTACGCGCGACTGGAGCGCCCTCAAGGCGAATATTAAGAGCGATCTTTCGGGGTACCTCTTCAAGACCACGAAGCGCAACCCGATGATTCTCCCCGTGATCATGGAAATCTAAAAAACTGCCAGAAAAGCAGAATGCCCCGCAAATAAACGGGGTATCCTGTTTTTCAGGAAAAAGAGACGAGAAATTTCGAAAAACCGCTTGTCAAAAAAGCGAGTTGTGGTATATAATGAATTGGTTGCGCGGAAAGTGTCTTTTTTCGCGCGGGATACCGCATTGAATGAGGATGAGCATAGATGGCAAATGCAAAGAATACAAAGGTTCCGGCAGAAGACGCCATGGCCGCGGTCAGCGCACTGATCGCGAAGGCCAAGCGGGAAGGAAGCATCCAGGCGACGGAGCTGAACGCGCAGCTGGAGAAGCTGGATCTTCCGGTAGAAAAGATTGAACATATTTACGACACGTTCGACGCGATGGGCATTCAGATCGTGAGCCCGGAGCTTGAGATAGACCTAGACGACACGGCGGACGGCCTCGGCATGGGTGACGGCGAGATCCCGATGGGCGATGAAGAGGAAGATCTCATCGACCCCGTCGAGCTGGCGGCGGAATACAACCTCGACGACCCGGTCCGCATGTACCTCAAGGAGATCGGACAGGTGCGCTTACTCACGGCAGACGAGGAGATGGAGCTTGCCAAGCGCGTGTGCGAGGGCGATAAGGCGGCGAAGGACAAGCTGACGGAAGCAAACCTCCGTCTGGTCGTGTCGATCGCGAAAAAATACTCCGGCCGCGGACTTCACATTCTAGACCTCATTCAGGAGGGCAACACGGGCCTGATTCGCGCGGTCGATAAGTTCGATTATACAAAGGGAAACAAATTCTCTACATATGCCACCTGGTGGATCCGGCAGGCCATTACCAGAGCCATCGCCGATCAGGCACGGACAATCCGCGTGCCGGTGCATATGGTAGAGGTCATCAACAAGGCGACCCGCTGCAACCGCAAGCTCGTGCAGGAGCTTGGACGCGAGCCGACGCTTGAGGAGATCGCGGCGGAGCTGAATCTTCCAATCGAGAAGATCATCGAGGCCAACCGCACGGCGGCCGATACGCTGTCTCTGGACATGCCTGTCGGCGACGAAGAGGACACGACCATCGGCTCGTTCGTGGAAGACGACAACACCCCGGGGCCCGCGGACGCAACGTCCAACGCGCTTCTTTCTGAGGCGCTGACGGAGATTCTCGGGACGCTCACAGAGCGTGAGGCAGATGTGCTCAAGATGCGCTTCGGCATGTACGACGGCCGGACGCATACCCTCGAGGAGGTCGGCCAGATCTTCGGCGTGACGCGTGAGCGGATCCGCCAGATCGAGAATAAGGCCATCCGCAAGCTGCGCCATCCGTCGCGCGCGAAAAAGATCAAGGATTTCTATTGCTGAACAAAAGCCCGGGGACAAAACGTCTCCGGGTTTTGCAGTGTTTCGCCGTTTTTTACGCGAAGACTTGATATTCTTACCACACAATGGTAGAATGAAGCATCATATTTTTATTTTAATGTAGCGCGCCAAATTGGCGCAGGTTTTGGGAGGATTCTCTTTGTCCGATAGGCTGCGGGCGCTTGCCGCCTCGATTCAAAGGCCGTTTCGCAGGATGCGGCCGCCGCAGATCGTTGTGCTGGTGTTTCTGCTGCTGGTGCTGACGGGAAGCGCGATTTTATGCCTGCCGGTCTGCGCAAAGTCCGGCGAGCCGACTAAATTTCTGACGGCGCTGTTTACCGCAACATCCGCCACATGCGTGACGGGCCTTATTCCGGTTGACACGGGGACATACTGGAGTACGTTCGGACAAGTTGTCATTATCCTGCTTATTCAGCTGGGCGGCCTCGGCTTCATGACCGTCTCGACCATTTTCTTTCTCGCGCTCAGAAGGCGCATTGGTCTACGGCAGCGTATGGTTCTGGCGCAGGGTCTCGGCGTGAGCTCCATGAGCGGCGTGGTGCGCAATGTGATCCTTGGCACCTTCTGCGTCGAAGGCGCAGGCGCGTTGATCCTCTTTTTCCGGTTCCTGCCGGAGTTCGGCGCAGGAACGGCCCTCTGGTACGGCGTGTTTCATTCGATTTCCGCGTTCTGCAACGCAGGCTTTGACGTTTTGGCGGATGTTTCCTACGGCGGAAGCGTCGCGCGGTACGTAACGGACCCGGTCGTGAACCTCACGCTGATGGCCCTGATCGTGATTGGCAGCCTCGGCTTTTCCGTCTGGGGCGAAATCCGGCACACACGGCGGTTTTCAAGGCTCTCGGTTTACGCAAGGCTCGTGATTCTCATTACGTTGGGTCTCATTTTTGGCGGCGGCGCGCTGTTTGCGCTGCTGGAGTGGAACAATCCGGGAACAATCGGGAATCTCACGCCAAGCGGGAAAATCCTTGCCTCGCTCTTCCAATCGGTAACGCTCCGCACGGCGGGCTTTGCCAGTTTCAATCAGGACGCATTGACGGAAGCATCTAAAGTGCTGTCCGATTTGCTGATGTTCGTGGGCGGCTCGTCCGGGTCAACGGCGGGCGGCGTGAAGACGGTGACGATGGGGCTTGTGATCCTGTCCGCTGTCAGTACGATGCGCGGCAGAAGACAGGTGACGGTATTCGGCCGGTCCATTTCACAGGAGGATATTTCAAACGCGGTTTCCATTGCGCTTCTGGTGATGGGTCTGTCGCTTCTCGGCGCGGCGGTTATTACCGTGTGCGACGGGTGCAGCTTTATGAACGCCATTTACGAGACGATTTCCGCGCTTTGCACGGTGGGACTCACGACCGGCATCACGCCGACGCTTTGCACAGCTTCCAAGCTCATTTTGATCGTCTTTATGTTCTTTGGCCGCGTCGGCATTATGACCATCGGCGTCGGCTTTATGATGGGCGACCGCGCGAAAGAGCGCGTGCAGTATGCCCAGACCAAGGTCATGATAGGATAAGGCTTGTAAAAACCATTCAGCCTGGCAGTTTCGGATAGGAGATAGCGTATGAAAAAATCGTATGTTGTGATCGGTATGGGGCGGTTCGGCACGAGTGTTGCCGAGCGGCTGTATGAGCTCGGAAACGAAGTGCTTGCCATTGATACGGACCCCGATAAGGTACAGCGCATGGAATCCAAGGTCACCTGCGCCGTGGTCGCGGACGCGCGGGACGAAGAGGTTCTGCGCTCGCTCGGAGCGAGAAGCTGCGACTGCGCAGTGGTCGCCATCGGCTCGGATCTGGCGACCTGTATCATCGCAACCTTGAATCTGAAAGATCTCGGTGTGCCGCAGGTCATCTGCAAAGCGACCGACGAGCTGCGCAAAAAGGCGCTCGAAAAGGTGGGGGCCGACCGCGTGGTTATCCCAGAGCGCGAGACGGGGATCAAGCTGGCGCAGGCTATCACGTCGTCGAGCATTCTCGATTTCATTGAGCTTTCCAAGGACTGCGGCATTGCCGAGATCCATACGCCGGAGAGCTGGTTCGGAAAGACGCTGCGCGAGCTCAACATTCGCGCAAAGCTGGGCGTGAATATCATCGCCATCCGCCACGACGGAAAGATCGAGGTCGCCCCGGGCGCGGACTTTGCGCTGAAGGAAAACACGGTGCTTGTCGTTCTCGGCACAAACGACAAGCTGGCAAAGCTCAAGCCATGAAGCAGGAGCATATTACAAGCCGCCAGAACCCGCTTCTGGTGCACATCCGAAAGCTTGCCTCGTCCAGAAGCTACCGGAAGACCTGCGGCGAATTTGTCGCCGAGGGGACGAAGCTGTTAGAAGAAGCGGCAAAGTGGTGGCCGGACCTGCGAACGGTCGTATGCCGAGAGGGTGTCACATTACGGAATCTGCCGGACACGGTGCGCGTCGTGACGGTGCCGGAGGATGTACTCAAGAGCATCTCGACCGTCGACACGCCGCAGGGCGCGATGTTCGTGTGCGGCCTGCCCGAGAAGACGAAGGCAGAGCTTATCCCCGGGACGCTGCTGTTAGACGGCATTCAGGACCCCGGAAACCTTGGTACGATGCTCCGGACTGCCGACGCGCTGGGTGTGCCGGTGGCGCTTCTGGACGGCTGCGCCGACCCCTACAGCTTTAAGACTGTGCGCGCGTCGATGGGCGCGGTGTTCCGCATGGCGGTTCCGCAGATCACGGAGGAAGAGGCACTGGCGCAGTGTAAAGAGAAAAAACTTATGTTAACTGTTACCGCCTTAAATGAGCAGGCGGTTGATATCCGGAGCGCAGACCTCTCTAACGCCGTTGCCGTCATCGGAAGCGAGGGACAGGGCGTCCGAAAATCGATTTTGGACGCGGCGGAGAAAAGCGTGATCATCCCCATGCAGCCGCACTGCGAGTCGCTCAACGCGGCCGTCGCGGCGGCGATTGTCATGTGGCAGATGAAAAACGGGAACTGAGAAACGGGTAATTAGAATCGGGAATTTAAGAAACGGAGGATGGACGGATGCTCAAGTACTGGATCTGGCTCAGCACACGAGAGGGCGTTTCCAACGTGCAGGCGCTCTCGCTTCTTTCGCGCCTCGGCTCGGCCGCGGCCATCTATCAGGCAGACGAGGACGCGCTCAAGGATGCGGACGGAAGACCTGTTCCCGCAAGTCTGCTCGATAAGTCGCTCACCGGTTCAGAAATCATTTTGCAGCAGTGCTATCAGAAAAACATCCACGTCATGACCATTCAGGATGCGCAGTATCCGGCGCGGCTGCGCGCGATTTCCGACCCGCCCATCGTTTTATACTATAAGGGCGTGTTCCCGGCGATCGATACCTCGCCCGTCATTGCCATGGTCGGCACGAGAAAAGCCTCGGCCTACGGGCTCATGCAGGCCAAAAGACTTGGCTATCAGGTCGCAAAAAGCGGCGGTATTGTCGTCTCCGGCGGTGCGGATGGCATTGACACGATGTGCCTGACCGGAGCTTTGACCGCGGATCGACCTGTGGTTGCGGTGCTCGGCTGCGGGGTTGACGTTGTATATCCGGCTGGAAACCGGGTGCTGTTTGAGGATATCGCGGCGCACGGGTGCTTACTTAGTGAATACCCGCCGCAAACACCCGCGCTCGGCTCGCATTTCCCGGTCAGGAACCGGATCATCAGCGCGCTTTCTCTCGGCGTAGTCGTCGTGGAAGCGCCGAAGCGCTCGGGCGCGCTCATTACGGCAAATCGGGCGTTGGAGCAGGGGAGAGACGTATTTACCGTTCCCGGTAACGTCGGTACAGCGACCTGCGAGGGAAATATTCAGCTTCTGCGCGAGGGCGCGATCGTCGTCGAAGACGGCTGGGACATTATGAAAGAGTATGTCCATTTGTATCCGGAGCTCGTGTCCCATCAGCCGAAAACCATCCCCATGCAGCTGACCCCGGAGCAGCGCGAAAGCGCCGTAAAATCCACGGACAAGCTTCCGCCGAGACCGAAAAAGACGCAGAAAAAAGAAACTTCGCCCGCGTCCACCGACACAAAAGTCATTGACAAGTCGGAAAACAGGGCTTATATTGACGTACAGGAAATTTTGGGCGCATTATCGCCCGACGAAAAGGCCGCCATCGGCCAGCTCACGAGCGGAGAAAAGCACATCGATCAGATCATTGCCGCGAGCCAGCTTCCCGCCGCGCGCATTACCTCTGCGCTGACGCTGCTGCAGATCAAGGGCTATGTCTGCGCACTTCCGGGCAAGCGCTTTTCGCTCGCGGAAAAACAATCATAATTGGAGGCACGCATGCCGAACGCAAAAACCAACCTCGTCATCGTCGAGTCGCCGTCTAAGGCGAAGACGATCGGAAAATACCTGGGCCCCGACTATCAGGTCAAGGCCAGTATGGGCCATCTGCGCGATCTGCGCAAGAGCACCATGAGCGTGGACATCGACCACGATTTTGAACCCGAATACTACCCCATCAAGGGAAAAGAGGATATCATCAAGGATCTGCAGTCCGCCGCGGCCAAGAGCGCGAACGTCTTTCTCGCAACCGACCCGGACCGCGAGGGAGAGGCCATTTCATGGCACTTAAAATATCTGCTGGACATCCCGGACGACAGGACCTACCGCGTGACGTTCAACGAGATCACAAAGGACGTCGTGCGAAAGGCCATTGCCGCGCCGCGCGCCATCGATCAGAACCTCGTTGACGCGCAGCAGGCAAGGCGTGTGCTAGATCGCATTGTTGGCTATCAGCTGAGCCCCTTACTTTGGAAGAAGGTGCGCCGGGGCTTGTCGGCCGGACGCGTGCAGTCGGTTGCGACGCGTCTTGTCGTCGACCGCGAAAATGAGATCCGCGCTTTTACGCCGCAGGAATACTGGACGATTGACGCAGCGCTCGACCGCACCGGAAAGCCCGGCGGGTTTACCGCGCGGTACTACGGCGACCCAAAAAAGAACGAGCTCGGAAGCCGCGAAGATGTGGATAAGGTGCTCTCACAGATCGCGGGAAAGTCCTTTACGGTGCAGAGCGTCAAAAAGACGCAGCGCCGGAAAAATCCTGCACCGCCCTTTATTACCTCGAGCCTTCAGCAGGAAGCATCCCGTAAGCTGAACCTGACGCCGAAGCGGACGATGATGCTCGCCCAGCAGCTCTATGAAGGTGTGGAGCTTCGCGAAGAGGGTTCCGTCGGCCTTATCACCTACATGAGAACGGACTCGCTTCGCATCTCGGAAGAAGCGCTTGCCGCGGCCGGAGAGGTCATCCGCAGCCGCTATGGCGAAAAATACTATCCCGGTCAGCCCCGGCGCTATAAGCCCAAGGCAAACGCGCAGGACGGCCACGAGGCCATTCGCCCGAGCAATGTCGCGCTCTATCCGGAGCTTGTCGAGCATGATCTGACGAAAGATCAGTATAGACTCTATAAGCTCATCTGGAACCGCTTCATCGCCTCGCAGATGGAAAACGCGGTCTACGACGTGACGGCCATTGAAGCGGCCTGCGAAAATCAGGTATTCCGCGCAACCCATCAGTCTGTTGCGTTTGCGGGCTTTACGGCCATCTATGAAGAGGGCAAGGACGATGAGCAGGAGGCTGTCGGCTCTCCGCTTCCCGATCTTGCCGAGGGCGAAGAGCTGACGCTTTTATCCACCGACCCGCAGCAGCATTTTACCCAGCCGCCCGCGCGGTACACCGAGGCGACGCTCGTGCGCGCAATGGAGGAAAAGGGCGTTGGCCGCCCGTCCACATACGCGACGATCGTTTCGACGATCCAGGACCGCGAATATGTCCAGAAGATCGACAAGCGTCTTTCCCCCACGCCGCTCGGCGAGGTCGTGAACGGCCTTATGATGGAGCACTTCCAGAATGTCATCAACGTCGAGTTCACCGCCGGTATGGAGGCTGAGCTCGATGAGGTCGAAGAGGGCAAGATCTACTGGAAGCGCGTGCTCGAGGAGTTCTACAAGGGGTTCCATCAGGAGATGGAAGAGGCCGAGGAGGCGCTCAAGGATGTGCGGCTCAAGGTGCCGGACGAGGTGACGGAGGAGAAGTGCGACCTGTGCGGGCGCAACCTCGTCGTGAAATCCGGCCGCTTCGGAAAATTCCTCGCCTGCCCGGGCTATCCCGAGTGCAAGTTTACCAAACCGATCGTTGAGCGCATGCCGGGCAGATGTCCGCGCTGCGGCAGCACAATCTTGAAGCGCAAGAGCAAGCGCGGCTACGCGTACTACGCCTGTGAGCGCGGTGCAGAGTGCGGCTTTATGACGTGGGATGTGCCGACCGATCAGGACTGCCCGGAATGCGGCCAGACGATGTTCAAACGCTCCGGCCGGGGCGCAATGAAGCCCTTCTGCATCAATCCCGAGTGCAAGAATTTCCTCCCCGAGGAAAAGCGCGGCTATCGCAAAAAGCCCGCTGCGGCAGAAAATGCGGAGGCTGGTACGGAGGAGGCGAATCTCCCGCCCGAGCCTGTGACTGCGGACGCGGCGACGGAGGAAAAGCCCGCGAAGAAGACAACGAAGAAGGCCACCGAAAAGAAACCGGCAGCCAAGAAGACGACCGCGAAAAAACCGGCGGCCAAGAAAACGGCGACTGCAAAGAAGGCCGCTGCGAAGACGACAAAGAAGGCGGCAGCTGACGATACCGCGCAGGAAGCGCCCAAGAAGGCTCCCGCGCGCCGGACGAAGAAGGAAGAGACAACATGACAGTAACAGTGATTGGCGCAGGACTGGCGGGCTGTGAGGCTGCGTGGCAGCTGGCAGAGCGCGGGTTCGAGGTGCGGCTGGTCGAAATGAAGCCTACAAAAATGACGCCCGCGCACCACAGC
>ERZ835541.3515-NODE-3515-length-10772-cov-9.561351_pt1 | contig 10772 bp, 8 predicted proteins | sample MGYA00519945_ERZ835541 | MGnify/ENA primary metagenome ERZ835541 (study PRJEB31850, sample SAMEA3708780) | human gut metagenome | biome: human gut; feature: human-associated habitat; material: faeces | place: China | collected 2014 ...
GGATGCTGTGCAGCCCGCTGGAGCTGCACCAGGCGCGCATTGCCACCGACGCCGACGCCTATGAGCGCATCGTGCTCTGGATCGCGCGGCCCTATCTGGAGGGCTTGTCCACCCCGCGCACAAGTCTGACCCGCTGCTTTGACACGACAGTCCCCGGCCACACGAACCTGCTGCGGCTGCCCGGGGCCACCGGCGCGCCGCTGCGCACAACGGTGGATAAGCTGTGCGCGTTAAAGGCGGACAAGGCGTACGGCAGCGACCTTTTGGCCCAGAGTGCGCTGGTGGAGCTTTTGGTCGGCCTGAACCGTGCCGCAGCCGAGCGCGGCGACGCCCGCCCCACCGGCACGAGTGACCAGGTCGTGGACGCGGTGCTGCACTACATCAACGAGCACTACAGCGAGGCCCTGACGCTGGACCAGCTGTCGGAGAAGTTCTTCATCAGCAAGTATCATCTTTTGCGGAAGTTCGATGCGCAGGTCGGCACGACGGTGCATCGCTATATTTTGCAGAAGCGGCTATTAAACGCGAAGCAGCTTTTAGCCGGCGGCGTCCCGCCGAATGAAGTCTGCCAATACTGCGGTTTTGGCGATTACGCAAACTTTTACCGCGCATTCCGGGCGGAATACAACCAGACGCCGCGGCAGTATATTCAGTCAGCGAGGGGGAAATAAACAGAAAGTTTAATGTGAATTTTTGCCATAACCTTGCAAGAGTACGTCTTGATTTGATATAATTATAATGTAAAGGTCTACACATTTAAAAAGGAGCACAGATATGGCGAAGAACAAACTGGTAGCACCCGTTGTGAAATGGGTGGGAGGAAAGCGTCAACTGATAGACGAAATAACTCCTTTACTACCTAAAAAAATTGAATTTTATTGTGAGCCTTTTTTAGGTGGCGGAGCTGTGCTTTTTTCTATGCAGCCTCCTAAAGCGATTGTCAATGACTTAAACAGGGATTTGATGATTGTTTATGAGGTTATAAGGGACAATGTTGAAGAACTGATCGAATCATTAAAGAAGCATGAAAACACAGCAGATTATTTTTATGAAATAAGGGATATGGATAGAGACCAAAGTGTTTACCAATCCATGTCAAAAGTTGATAGAGCGTCAAGACTGTTATATCTAAATAAAACATGTTTCAATGGTTTGTTTCGGGTGAATTCTTCGGGAGAGTTTAATTCACCGTTTGGACATTATAAAAATCCCAATATAGTGAATGAACCGGTTTTGCGGGCAGTAAATAAGTATCTCACAAAAAACGATATTATCTTGTATAGTGAAGATTTTGAAAAGATCCTTGAACGTGTTCCAAACAATGGGTTCGTGTATCTAGATCCGCCGTATGATCCGGTTTCTGATACGGCTAGTTTTACGGGATATAATAAAGGCGGATTTGATAAAGAAGAACAGAAACGTCTGAAAAGATGTTGTGACTTACTGGATAAACGTGGTGTAAAGTTTATGCTTTCTAATTCGGCTACGGAGTTTATAAAAAGTCTATATGGCGACTACGATGTGACGATTGTAAAAGCGAAACGAATAATCAACTCAAATGTAAACGGACGTGGAACCGTTGACGAGGTACTAATTAGAAACTATGGGAAAAAATGATACAGCGTGGGAAGGTCTGTTTGAAAAGTATAGAATTCTCGATAAAATTGAACGGGAAGGACAATATATAATCACAGCAGATGAAATTAGAAAATTTAGAGAACCACGTTTGATGACAAAGTTTGACCATAAGATTAACCTTCCTGCGATTTTCCAAAATAATGGCCTGTCTATTTTGCCTATAACAAGAGGCGAGTATATTATATCTTCCTTTTCAGCCTATGAGTCATTTGAAGAACCTACACAAGAAGTTTATCGGATTTCAATTCCGCATTATCTCCAAAGCCTAGTTCCTCGTTTTTTAGTGAGCGAGTCGATTGCTTTAAACTGCGCTAATGCTTGTGGAGTTATGAAAGATTTTTTGGAAGATGACTACATCCTACCGACGGTTAATGGACGAATGAGTTCCGGACAATTTGATTTTGATATAAATACAAAGCATGGACTACGTACTGTTAATGTATGCAATTCACAGATCGAAATAGATGCGGCTTATGAAGGGGCTAGTTATTTATCTCTATTTGAGGCAAAACATGATTTGGCCGATGACTTTATTGTTCGGCAGCTTTACTATCCGTTCCGCGTATGGAATCAAAGAGTTACGAAAGAAGTTAAGCCAATATTCCTGGTATTTTCTAACGGTGTATTTAACTTGTATGAATATCGATTTGAGGAAGCGAGAAATTATAATTCTTTAAGATTGGTGAAGCAGAAGAACTACATGATTTCAACGTCGATAAATGCCGAGGATATTGGACATTTAGTACAATCAGTTCGATTAGTGGATGAACCTCAAATTGCGTTCCCACAGGCTGATCGGATGTCTAGGATTGTAAATCTTATTGAGTTGTTGAGCGAAAGAGGGATGACAAGGCAAGAGATTACATCGAAGTATGCATTTGACGAGAGACAAACAAATTATTATACGGATGCAGGACGATACCTCGGTTTAATTGAAAAAGGAGTTAATGAAGATAATGAGATTTATTTCTTTCTGTCTGAGCAAGGCCGTTATATTATGACACTTGACTATCGTAGTCGACAACTGGCTATCGCGAAGCAGATTTTGGAACACAAGGTTTTTAATGAAACACTAAGAATTCATTTAAACTGTGGTGAGATGCCAGACAGAACAACGATAATGCAAATAATGAAAAGATCAAATCTTTTTAATGTGAAAGCTGACAGTACATATTACCGTAGAACATTTACAGTGATAGGTTGGGTAAATTGGATTTTAGATACTATTGATGAATAAACAACTACTTGAAAGGAGCACAACATGAACGCGAACAATGACAGACCCATTATACAATCACATGGATATAATGGAAAAGAGCCGACAAGAATTTGCCCTCATTGTGGAAAAGAAAAGCCCATAAGTGAATTTGGATATCGAAAAATGAGCAAAGATGAAAAGGCGCAAATAAGAAATCAGTCATGGTGCAAGGAGTGCCGATAAATCTTTGAATTCACAAAGTTGAAAAACAGCCAGCCCCTTCCGAATCCCACTTCGGAAGGGGCTGGCTTACTGACCTTTATACCTTATTATAATAGAGAGATGTTTACTCTACGTCCTGCAGCGCGGCGTAATCCTGTTCGCCGGTGCGGACCTTTACGACCTTTGCTACATTGTAGACAAAGATCTTGCCGTCGCCGATGTGGCCGGTGTACAGGGCCTTCGTGGCCGTGTCAATGATCTTATCCACGGGAATCTTGCTCACGACGACCTCGACCTTGACCTTCGGCAGGAGCGTGGCGTCAACCTCGGCGCCGCGGTACTTCTCGCCGCTGCCCTTCTGCAGGCCGCAGCCCATGACCTGGGTCACGGTCATGCCGGTAACGCCAATGTCGTTCAGCGCCTTCTTCAGGGTCTCAAACTTGGCCAGCTGCACGATGATGGAAACCTTGTGCATGCCGGAATCCAGCTCGGCGGGCAGCGGGGCGTCCTTGACGACCTTGACCGCAGCGGCGACCTTCTCGGGGCTGGCCTTGGTGATGTCGTCCTCGCCCAGATCGGTGTTCTCGTTCACGTCCAGCTCGGCGTAGGTCGGATCATTGATGGCGAAGCCTGCATAGGCGCTGGTCAGGCCGTGCTCGTGGTAATCCAGGCCGTCGATCTCCTCCTTCTCGGAGACGCGCAGGCCGATGGTCTTTTTGATGACCGTGAAGATGATGAACATCGTGGCCAGCACCCAGGCCGCCACGCTGACAATGCCCAGCAGCTGGATGCCCAGCTTGGCAAAACCGCCGCCGTAGAACAGGCCGCCCTCGGTGGCAAACAGGCCGACGGCGATAGTGCCCCACGCACCGTTCATGCAGTGCACCGAGACAGCGCCGACGGGGTCATCGATCTTGGCAACGTTGTCGAAGAACTCAACCGAGAAGATGCAGAGCACACCGGCGACGATGCCGATGATGGCCGCGCCGAACGGGTCAACGACGTCGCAGCCCGCGGTGATGGCGACCAGACCGGCCAGCGCACCGTTGAAGGTCAGGGAGACATCGGGCTTGCCGTAGCGCACCCAGGAGACGATCAGCGCCGCAACGGTAGCCAGCGCGGCGGCCAGCTTGGTGTTGAAGCAGATCAGACCTGCGGAAACCATCGTGTCATCGCCGGTCATGCTGACGGTGGAGCCGCCGTTGAAGCCGAACCAGCAGAACCACAGGATGAAAACGCCTAGAGCCATCGCGGTCAGGTTGTGGCCGGGGATAGCGCGGGCCTTACCGGCCTTGTTGTACTTGCCGATGCGGGGGCCGAGCATCCAGGCGCCCAGGCAGGCCGTGACGCCGCCGACGAAGTGAACTGCGGTGGAGCCGGCAAAATCATGGAAGCCGAGCTGTGCCAGCCAGCCGCCGCCCCAGATCCAGTGGCCGGAGATAGGGTAGACGATCAGGCTGATGGCGGCGGAGTAGCAGCAGTAGGCGCTGAACTTCGTGCGCTCGGCCATCGAGCCGGAGACGATGGTCGCGGCAGTGGCGCAGAACACAGTCTGGAACACCGCGTAGACCCAGACCGGCAGCGTGCCGAAGTCATAGCTGCCGCGGATGAACGGATCAAACCCGCCGATGAGCGCACCGGAACCGGCAAACATGATGCCGAAGAGCCAGTAGCACGGCGTACCGATACAAAAATCCATCATATTCTTCATCAGAATATTGCCGGTGTTTTTAGCGCGGGTCAGGCCGGCTTCACACAAAGCAAAGCCCGCTTGCATGAAGAACACCAGAAACGCTCCAACCAGTGTCCATGTAACGTCTGCGGAATTGTACATAGAACAGAACCCCTCTCTTACTTTGCAAAACAGAAAGGCGCCGGACAGAATCACACTGTCCGGCGCCTTTGCCGTTCTTTCATTGCGCTTATGCTATCACAGAGTTGCGGCCTAGTCAAGAGGGTAGGGACATATTTTATTCATATTTGTAGAAAATGCTGTACAACCAGCCGAAAATACCGCTGAATAATTGTGCATCCTGTAGGGGCCGGGCATGCCCGGCCCGCAGCTTACCGGCATATCCCTTTCACGGTTCAATTCGTAGGGGAGGGATTCATCCCTCCCGGGCACCCTCCCACCGCCGCAAACGGCCAGGGCGGCCAGAGGGCTGGCCGCCCTACACCCCCACATCAAACCCGTGCGTAGGGCGGGGTGCTCTCACCCTGCCGAAACCTGCCGCCCCCTACATGCACCATCTGTACATTTCCCTAAATTTATTCATTTTTTTGTAAAAAAATCTACCCAAAAAATTTTCTTTGTGCTATAATATCATCAAATAGCCCTTTATCGGGGGCTGCTACCATTCAAAGGAGGATCATCCATGCCCAACCTAGCTCTTCTTGCCCTTGAAGCCAGTGACGGTACCGTTGTGCTGACCAGCATCACACTGGTTTTCGCGATGCTGGTGGCCCTGTGCCTCATCATCACGCTGGAAGGCAAGATCTTCGACAACATCAACAATAAGAAGAACGGCAAGCCTGCCGCGCCGAAGGCCCCCGCTGCCAAGGCTGCCCCTGCCGCCAAGCCCGCCGCCCCTGCGGCCAAGGCTGACAACGGCTCCATCCCCGGCGAGATCATCGCCGCGATCTCCGCTGCCGTGGCCTCTGTGTGCGGCGGCAATGCCGTCATCCGCGGCATCAAGCGCGTTTCCAAGCCTGCCGCCGGTTCCCGCCGCGGTGCCTGGGGCGACGCCGGCGTGCGTGAGCACACGACGCCCTTTATGTAAGGAGGTACGGAAATGGGTGCGATTTTTACCAATATTGCGGAGATCTTCGCAAAGTCCGGCTGGGCACAGATCTTCTTCACCGAGGGCGGCTGGAAGTACGCCGTCATGCTGGCAGTGGCCTGCGTGCTGCTGTATCTGGCCATCGTCAAGCAGTTTGAGCCTCTGCTGCTGCTGCCCATCGGCTTCGGTATGCTGATGACCAACCTGCCCCTCGACGGCATCTTCCACATGGACATCTTCATCAACTCCACCAACCACATCGACTGGGCGCTGCTCGGCTCGTCCGGCGGCATGGTCGACTATATCTACTTAGGCGTTAAGCTGGGCATCTACCCGCCGCTGATTTTCCTCGGCATCGGCACGATGACCGACTTTGAGCCGCTGATCGCCCGCCCGTCCAGCCTGCTGCTGGGCGCTGCCGCACAGCTGGGCATCTTCTTCACCTTCGTTGGCGCCAAAATCCTGGGCTTCACCAACAAGGAAGCCGCTTCCATCGGCATCATCGGCGGTGCCGATGGCCCGACCGCTATCTTCGTCACCACCCGCCTGGCCCCGCACCTGCTGGGTTCCATCGCGGTTGCCGCGTACTGCTACATGGCGCTGGTGCCTGTTATCCAGCCGCCCATCATGAAAGCTCTGACCACCGAAAAAGAGCGTCAAATCGTGATGGAAAGCCCGCGCAAGGTTTCCAAGACTGAGAAGATCCTCTTCCCCATCATTGTTACCATCATCGTTTCCCTCACCCTGCCCGATGCCGCCATCCTGGTTGGCTGCCTGATGCTGGGCAACCTGATGAAGGAATGCGGCGTTGTTGAGCGTATCAAAAAGACCGCCGGCAACGAACTGATGAACATCATCACCATCTTCCTGGGCTTCAGCGTTGGCTGCACCACCAATGCCGCAACCTTCCTGAACATCCAGACCGTTGAGATCATTGTTCTGGGCATTGTTGCTTTCGGTGTCGGCACCGCAGGCGGCGTTCTGCTGGGCAAGGTCATGTGCGTTGTCACCCACGGCAAGATTAACCCGCTGATCGGCTCCGCCGGTGTTTCCGCTGTTCCCATGGCCGCCCGTGTTTCCCAGAAAGTCGGCCAGGAATACAACCCCCGCAACTACCTGCTCATGCACGCCATGGGTCCCAATGTTGCTGGTGTTATCGGTTCCGCTGTCGCCGCCGGCATCCTGATCAACATGTTCGGCTGATCCTGATACCTAACCCCTAAAACTCAACCGCCCGTCACATTTTGTGTGACGGGCGGTTTTTTATATCTATCCATTTAGAACTTAGGGAATCACTGCGCATCCCGGAACCTTTTCCATCTCGTTTTGTACCCGTCCCCAATCCGATTTCTCATTTTTCCCGCGTCGCAGCTTCGCCCCGCCGCCAACTCCTAACTCCTACTTTCTAACTCCTAACTATCATCTCCCGTACCTAACCCCATTCCCCGTTAAAACGTCCTCCTCCCACCGGATCCCCGGCTTTCTTCCTTTCTGGGCTTCCACCAAAAACAGCCAGGGTTTGCTGTGTTCATCCTTGCGCACCAGAGCCACCCGCTTGGGCTCCAGCCCAACGGCGCAGAGCGCGGCAAACACCGCCGCCATCTGTTCCGGGCGGTGGCATAGGGCCAGCTTGCCGCCATCGTGCAGGGCACGGGCCGCACAGGCGGCAACATCCTGCATCGTGCAGCTGCCGTCATGCCGGGCCGTGGCGCGGCGGGCATCCGGGCTGACATATCCGCCGGTAAAATAGGGCGGGTTGCAGGCGGCGAAGTCATATTTCCCCTGTTCCGGGCCGCTTTTGCAGAACGTCCGCAGGTCGGTGCAAAGAGCGGTAATATGCTCTGCACCCGGCGTTTCCTGCACAGCACGGCGGCACAGGGCCGAAGCATCGGCATCCAGCTCCACCGCTGTGCATGGGCCGCGGTGCCCGGCATCGTGCCAGGCCAGCGATACGATCCCGCACCCGCTGCACAGGTCCAGCGCTGTTTCTTTGCAGCGCGGCATGGCAAACCGGGCCAGCAGCAAGGCGTCCGTACCAAAGGCCGCCCCCGGCCCGGTAAACACCTTGGTTCCGTTATCCAATAGTTCCATTCCCTGTGCCATGTTGTTCTCCTCCGTGTAAACAGTTTGTTAAGATTATTCTGATTTTCGCGCTTTTACTTGCGATATTTCACAATTCAGCGTATAATGATAAAAGATTGACAATTATCGATTGCCTTTGCCACTGCCCTTATTCTGACATTTCTCCCCATAAGGAGGCTCATTTTCATGATCTATACTGTCACCCTGAACCCGGCACTGGATAAAACCGTTGAAATTCCTTCCTTTACCACGGACGGCGTAAACCGCATTACTTCCATCCGCACCGATCCGGGCGGTAAAGGCATCAATGTCTCCAAGGTGGTTGCCGCACTGGGCAGCACCAGCCGCGCCCTTGGTATTCTGGGCGGCAGCACCGGGCAGATGATCTCCGAAGCTCTGTCCGGCCTGAACATGACCTGTGACTTTTTGCCCGTTGAGGGCAACACCCGCATCAATCTGAAAGTGGTGGATCCCATCGCCCACACCAGCACCGAGATCAACGAACCCGGTGTTCCCGTGGACCCGGCTACCCTTCAAAGCCTGCTGGACCACCTGCTGAAGCTGCTGCGCCACGACGATATCGTGGTGCTGGCCGGCAGCTTGCCGGTGAATGCTCCTGCCGACACCTACCGCGTGTGGGGCGATGCCTGCCGCGAAAAAGGTGCCAAGGTCATTCTGGACTCTGACGGTGCCGGCATGGTGGAGGGCGTTAAGGCAAAGCCGTTCCTCATCAAGCCCAACAGCGAGGAGCTTTCCCACCTGATGGGCCGCGCGCTGGACAGCCAGCAGGAGCTGACCGCCGCCGCCCGCGAGCTGTTGCAGACCGGCGTGCAAAAGGTCATCGTCTCGATGGGCAGCCGCGGTATGCTGCATGTTCTGCCGGAGCAGACCATCTTTGTGCCCGGCCTGCGTGTTCCCGTCAAGGATACTGTTGGTGCCGGGGATGCCGTCATCGCCGCCCTGGCTGTTGCCGAAGAGCGCGGCCTGACGCTGGAAGAAACGCTGCGCCTTTCCACTGCCGCCGGTGCCGCCAGCGTAATGTGCACCGGTACTCAGGCTGCCAGCCTGGAAACCATCCAACAGCTGATGGAACAGGTCACCTACCGCGAACTTTGATTTTTGCCATTCACTTTTTACTTTCTTTCCACATAAAATGGGGCGCTGCCGTTTCACCCGGCAGCGCCCCATTCCTTTTTCTTTCGTTTGCCCGGCTCAGCGATTGCGTTTGCTGCGATGGCTGATCAGCATGGCAATGCACACCACCATGCCCAGCAGGGCGGCAGCGCCCAATACCAGCAGCCCCAGCTCAAAGGCCTGGGCGTTAAAATCCGTTTTCAGCTTTTCGGTTGCGGTGTTCAGGGCATCATCCACAGCGTCCCCGCTGCTGGTCGATATTGCAGCGCCGGAATCCGCTTCCAGTGCGCTCTGTGCAGCGGAAGCTGCTTCCCCATCTCCCAGTGCATTCAGGGCATCCACAAGGGCCTGCCCAGCCATCGTGTGCATCAGGGTGCTGGATGCACTTTTGACCTTTTCGCCGTTCACAGCGCGGCTCAGGTAATCAGCCAGTTCATTGCAGGCACCGCGCAGGGCGGGTTCTGCATCGGCATCCACCTGCCAGCCGCTGCTGGACCACATGCCGTTCATATACAGCAGCAGCTGCATGCCGGTATCCGCCGTCATGGTGCTGTACACCTTGTTGCGGAACGCTTCGCTGTCGCTGGTGTTCATGCTGCCAAAGCTCATGGCAATAAACTGGTAGCAGCGGTCGTAATCCGTCAGGTTGGTGTAATAGTTCCGCAGCACATCGGCAACGTTGCTGCCGCTTTTCAGCTCGGACCCTGCCACAACGGAGTCCAGGTCAGCGCGCAGGTCCTGGTCGCCAAATTTGGAAGCACTGCCGTCATCCTCAATGGCAAAGGTCTGCTGCATCAGGCTGGCATAGCCGTCTGCATCGCTGGCCTGCCCGGCATACACCTGCGCCAGCTGCATGCAGTCGCCGCCCCAGCTGCCGGTAATGGGCATGCCGCGGTATACCAGGTTCATGGCCGCCAGCAGGTGGCCGAAATCAATGCTCTGCCCGTTGGGCAGTTCCACGGTGTTCATCCCCTGCAAATCCCACAGGTCCGGGTCTGCATCGGTGGCGTACTTTTCAAATTCGCCATCGCGGGTGCCCGCCGTCAGCTGCCAGACGGTCGTGTTATAATCCCCCACACGGGTAAAGCTCAAAGTCAGGTCAATGGGGTCATCGCCGCTGTTCTTTTCTTCAATATACTGTTCCGCCAGCGCTTGCAGGCGGCCCAAGCGGTCCAGCGTTGTTTCATAGTCCGCACTTTCCGCTTTTGCAGGCAGCGCCAGCAGCACCAGCAGCGCCAGTACCCCCGTGATGACCCACACCATACGGCTCCGAATGGCTTCCGTAACCATACACCTCCACATAGGCCGGCACATGCCGCGCACCAGCCCACTTTGTAACTATTTTGTATTTTTTAAGTATATCACAAACAGCCGGTGCCTGTCCACGCTTTTTTCCGCTTTGTGCTGTTTTGGCGCACAATTTACAATCCTTTCATTTTCTCCCCCTGCTCTGCTGGGTGCCAAACGCCGCACAATGTATCCCCCCGCTTCGTGTGCCCTATTCTCTCATAGGGAGGCGCACATTGTGCGCCCGCCAACCTATAACCCCAACAACACTTTGGGGATTAAACTCCCCCGCCTTGCAAACACTTTTTTCTGCCTGTCCATCCCACCAAAAAACAGCCGGGGCCAATCGCCCCGGCTGTCCGTTTCTTCTAATCTCTAAGGCAATACCGCACAATTCCCGCCTAACGGCTCAAGCACCGCTCCGGCGGCTG
>ERZ835541.3521-NODE-3521-length-10754-cov-3.371904_pt1 | contig 10754 bp, 7 predicted proteins | sample MGYA00519945_ERZ835541 | MGnify/ENA primary metagenome ERZ835541 (study PRJEB31850, sample SAMEA3708780) | human gut metagenome | biome: human gut; feature: human-associated habitat; material: faeces | place: China | collected 2014 ...
AGGGTATCGTGGTCGCCCTGCTCCACGATGTGGCCGTCCTTCATCACGAGGATGAGGTCCGCGTTTTTGATCGTCGAGAGGCGGTGGGCTATGACGAAGCTCGTGCGGTGCTCCGTCAGTGCATCCATGGCCCGCTGCGTCAAAAGCTCGGTGCGGGTATCGACGGAGGACGTTGCCTCATCGAGGATGAGCATCGGGCTGTTCTGCACCATGGCGCGGGCAATGGTGAACAGCTGCTTCTGTCCGGCAGAAATGGCGACGTTTTCGCTGAGAACCGTGTCAAAACCGTGCGGGAGCGTCTCGATGAAGTGATAGATGCCGCAGGCGCGGCAGGCGCGCTCCAGCGTCTCATCCGAAACGCCAGTCCTGTTGTAGACAAGATTCTCGCGGACCGTGCCCTCAAACATCCAGGTATCCTGCAGGACCATGCCGAACAGGCCGTGCACCTCCTCGCGGCTCATATCCTTTGTGGAGATACCGTCGATGCGGATGTCGCCTCCGTCCAGATCATAGAAGCGCATGAGCAGATTGACCATCGTCGTCTTTCCGGCGCCGGTCGGACCGACGATGGCGACCTTCTGCCCCGGCGCAACATGGGCAGAGAAATCATGGATGATCGTCTTCTCCGGGTGATCGGGGTAGCTGAAGCGGACGTGGTCAAACTCGATCTCACCGCGCACCGGCTGCGGCACGGGCAGATTCTTCGACTCATCCGGCAGCTCCGGCTCCTGCAGGAAATCAAACACGCGGTCGCCCGCCGCGGCGGCGGACTGCAGCTGCGTCATGCCCTGCGCGATCGTCGTCAGCGGCGAGGTGAACAGGCGCACATAGAGGATGAAGGCAGTGATGACGCCGAACTTGATGCTGCCGTTCATCACGAGTGCAGCGCCCAGCACGCACACGGCGACATAGCCGAGGTTGCCGATGACGTTCATCAGCGGCTGCATGATGCCGGAAAGGAACTGGCTCTTGCGATTCGCCTCATAGACAGCGCGGTTCATGCCGCGGAACGTCTCCTTGATCCTGTCATTCGCGCGCGAAATGCGCACGACGTCATGGCCGGAATACATCTCTTCAATATAGCCGTTCAGCGTGCCGAGGCTCTCCTGCCGGTCGACAAAGTATTTTTGCGAGCGCTTCATGATGATGAACATGAACACAAAGCCGATCATTGTCGCCGCGATGGCGGCCAGCGCCATGCGCCACTCCGTCACGAACATCATGATGACGCAGCCCGTAAGCTGGGCCACGGCGCTGATCATAGAAGGCAGGCTGTTGGACAGGGCCTGCTGCAGCGTACTGACATCGTTTGTCACGCGGCTGAGGATATCGCCGTGCGCAATGCGGTTGAAGCAGCTCATGGGCACGCGGTTGATCTTGGCGCACAGGTCGCGGCGCATCTGCTTCGAGAGGCCGAGCGTCACGGTCGCCATGATATAGTGCTCGATATAGGTCAGCAGGGCACTGAGCGCATAGATGCCGAGCAGCACGCCCGCCACGCGGCCAATGGCCGCGAGGTCGATCTCCCCTGCCAGGGAATCGGAGATCAGATTCGTGATCTTGCTGAGCTGATTCGGTCCGAGAATCGTCAGCACCGCGCCCGCGGCCGCGAGCACCAGCGCAATCAGCATCGGGAGCCTGATCTTTTCGGAATAAGAGAGCAGCTCACGCTGCACGCCGCGCAGGCCGCGCTTGCTCTTCTCAGCAGGGCGCATGCCGCGCCCGCCCATCGGTCCCATTGCCATCAGACTCCCTCCTTTTCCAGCTCTGCCGCAGAGAGCTGCGACATGGCGATCTCGCGGTAAACGCTGCAGTTCTTCATCAGCTCGTCGTGCGTGCCGATCCCGGCCACACGGCCCTCGTCCAGCACGACGATGCGGTCGGCATGACGGATCGTGCCGATGCGCTGCGCCACGATCAGGCAGGTCGTGTCGCTCAGCTCGCGCGCCAGACCGGCGCGGAGGCTGGCATCGGTGCGGTAATCCAGCGCAGAGAACGAATCATCAAAGATGAGGATCTCCGGCTTGCGGGCCAGTGCGCGCGCGATGGAAAGGCGCTGCTTCTGGCCGCCGGAGACGTTTGCGCCCGCCTGTGCGATCGGCGCATCGAGCTTGCCGGGCAGCTTGTCCACAAATTCCGTGGCCTGCGCCAGCGAGAGCGCGCGCTGCACGGACTCGTCGTCCTGCGGGGCGCTGCTTTCGCCGAACAGCACATTGCTGCGCACGTCGCCCGCAAACACAATGGCCCGCTGCGTCACATAGCCGATGCGGTCGTAGAGCGCGTCAAAGCTGTAGCTGCGGACATCCTGCCCGTCGATGAGCACCTGCCCCTCCGTTGCATCATAGAAGCGGGCCGCAAGGCTGACAAGCGTCGTTTTGCCGCTGCCGGTCGCGCCGATGAAGGCGATGGTCTCACCCTTGTTTGCGCGGAAGCTCACATGCTCGAGCACGTCGCCGGACGACGACGGATAGCGGAACGAGACATCGCGGAATTCCACGGTCCCCTGCTCCGGGGCTTCGGTCGTTTTTCCCTCATGCAGGGAGATCGGCGCATCGAGCACCTCGTTGATGCGGACGGCAGAGACCTGCGCCATCGGCAGCAGAACGAGGATCATGACTAGCATCATGAGCGACATGATGATATACGTCGCGTAGGTGCCGAACACCACGATATCGCCGAATGTCGAAATGCGCCCGGCAAGGTCCGTTGCGGATACGCGGTTCACAATCGCCGCGCCGACCCAGTAGATCGTCAGCGACAGGGCGTTCATGGCTAGGCCGACCGCCGGCATCAGCAGCGCCATGGCGCGCTGGTTGAACAGCTGCGTGCGCATGAGAACATCGTTGGCCTTCTCGAACTTGTCCTCCTGGTATTCCTCGGCATTGTAGGCATGGACCACGCTGATGCCGGTCAGATTTTCCCGGGAAATGAGGTTGATGTTATCCGTCAGCTTCTGCACGCGCTTGACCCGCGGCAGAATGACGAGGACGACGATGAGCATCAGGGCCAGCAGTGCCACGACAAAGCCCGCCGTGATCACAGACAGTGTCCAGCTCTTGTTGACGATCTTAATGACCGCCCACACGGCCATGACAGGGGCCTTGATCATGGTCTGCATGCCCATGGCAACGAACATCTGGATCTGCGTGATATCATTCGTCGTGCGGTTGATGAGGCTCGGCACAGAGAATTCCAGCATCTCCTTCTGGCCGAAGTCCGCGACCTTCTGGAACACGCTTTCGCGGATGTGATAGCTGAAGCCTGCCGCGACCTGTGCATTGAGATAGCCGCAGAGGATGGCCATTACCGCGCTGATGAGCGTGCAGGCCAGCATCTCAAGGCCGGTGTGCAGCACGTCCGAAACAGTGCTGCCCGGCGTTTTGATCTGCACGGTCAGATCGCTCATATAATCCGGCAGGCGGAGGTCAAAGTAGATCTGGCCCAGAATAAGTGCAACGCACAGCAGCGCCATGATCCACTGTTTCGCCTTCATTTGTTTGAGTAGTCTAAGCATAACAGGATTTCCTTCCAGAAATTATCTGCCCATACCGCTGAGCGCCAGCACGATGCCGTCCACGCCCAGCAGGATGAGATAGAAGCCGATCGTCAGGCTCATGGAAACGGCCGACAGCACAGGATGCAGCAGCATGAGCGTCGCAAGCATGATGCCGAGGATGTTCAGAACGAGCGAGATCGTATAGTTCACGCGGCCCGCAACGAGGCGCACCCAGTTCAAGTGCGTCAGGTTGGAGATGCAGTGCGTCAGGAACCACAACGGGAACAGCAGGGTCATGGCCCACTGCCCGGCAGAGGGATAGACCAGCAGCATGAAGCCGCACATCACGCTCAGAATACCACTGACAAGCGCCGTCATCGGGCCGAAGCCCGTATGGCGCTCCACGCGCGCATAAAACGCAATGTCCATGATTCCCGTGGCCACGGCAAGTACGCCATAGACCATCACAAAGCTCTCGAGCGCCGCCTCCGGCCAGATAAAGGTCGCAATGCCGAGCAGCACGAGCAGGATGCTGACGATGAGCGCCAGCCAGCCAAAGCCGGAACGGTCACGCACGATGCTCTTCCTCCTTCTGCGCCGCGTGAAGGATCCGCATGAATTCTTCACCGGTGATTGTTTCCTTTTCATACAGCACCTGCGCCAGCTGATCCAGCAGCGCGCGGTGCTCCGTCAGCAGGCTGTGCGCCCGCTCATGCTCCGTGCGGACCAGCTCGACGACCTTCCGGTCGATCTCACGCTGCGTCTGCTCCGAGCAGCTCATGGACGTATCGCCGCCCAGATACTGATTCCGCGTGGTCTGCATGGCGACCATGTCGAATTCATCCGTCATGCCGTACTGCGCGATCATGGCGCGCGCGATGCGCGTGGCCTGCTCGATGTCGTTCGAAGCGCCGGTCGTGATCTCACCGAACGCGACCTCCTCGGCCGCGCGGCCGCCGGTCAGCGTGGCCAGCTTGGCCAGAAGCTCGCCGCGGGTCATCAGGTTCTTTTCGCCCTGCTCGACCTGCATGGTGTAGCCCAGCGCACCGGACGTGCGCGGGATGATCGTGATCTTCTGCACGGGTGCGGAGTCCGTCTGCAGGGCAGCCACAAGCGCGTGGCCGATCTCATGATAGGACACGACACGCTTTTCATGATCCGACAGCACAGCGTTTTTCTTCTGATAACCCGCGATGACAGTCTCGATGCTCTCCTCAAGGTCCGCCTCCGTGACGGTCTTGCGGCCGTCGCGCACGGCGCGCAGCGCGCCCTCGTTGATGATGTTGGCAAGCTCTGCGCCGGAAGCACCCGCCGCCATACGCGCGATGGTGTGGAAGTCCACATCGTCACCCACACGGATTTTGCGCGCATGCACGCGCAGGATAGCCTCTCTGCCCTTCAGGTCCGGCAGCTCGACCGGCACACGGCGGTCAAAGCGGCCAGGACGCGTCAGCGCCGGATCGAGTGACTCGGGGCGGTTCGTCGCGGCGAGGATCATCACGCCGTTGTTGCCCTCGAAGCCGTCCATCTCGGTCAGCAGCTGGTTCAGGGTCTGCTCCCGCTCGTCGTTTCCGCCATAGGCGCCGGAATTCCGCTTCTGGCCGATGGCGTCTCCGCCGAACTGGCCGTCGCGCTTTTTGCCGATGGCGTCGATCTCGTCGATGAACACGATGCACGGGGCCTTTTCCTTGGCCTGACTGAACAGATCGCGCACCTTTGATGCGCCCATGCCCACGAACATCTCGACGAATTCCGAGCCGGAAATAGAGAAGAACGGTACATTTGCCTCACCCGCGACAGCCTTGGCCAGCATGGTCTTGCCGGTTCCCGGAGGGCCGACGAGCAGGATGCCCTTTGGCATGGAGGCGCCGACGTCCGTATACTTCTTCGGATCGTGCAGATAATCGACGATCTCCGCGAGACTCTCCTTGGCCTCGTCCTCGCCTGCCACATCGCTGAAGTGGATACCGGCCGTGGACTGCACATAGACCTTGGCGTTGCTCTTACCGAAGGCCATAGCGTTCTTGCCGCCCGCCTGCTCCACGAGCTTCTTGCCCACATAACGGCCAAGCGCCAGGAACAGCAGCAGCGGCACAATGGACGTCAGGAAGAAGCTCAGCAGCGGCGACATCGTCTTCTGTACATCGCGGCTGAACGTCGCGCCGGAGGCATACAGGCGCTCCGTCAGGCCCGGATCGTCCATGATGCCCGTGCAGTAGACGGTCTTACCGCCCTTTTCCGTGTAATAGATCTCATCGTCGTCGATCTCGACCTTTTCAATCTGCTGCGACTCGATCTTGCTCATGAACGTACCGTAGTCGACCTCCTCGATGCTGCGGCGGTTCAGCAGCGGCGTTACGAGCAGATTGAACAGCGCAATGATCAGAAGCACGATGCCGTAGTAATACAGCAGGGGCTTTTTCGGTGATTTGACTTCCTTCATTCTGCAGCACTTCCTTTCCTCTGTTCATCCCGGATGGCCTCGAGCGCCACAAGCAGCGCATGGCGCGCCGCCTGCATGGCAAAGTCCATCGCATATTCCGCGAAGAGGAGCTGCATCTCCTCCCCGCTCTCATCGCCGCGGCGGACCTCGGTCTGCACGCGGCTGACAATTTCGCGGATCTCCTCAAACGCATCGGCGATCTCGCCGACCTGATGCGCGCGGCTGTGGCGCAGGCGCTCCGCAAGCGCACGGGCGCATTGCTCCGTCTCCTCGCGCGTCTGCGCAATGGCGGCATCCAGCTCGGCGCTTTCCATCTGCGCAGCTGACTGCAGCTTTGCATGTACGCCCGCAAGCTGGGCGTCAACCTCCGCCAGCTTTCCCGCCAGCATGTCCTGTTCCATATTCCAGCACTCCTTTCCGTTTGCTTCCGTATTTTACCCCGTCGGCCCGGAAAACGCAATTTACACTTTCGCAGGCCTGTATAGACAAAAAAGCCGAAGTGTAAAGGTTTTTTACACTTCGACTCAGCTGTCAAATCCTTCAATCCTTCAATTTTTCCGGCAGGCGCGTCGCACCGCCCGGCGCAAAGGCGTTCATGCTGGCTGCCATCATCCGGTAGATATCGCGCACGGTCTCGTCGATGTGCGCCGAGTCCTCCTCCGTCCAGCTGCGCATCAAGCCCACCACAGCGTTGAGATGGTAGCGCAGCATCAGGCTCATCTGCTCGCGCGTGCAGCCCGGCGGGAAATGCCACCGCCGCAGGATGCGCTCGATGAGCGAGTTGAACGACTGCATCACGAGCCGCTCCAGCTCTTCCCGATAGCCGGCGTGCATGGCCTTTTCCACAAACAGACGGGAGCTGAGCGACAGCGTGATCAGGTATTTCAGGCTCTCCTCCGGCGTACTCTGCATGGAGGCCTCCTGCATGTTGCGCTTCAGGTTTCGCTTCATCATCCACAGCAGCAGATCCGGGATATCCTCAAAATGATAGTAGAACGTCTGTCTTGTGATATGGCATTCGTTCACAATATCCGTCACGGTCAGCTTTTTGCCGTCCCGGCGCAGGAGCAGCCGCCCTGCCGCGGCTGCAATGAGCTCTTTGCGGTCATCCGGCATGCTTTTTCCCTCCCGTGCGGCGGCGCTGCTCCAGCGTTTCACGCAGCTCGCGCAGATGCTCGTTCAAGGGGCGCTCCGAGCGCAGGGGGAAAAAGAAGCTTGCCTTCTGCGCGGAGCGGTCGTGCACGCTGCGGACGTGTGCCTTGAGGTTTTCATACTTGACGATAACCTCATTCTCATCCGCGAGCTTCTTGATGCGGTGGATGAGCTTCGTGGAGTAGACGACGTCGATGAGGAACACGCCGTAAAACAGGCCGATGACAAAGGAGAACGCCAGGTTGCGCGAGAGCCAGTCAATGGCGTGCAGGATGCGCGGATGGATCAGGAAGTAATATGCGGCGCCGAGAAGGGCCCACGCCAGCGAGAATTTCGGGCAGATGAGACCCTGAATGTTGCCCCACTGCTTGCTGTAGTCCCACAGGCGGACATGGAAGCCCTTGAGGGCGATGAGACCGGCGAAATATTCCGTCACGGTCATGCACACCGCCATGATCAGGAACAGGACCACGCGATTCCAGAACGGGTCGCGGATGATGCTGAACTGCTCCAGCGAGGCGATCAGGTAGAGAAAGCACAGGCCGCAGCCATACAGCGGCAGATACGGCCCAACGCAGAAGCCGGGATTGATCCACTTCCGCTCCGGGTTCGCCGAGGAAAAGAAGCGGCGGAACAGCAGCTCCAGCACCCAGCCCAGCGTTGCACCGATGAAAAACAGGAAGGCAAGCGTCAGAAAAATATTCATGGTTCCTCCATGCGCCACGCGCTCGGTTTCGTCGACATCATTATATTCTGTTTTCGCCCGAAACGCAAGGGGTGATGATTCAGCTTGTCAAAAAGTCCCTCTGGGGCTTTTTTTCCAAGCTGCTTCCAGAATTGCAAAATATAATTTTGCTGTATCTTATTTTGCAATTCTGCCGCTGCGGCGGGTTATGGAACGTGAAAGGACACCCTGACGGTTTCCTTTCACACTTTTCTTCCCTCCGAAACTTTCAGCTGGGCAATTTTTTGACAGTCTGACCCTCCCGCCGGGCGGCGGGAGGGTCTTTTGCTGTTTGGCTTATCTGCCGAGGTCCTCGACATAGAGCTCGCGGACCGCATTGGGATCGGCGGCCTTCCTCTCGGGCTCTGCGGGCTTCGGGTTGTTGCGGGCTTCCATGAACTTGCGCGCGACCTGCGGGAACAGGGCGTAGGACAGAACGTCCTCCTCGCAGCGGGCGATGTCCTTGGACTCCTCGCGGTACTGCGGCAGCTCCGGCTTGAGCAGGTCAGCCGGGCGGCAGGTGATGACCTTGTCATCGCCGATGCACTTGCGGCGGACTTCCTCATTTACTTTACCGGGCAGCTTGCCGTACTCGCCGCGGAGCAGGCCCTTGGATTCCTTCGGGACCATCTTGTAGCGCTCACCGGCGACGATGTTCATGACTGCCTGCGTGCCGACGATCTGGCTCGTCGGGGTGACGAGCGGAGGATAGCCGAAGTCCTTGCGGACGCGGGGCACCTCGGCCAGCACGTCGTAATAGCGATCCTCCTGGCCTGCCTGCTTGAGCTGGCCGAGCATGTTCGAGAGCATGCCGCCGGGGACCTGATACATCAGGGCCTTCGTATCGACCTGCAGGACCTTCGGATCGAGGAAGCCTTCCTTCTTCAGCTTGTCGGCGACCTTGCGGAAGTGCGTGGCGGCCTCGTTCAGCTTGGCAAGGTCCAGCCCGGTGTCGCGGTCGGAGCCCTGCAGCGTCGCCACGAGGGACTCGGTGGCGGGCTGGGACGTGCCGTTGGCAAGCGGAGACAGCGCGCAGTCCACGATGTCCACACCGGCCTGACAGGCCATGAGGTTGACCATGTCGCCGGTACCGGCCGTGTTGTGCGTGTGCAGGTGGATGGGCACGGAGACGCTGTCCTTCAGCTTACGCACGAGGTCATAGGCGTGCAGCGGCAGCAGCAGGTTCGCCATATCCTTGATGCAGATGGAATCTGCGCCCATCTTCTCGAGGTCCTTGGCGAGGCCGACGAAGTAATCGTCGTTATGCACGGGGCTGACTGTGTAGCTCAGCGCGACCTCGGCCCAGCCGCCGTACTTCTTCACGGACTCAACAGCCTTGCGCAGGTTGCGGATGTCGTTCAGCGCGTCGAACACGCGGACGACGTCGATGCCGTTTTCGATGGACTTCTGGCAGAATTCCTCGACGACATCGTCGGCATAGTGCTTGTAGCCCAGGATGTTCTGGCCGCGGAAGAGCATCTGCAGCTTCGTTTTGGGCATGTGGGCCTTCAGGGTGCGCAGGCGCTCCCACGGGTCCTCGTTCAGGAAGCGCATGCAGACGTCAAACGTTGCACCGCCCCAGCACTCCAGCGACCAGTAGCCCATGTTGTCCAGGAGCTCACAGGCAGGGAGCATATCCTCGATGCGCATGCGCGTGGCAGCCTGAGACTGGTGCGCGTCGCGGAGGATGGTTTCTGTAATTCGCAGCGGATTCTTCTTTTCCATAACGGACATACCTCCTTATCAGCCGAACAGGGCGATGAACACGCCCGCGGCGACGGCGGAGCCGATGACACCGGCGACATTCGGGCCCATGGCGTGCATGAGCAGGAAGTTGCTGGGATCCTCGCGCTGGCCTTCCTTCTGGGAGACACGCGCAGCCATCGGAACAGCGGAAACACCGGCAGAGCCGATGAGCGGGTTGATCTTCTTGCCTTCCGGCAGGAAGATGTTCATGAACTTGGCAAGCAGGACGCCGCCGGCGGTGCCGAAGCTGAAGGCCACCACGCCCATGGCCATGATCTTGATGGTCTGGAGGGACAGGAAGGTGGTGCCGGTGGCCGTTGCGCCGACGCTGACACCAAGGAAGATGGTCACGATGTTGATGAGCTCATTCTGAACGGTTTTGCTGAGCCGCTCCGTAATGCCGCACTCCTTAAAGAGGTTGCCCAGCATGAGGCAGGCAATGAGGGGGGCGGCAGAGGGCACCAGCAGCGCCACGAAGATGGTCACCACGATGGGGAAGATGATCTTCTCCTTCTTGCTGACCTCCCGGAGGGGCTTCATAACGATCTGGCGCTCTTTTTCCGTGGTCAGCAGCTTCATGATGGGAGGCTGGATCACGGGGACCAGCGCCATATAGGAGTAAGCCGCCACGGCGATGGGGCCTAAGAGGGCCGGTGCCAGCAGAACAGTGACGAAAATGGCCGTGGGGCCGTCTGCGCCGCCGATGATGCCGATGGCGCTGGATTCCGGGCCGGTGAAGCCCATGAAACGGCAGCCCACGAAGGTGATGAAGATGCCCAGCTGTGCGGCCGCGCCCAGCAGCAGGGACTTGGGGTTGGCAATGAGGGGACCGAAGTCCGTCATAGCACCCACGCCCATGAAGATCAGGCAGGGATAGATGCCCAGCTTCACACCCAGGTAGAGAATGTCCACCAGTCCCGGGGTGATGGTGATGTCAGAGAGGGTCATGCCGTAGTAGGCAGCGGCCTGCTCCGCCTGCACCAACGCCTGAAGCTGTGCTTCCAGAGGGGTGATGGCGGCTCCGGCCTCCTCCGTGACGGCGGCGATGGCCTGTTCCACCATCTCCGGGGAGAAGGCGGTCTGGGCGGCGGTCATCAACTGCTGGATGTAGGGGGCCAGCACGTTTTCTGCTACGCCCTGACTGTGGAGGTCCGCCAGCAGCGACGCCGTGACGGGTTGCCCGCCGATGAGGT
>ERZ835541.3526-NODE-3526-length-10723-cov-3.884514_pt1 | contig 10723 bp, 8 predicted proteins | sample MGYA00519945_ERZ835541 | MGnify/ENA primary metagenome ERZ835541 (study PRJEB31850, sample SAMEA3708780) | human gut metagenome | biome: human gut; feature: human-associated habitat; material: faeces | place: China | collected 2014 ...
ATAGCATTACGATGTCTAATCCGGGCAGCTTCCGCATCGAAATTGATGCCGCAAAGAGCGGTGGTGTTTCTGATCCGCGGAACGGAACGATGCTGAAAATGTTCAACCTGATTGATATTGGTGAGCGTGCTGGTAGCGGCATTCCGAATATCTTCCGCGTCTGGCGCGAGCAAAATTGGACAACTCCGGAGATTACAGAGCAACTCGAGCCGGAGCGGACAACATTAACGCTCTTATTCTCCAAGAGTGACGATAAAAAAGCGGCGATAAAAAGTGACGATAAAAAAACGACGATAAAAACAGCACGGCAAAAGAATGAAATTATTACTTACCTGACAGATCATATTTCGGCCAGAAGTGCTGATATTGCAGAACTGCTGGGTGTTAAGAGTACACGAGCCAAACAGCTGTTGAAGGGATTGCTGGATGAAGGTGTTGTTATTGCAGAGGGCGGCAATAAGAACCGTGTATACAAATTGAAAAGATAACACAACGCAGTTTCCGTAAAGCCAATTTGCGGGAAAGCAGAAATACCAAATTAAGAGAAGCGTGGTAAACGAACATGGCAATAAAGAAAAATGAGCTGTACAGTTCTCTTTGGGCGAGCTGCGATAAACTGAGGGGCGGCATGGACGCCTCTCAGTATAAAGACTATATCCTGACCTTGCTGTTCGTGAAATATGTTACGGACAAGTTTAAGAGCGTAAAATATGCCGATATTACGGTTCCTGAAGGTGGCAGCTTCGATGATTTGGTTGCGCTGAAGGGCAATAAAAATATCGGTGAAGAAATGGACAAGCTGGCAGAAGCCGGGGAGAACAATCTCCGCGGCGTGATCGACAATGCCCATTTCAATGATGAGGCCAAGTTAGGCAGCGGCAAAGAAATGGTGGATAAGCTCACCGGCTTGATTGCCATTTTCCAGCGTGACGAATTCAATTTCAAAAAGAACAAAGCCAGCGGTGACGATATTCTTGGCGATGCCTATGAATATCTGATGCGTCATTTTGCCACGGAAAGGGCCAGTTCTACACACCGGCCGAAGTTTCCCGTATTCTTGCCAAAGTGATTGGCATCGACAGCATCGAGGAGCGCGACGAGGGTTACTCCGTGTATGACCCTGCCTGCGGTTCCGGTTCACTTCTGATTCGAGCAGCGGATGAAGCCCCCTTCGAGATTGCTATTTGGGGACAGGAAAAGGAAGTAACCACCGCAGGTCTCGCCAAGATGAACCTTGTCCTGCACAACAAGGCTGCCGGTGAGATCAGAGCAGGAAATACATTTTCTGCTCCCCGCTATTTTGAAGAAGATTCCGATGATGAGGTGCTGAAGCGTTTCGACTTTGCGGTGGCCAATCCTCCGTTTTCTCTAAAAAACTGGACGGATGGTCTTAAGGATTATGGCCGCTTTGATGGCTATGGCGACAGACCGCCTGAAAAGAACGGCGACTTTGCGTGGCTGCTCCATATTTTGAAGTCCTTGAAAAGCACTGGCAAGGCTGCGGTCATTCTTCCCCATGGTGTTCTGTTCCGTGGCAATGCGGAGGCGACTATCCGCAAAGCTATTATTGACAAGGGCTATATCAAGGGCATCATCGGCCTGCCCGCCAACCTGTTTTATGGCACCGGTATCCCTGCCTGCATTATCATCATCGATAAGGCTGATGCCGCCGAGCGCAAGGGTATCTTTATGATTGATGCCAGCCATGACTTCGTTAAGGACGGCAATAAGAACCGCCTGCGTGAGAGGGACATCTACAAAATCGTCACCACATTCAATCAGCAGATCACAGACGATCGCAAGTATGCTCGTTTTGTCCCCAATGACGAAATCAAAGAGAAAAACGAGTATAACCTGAATATCCCCCGTTATATTGACAGCTCCACCCCGGAAGATTTACAGGACATTGATGGACATCTGCATGGCGGTATTCCTGCGACAGATGTGGATTCCATGGAGAAGTATTGGGTACTGTTCCCCGGTCTGAAAGACAAGCTGTTTTCTCAGCTGCGGGATGGCTATTATCGGCTGAACATTCCCAAAGAGGATATCCGCAACGTGGTCTATAACGACCATGCGTTTTCTGCCTACACCGAGCGCATCGACAATGCCTTTGATGCGTGGATGCAGATGGTGGATTCCGGCCTTCGGAGCATTGATGAAGATACGGAAGTCAAGCCCTATATCGTCGAGCTGTCGGAGCAGCTGATTGACTGCTTTGATGGTCTGGAGCTGGTGGATAAGTACGATGTCTACGAGGTGCTGCTTTCCTATTGGCACAAAGTCATGGGCGACGATGTTTATCTTGTGTCGGTGGACGGCTATGGTGCCGCACGGACATGGGAAAACATCATGGGTGAATACACCTCCGGCAAGAAAAAGGGGCAGGAAAAGGTCATTGGCTGGGAGGGCGTTTTGCTGCCCAGGGCACTGATCGAGTCCGTGTTCTTCGCCGCCGAACGCAAGAAAATCAATGAGGCGCAGGCCATTGCCGAAGAGACCCAGAGCAGACTGGACGAGTTTGTGGAGGAGCAGACCGGCGATGAGGGCTATCTGAAGGAATACCTCAACGACAAGGACAAGGTGGATGCCAAATCTGTCGCCGCCCGGCTGAAGATTCTGAAAAAGGCCGATCCCAAGGGAGAGGAATATGCGGCATTGAAGCAGCTTACGGATTTGACGGATTCCCTTTCCAAGCAGAACAAGGCCGTTAAGGAAATGAACGCCGAATTGGAGGAAAAGGTTCGGGCAAAGTATGCTTTGCTGACCGACGAAGAGATTCTGGATCTGCTGGTGAACCGCAAATGGTATGCCACTATCTTTGAAGGAATCAAGGCACTGTATGTCACCACTTCCCACCAGATGACCAACCGTATTGTGGAATTGGTGGAGCGGTATGAGGATACCCTGCCGGAACTGTCTGCTGCCGTTGCCGAGTATGAGGCCAAGGTCAAGGATCATCTGAAAAGGATGGGATTTGTATGGTAAAACCATGGGATACAGCCACAATTGGCGATTTTTTGGATTTTAAGAACGGCTTAAATAAGAGTAAAGAATTTTTTGGACATGGCACGCCTATTGTCAACTATACGGATGTGTATAAAAAGCGTGGTCTAAAGAAAAATGATGTGTGCGGCAAGGTTAGTCTTACTCGCGACGAAATTCATCGATTCGATGCACGAAAAAATGATGTTTTCTTTACTAGAACATCCGAAACACCAGAAGAAGTTGGAATGTCATCGGTCTTGTTAGAGGATATTGATGATTGCGTTTTCAGCGGTTTTGTTCTTCGTGGCAGACCTAAAAATGATATGTTTGTGCCAGAATACTGCAAGTACTGCTTTACAACTGAAGCAGTACGAAGTGCAATTATTATGGGGTGCACATATACAACCAGAGCGTTGACCAATGGAAAGCAACTGTCCACTATTGAAATTGTGGTTCCGCCCAAGCCTGAGCAGGAGGCAATCGCAAAAACTCTTGCCGAAATTGACGAGTTGATTTCTTCTCTGGAAAAGCTGATAACCAAGGAAAAAGCCATCAAGCAGGGTGCGATGCAGGAACTGCTGACAGGCAAGCGCCGCCTGCCGGGGTTCACTAGGGAGTGGCAGCATTTCATTTTTGGAGAGCTGTTCGACTTCATTCCAAACAATGCTTTTACCAGAGCGCAGATGAGTGAAAGTGGCAAGGTTAAAAATATCCATTATGGTGATATTCTTACAAAATATGGTGCTTATGTGAATGGTTCCAGTGATTTAATTCCCTATATTTCCAAGAAAGTTGATCTGGCAAGATTTGCAGATCGGTGTTACCTACAATCTGCTGATATTATTATGGCTGATACTGCAGAGGATGAAACGGTAGGAAAGGTACTGGAAGTAGTCAGTGTGGATTGTCCCATTTTGGCTGGTCAGCATACCCTTTTGTGCAGACCCAAAGTCAAGTTTGCGCCCAAGTTTCTGGGTTATTATCTGAATGCGGCTTGTTATCATGACCAACTAATCCCATATATCGTTGGAACCAAAGTGTCCTCTGTTAGCAAAGCCAGTGTTGCGCAGACGGAGCTGGTTGTACCGGACTATGAGGAACAGCAAGCCGTTGCGGAAATTTTATCCAATATGGATTCTGAGATTGAGGCATTGGAGCAGAAATTGGCAAAATATCGTCAGGTCAAGCAGGGTATGATGCAGCAGCTTCTGACGGGAAAAATTAGGCTGGTGTAAAGGAGGGAACGATTTGTGGCTAAAAGCACGATAATCAAAGAGTTGGCAAATAATCAGATTTCTATGGAAGTAGCTTTGCAGCGACTTATGATTATAGCTTCTGATTTGGAAAATGAAGAACTGTCAGCATGGGCCGAGGCAGAATTACACGGCTATTCCCAGAGCGATACATTGCCAGAGTATAGGAATATACGGTCTATTCATTTTCTTTACTCCGGAATAAACGGTAGCTTCAAAGTTACGAATTGTCCGTTTACCTTTACAAGTATTTTGGAGGAAAAACTATCTAATATTTATAACGTTCCCATTATGGATAGCGTTTCCTCTTTGCAAGACTTTGTTGACAATCCGGATAAGAAATCTTATAGAAGAGATTTTTCAATGCTGAATGGGTATGTTCTGCAGAGAACTGGGATTCAATGCACCAGCATTTACCAAACAGTACCATTGAATTTCCTGCAGAAAATTTTGAGCCAGATCAAGACCATACTTATGCATGTATTTCTTAAGTTGGACAAAGAGTATGGTTGCTTGGATGACTTAGATGTGGATACAACCACAAAAACACCTGAAGAGGTCGAAAAAATCAATGAGGTTGTGAATAATTACATTTTCATCGACAATAGCATCAATGTGGGTGATAAAAACAAACTCAAGGGTTCTGAAATTTTTGGCGGGGGTAGGGGGCATGGCTGATATCTCATATAAGTATCGAGATAATGAACACAGCATCGATTCTTATGACAATGTGGTGTTTACATACGGCTGGATAAGAAACGCTTTGAGATTTGTTTTTGAATCTCAAACCGATATTACGCTAAATTGTGTTATCGCATTTGATTCGGACGATATGTCATATGAGTGCAAATCAATAGACGAATTCAAAAAATATGCTTTTGGAAAAGCAATCCGTGTAAAATACATGAATGTTTATGCTTCCAAAAATTGGATTCAAACGCTCATAAGCATTTATGTAAATCACTCCTCTAAATCAGAACAGCAGGAATTCATACTCTCCTCGGAAAATGAAATGTTGGTGATTAGTCTGCGAGATGCGCTTCTCGCTAAGAAAAAAGGCAATCCTCGCCCGCAGCCACTTACCGTCTTTCGATATGAGGATAACAGCGTCCACATTGGTGATGGTAATAAGATTTCAAGCAGCACAGTTGGATCAAAGAACATGATTGAGACTGAATGTGAAATATCCAATCCCGCACCTGAAAAAGAAAAATTAGGATCCAAAGTGTTTTGGCAAATTTTGATTCCGGTTGCTGTCGTTGTAATCGGAGCCCTTGTTTGCATTTGGCTTGGGATTGATACGCAATAAAGACTCCGACCGAAGAAAGTCAAACACAGGATGCTGTAACAGTTTATGGTGTGTATAATCGATTTGTGTAGAGGAGGCATTACAATGAGCGAAGAGAAAAGTTTGGTAGGGCAAGTTATTGACCAGTCGAGTGGTGTTCTTGAAAAAGCATACGACGATCTTGCGCATCCGAGTGCCAAATCTTTAGGGAATACCTTGAGCCTTGTTCCTCGTACTATTGGGGTATGGCTCGGGAAATGGGAAAAATGGGTCATTAACGGTGAGGAAAGCATTTGTTTAACCGCTCAGGCAGTACAAGAAAAAGCTAAAAACATTCCTGAAGAAAAGTTGACTGAACCAGAACCCTATGTTGCAATTCCCGCGGTACAGCAATTAAGTTATTGCTATGACAGCGAAGAACTTCGAGAACTGTATGCAAATCTGCTCGTTTCTTCTATGAACGTAGACACCAAACACTATGTATACCCATCTTTCGTGGATATAATCAAGCAGTTATCACCCATGGATGCCAAAGTGATTGAGGCAATGAAACAAGAGCAATCTCCAATCCCTGTTGTTACAGTCAGGCTGAACTTCAAAGAAAGCAAATCGTTTCACGAACTTCTTATTGATTACTCGATCGACCTTTTTCAATTGTTCGGTGATACCAGCATTTTGAGTGCCAGCCTTCAAAACCTTGATCGTCTTGGCATTATTAAAATCCGATATGATCAGGTTGTAAAGCCTGATGAGAGATATGATGTCTTTTATGAAGATGCCGAGTATAAAGGCCTCGTGGCCTCATTTCAAGGTAAGGAAAATACTGATATCACGCTCTCGAAAGGGTTAATTGAACTCACTGAATTTGGAAAAGCTTTTTGTAAGAGCTGTTGTGAGGATTAGGAGGTGTATCTATGCCCAACATTGGTGATAGCGAGCGCAAAACTCAAAATCGTGTGGTCAAATTCTTTAGGGATAAGCTGCACTATACATATTTGGGGAACCTGCATGACAGTGAGAACCGTAACATCATGCAGGAGCGGCTGCACGCCTGGCTATTGAAACAGGGCTACTCCGAAAAGATTGCAGCCCATGCAGTAGATACCTTAGTGAAGACATCCACCAATCTGCAGCAGGGGCTGTACCATGCCAACAAAGAGGTTTACAGCCTACTGAAATATGGAGCCAAGGTCAAGGAGTCCGTGGAGCAGTCCCCTAAGACGGTGTATTTTATCGACTTTGAAGATGTCAGTAAAAATGACTTCTATATTGCGGAAGAAGTCACTATTGTCAGCAACAACACCAAGCGTCCGGATATCGTTCTCTATGTGAATGGTATTGCGCTTGCGGTGATCGAACTGAAAAAGAGCAGCGTATCCGTGTCCAACGGCATCCGGCAGAATCTGACCAACCAGAAATCGAATTTCATCGAAGATTTCTTTACCACCATTCAGTTCTGTATGGCCGGGAACGACAGCGAGGGCTTGCGCTATGGTACGCTCCTTACCCCGGAGAAGCACTATCTGGAATGGAAAGGCGACGGCTTTGCCGAGCATCAGACGGAACGCGATATTGTGGATATCGAGGTTGAGGAATACTGCGAGGGGATTCCCGGCAAGTTGGAAAAACAGCTTTTTGCTCTGTTTTACAAAAAGCGTTTCCTTGATCTGATCCACAACTTTGTAATCTTTGATAAGGGCATTAAAAAAGTTTGCCGCTATAATCAGTACTATGCCATCAAGCGGGCGCAGCATCGTTTGACGGACAAGAAGAGCGGCGGCATCGTTTGGCATACCCAGGGCAGCGGCAAGAGTCTGACGATGGTGTGGTTCTCCAAGTGGATTTTGGAGAATAATCCCAATGCGCGTGTATTGGTTGTTACCGACCGCGAGGAATTGGATGAGCAAATCGAAAAGAATTACAAGGGTGTGGATGAGAATATCGTCCGCACTAAGAGTGGAAAAGATCTGCTTGAACGCCTGAACGCTTTCGATGACCGTCTTCTGTGCTCTCTGGTACATAAATTCGGAAAGCGCGGCAGCGACAGCTCGGAAACAGATTACGAAAAATACATCGAAGATTTGAAAAACGCATTGCCCAAGGATTTTTCCGCAAAAGGTGATATTGTGGTGTTTGTGGATGAGTGCCACCGCACTCAGTCCGGCAAGCTCCACGCGGCCATGAAGACGATCCTTCCAAATGCCATCTTTATCGGTTTCACAGGCACGCCGCTTTTAAAGAAGGACAAAAAGACCAGTCTGGAAACCTTCGGCGGATATATCCATACCTACAAGTTCAACGAAGGTGTTCGAGACGGCGTTGTGCTGGATCTGCGGTACGAGGCCAGAGATGTGCCGCAGGGCATGACCTCTCAGGATAGAATCGACGCATGGTTTGAGGCAAAAACCGTTGGGCTGGCCCCCAGAGCAAAAGCAAAACTCAAAGCTTATTGGGGTAACCTGCAAAAGATTTTCTCCTCTCGCTCCCGCTTGGAGCAAATCGCCAATGATATCATCTTTGATTTTGCCACCAAGGCACGACTGATGGACGGAAACGGAAATGCTATCCTTGTGGCCGGTTCTGTGTATTCAGCATGCCGATACTATGAAATTTTCCAAAGCAAAGGATTCCGGAAATGTGCGATTATTTCTTCTTATACGCCGCAAGCCGGTGATTTAAGAACGGATACTGTTAGCGACGAGGAAGAAACCGAAACATTTGAAAAATACAGCACTTATCTGAAAATGATCGGCGTTGACCCGTCGGAGGACAAGACGCAGATTGCCAAAAAAGTAGAAGCTTTTGAAGCGGAAGCAAAACGCAAGTTTGTGGACGAACCTGCAAACATGAAACTGCTGATCGTAGTTGACAAGCTGCTTACCGGTTTCGATGCTCCCAGCTGTACCTACCTCTACATCGATAAGGCGATGCATGACCACGGCCTGTTCCAGGCGATCTGCCGAGTCAATCGTCTGGATGGCGAGAGCAAAGACTTTGGCTATATTGTAGATTACAAGGAACTATTCGGAGACTTGGCGGATGCCATGAACAAGTATACCGCCGGTGCCTTTGAAAGCTATGATGCAGAGGATGTCGATGGGCTTTTGAAAGATAGAGCTACAGAAGCGAAAAAGTATTTCGTTGATACCCTGGAGGAATTGGATGAGCTTTGCGAGGGCGTCGAATTGCCCAGAAAAGAGCTCGACTATATCCACTATTTCTGCGGTGAAAGTGGTCGCGACGAAAATCAGGACGAAGCCTTTGCCCGCATTCGTGAGAAGTTGTACAAGCTCGTTGGACGCTTGATTCGCGCTTTTGCGGAGTTAAAGCCTCGTATGACGGATTTAGGGTATACCCTTTCCGAGCAAAGCGCATTGGACGACAGGGTTGCGTTCTATGTGAACATGCGTGACACGATTGGTAGGGCCAGCGGCGATTTTATTGATCTGAAAGCCTACGAACCGGGTATGCGGTATCTGATTGACAACTACATCTCAGCCAGCGAGTCGCAAAAGATCGGCAGCATGGATGACTTTACCCTGCTTGATTTCATCATCTCGCAGGAAAATAAGCTGAAGAGCGAGCAAAAAGGCGAGCAGGAGAGTGCGGCAGAAACCATTGAGAACAACATCCGCAAAAAGGTTGTTGAGCGAATGGTCATCAACCCTGCTTATTACGCAAAAATGTCTGAAATCCTGGAGCAGTTGATACTTGACCGCCGCCGCGGAGTGATTGCCTACGGGCAGCTGCTGGACACATACATGGAACTGGCGAAAAATGTTGCAAAGCCCGAGGAGAATACAAAGTACCCTGAGAGTATTCGTTCCAATGGCGCACTGCGGGCGCTCTATGATAATTGCGGAGAAGATGAGGCGACTGCCTTGAAGCTGCACAAAGCCATTGTCAAGGCGCGGCTCGATGGTTTCCGAAATAATCCGGTTAAGGCAAATAAAATCAAGCGAGCGCTCCATCAACTTTTGAATGACGATAGCGAAGTGGAGCGAATTTATCAAATTGTTGTGGAACAAGAGGAGTACTGATGCAAATAGTTATTTTCAATATTCCTGTGGAAGTTATCAGAAAAAATATTAAAAATTTGCATCTCTCTGTGCTTCCACCGGACGGCAGGGTTCGTGTATCGGCACCCGCGCAACTGACGGATGAAGCAATTACGATGTTCGTTCGGGCAAAACTCGGCTGGATCAAAAAACAACAGGAGAAGTTTCAACAGCAGCCGCGTCAAAGCGAGCGGCAGTATGTGTCCGGGGAAACATTATATGTTTGGGGTAAGCAGTACTTTCTTCAAGTGGAATACAGCTACAAAGGCAATGCTCTCACACTTTCGGGTGACAAGGCTATTCTGACGGTTAGAAAAGAAAGCAGTCCAAAGCAGAGAGAAAGCTTCGTAAATGAATGGTACCGCAACCTCTTGAAACAGGAAGTGGCGAAATATCTTCCCAAGTGGGAGAAAACTACGGGGCTTTACTGTAGCAGTTGGCAAAGCAAATATATGACCACCAAATGGGGTACCTGCAACACAAACACACAAAAAATTTGGCTAAATCTTCAGTTGGCGAAGAAGCCGATAGAGAGCCTTGAGTATGTAATCCTGCACGAGCTGGCACACCTAAAAGTCAAAAATCATGGCCCGGAGTTTGTTGCTGTTTTAGATCAGTATATGCCTCAATGGCAGGAACGAAAAAGACTGTTGAACGAAAGCAAATTGGATTATATGGATTCTGACTTCAAGAAAGATTTGAACAACAAAAGCGGCCCTATCATCGAAAGTAAATCCGCGTTTTGATGAGAGAATTGCGTGAAAGCGGGAAAGTTTTCTGCGAAGGAACAACAAGTGCCGCAAGGTGGTTTGCGTCCAAATAATCCAAAATACTAACGAATCTTGGAACCAACTTGGAACTGACTTGGGACCAACTTTGAACTAACTTGCGACCTAATCAGCAAAGTATGTGCTAACGATTAAAGCGGACGGTGGATCTCATAAATCCGGGAGCAAGCAGGCGGCGCGGGACGCGAAAAAGAACTCCATTCTGGAGAAGTGCGCCGTCCCGCTGCTGCGACTGCGCACAGATGGCAGCAGGGAAAAAGGGAAAATCAAAAATGCACTAAAGGGAGAATGATCATGCCGAAAATTATCAGGAACGCGATCAGATGCAAGAAATGTGGAGACGTTATC
>ERZ835541.3531-NODE-3531-length-10704-cov-5.915015_pt1 | contig 10704 bp, 9 predicted proteins | sample MGYA00519945_ERZ835541 | MGnify/ENA primary metagenome ERZ835541 (study PRJEB31850, sample SAMEA3708780) | human gut metagenome | biome: human gut; feature: human-associated habitat; material: faeces | place: China | collected 2014 ...
TCACCTCGACACTGCCAGTGTCGCGCTCTAGCCAGATGAGCTAACGCCCCGTTGCTAACGTTTGCAGAACTACCTGCTTTATTTGATGGCGCAAATATAATGCATTATTCTGAAATAATTGCTATGTTTGCGCAATAAAATGCAAAAAGAAATTATGTTGATCTATAATACGACCTATCATGTAGAGGAAGGACAGGAGAAATACTTCCTCACCTGGATGCAGGAATTTTATCTTCCCGAAGTAGAGAAGCACGGTGCGCTGTATGCTCCGCGCATTGCACGCATACTAAGCCATATTGAGGAGGGAAGTGTCTGTTACTCTGTACAGTTTGAGGTGGAAAATTCAGCCATACTTCATCGTTGGCATCAGGAACAGGGAGTGAAGCTGAACGAGGAATTACTGAAAATATTCAAGGACAAAGTAATCGGTTTCCCGACATTAATGGAGGTGATAGTGTGATACAGCCGGTAAAGGAAAAAATTATTTTGGGTATCGATCCCGGTACTACCATTATGGGGTACGGGGTGCTGCGTGTGGCGGGAACCAAGCCCGAAATGATTGCTATGGGTATCATAGACCTTCGCAAATTTGGCGACCACTATCTGAAACTTCGCCACATCCACGAACGGGTACTGGGCATTATCGAGAGTTATCTGCCGGACGAACTTGCCATTGAAGCGCCTTTCTTCGGAAAGAACGTGCAGTCCATGCTGAAACTGGGACGTGCGCAGGGGGTGGCTATGGCTGCTGCCCTGAGCCGTGATATTCCCATTACCGAGTATGCTCCTCTGAAGATAAAAATGGCGATAACGGGAAACGGACAGGCATCTAAAGAGCAGGTGGCGGATATGCTGCAGCGCATGCTTCATTTTCCGAAGGAGGAAATGCCCGTATTCATGGATGCCACCGACGGGCTTGCCGCTGCCTACTGCCATTTTCTGCAAATGGGGCGTCCTGTTGCAGAGAAAGGATATCACGGCTGGAAAGACTTCATAGCCAAGAATCCCGACAAAGTAAAACGCTGACCTATACCTTATATGTTATACTTAATATTTTATACTTAAAAATACTACCATGAAATTGAACAATCTTGTCATTATCGGAGTTGCGGCTACAACAGTTGCCAGTTGTGCCCCCTCAAAGAAAGAATACGCGTCGTACGAACTCTATCCGGTCCGTACGGGCAGTCTGGCAGAAATGGAATATGCTCCGGCTGCTACGCAATTTACGCTTTGGTCGCCTACTGCGGATGAAGTGCGTCTGATGCTGTATGATGCGGGAGAGGGCGGACATGCGTACGAAACGGTTGCCATGTCGCCCGCCGAAGACGGTACGTGGACGGCTAAGGTGGAGCAGGATTTAAAAGGCAAGTTCTATACTTTCAATGTAAAAATCAACGGAAAATGGCTGGGCGATACGCCGGGTATCAATGCGCAGGCTGTAGGTGTAAACGGTAAGCGTGCGGCTGTTATCGATATGCGGGAAACCGACCCGGAAGGCTGGGCGGAAGATAAACGTCCGCCGCTGGCATCGCCTGCCGATGTGATAATCTACGAGGTACATCACCGTGACTTCTCCATAGACCCCTCTTCGGGCATTCGGAACAAAGGTAAGTTCCTTGCAATGACGGAAACAGGTACGGTAAATCCGGACAAGTTGGCAACCGGTATCGACCACCTGAAAGAACTGGGAGTGACGCATGTGCACATCCTTCCTTCCTATGATTATGCCTCTGTAGACGAATCCAGACTGGACGAGAACAAATACAACTGGGGGTATGACCCGCAGAATTACAATGTGCCCGACGGCTCGTACGCTACCGACCCTTATAAACCGGATGTGCGTATCCGTGAGTTCAAGCAAATGGTGCAAGCCTTGCATAAGGCAGGCATCCGCGTAGTGCTGGATGTGGTGTACAATCACACTTTCAATACGGCCGAGAGCAATTTCGAGCGTACCGTTCCCGGATATTTCTATCGTCAGGCTCCGGACGGCGGTTTTGCAGATGCCTCTGCATGCGGCAACGAAACGGCGAGCGACCGCCCTATGATGCGCAAATATATGGTAGAGTCCGTATTGCATTGGATAAATGAATACCATATCGACGGTTTCCGTTTCGACTTAATGGGCATTCACGACATCGAAACCATGAACGAAATACGCAAGGCGGCAACAGCGGTAGACCCTACCATCTTTATTTATGGAGAGGGATGGGCCGCATCGGCTCCCCAATTGGCGCAGGACTCCTTGGCGATGAAAGCCAATACCTATAAGATGCCGGGCATTGCAGCTTTCTCCGACGAAATGCGTGATGCGTTGCGCGGTCCGTTCAACGATAACCGTCAGGGCGCTTTCCTTGCCGGACTGCCGGGGGGAGAGGAGAGTATCAAATTCGGTATTGTCGGTGCTGTCAGGCATCCGCAGGTCGATAATGGAAAAGTGAATTACAGTAAGGCTCCCTGGGCGGAACAACCCACGCAGATGATTAGCTATGTATCTTGCCACGATGATATGTGCCTGGTGGACAGACTGAAGTCCAGCATCCCCGGTATCACTCCCGAAGAGCTTGCCCGGTTGGATAAGCTGGCGCAAACGGCGGTGTTCACTTCGCAGGGCGTGCCTTTCATCTATGCAGGCGAGGAAGTGATGCGCGATAAGAAGGGCGTACACAACAGCTATCAAAGTCCGGACTCCGTCAATGCCATCGACTGGAAACGCAAGACGGAGCATGCCGATGTGTTTGCTTATTATAAAGGATTGATTCAATTGCGTAAGCATCATCCGGCTTTCCGCCTGGGAGATGCCGGACTGGTTCGCAAACACCTGGAGTTCCTGCCGGCTGAGGGCGGCAACGTAGTGGCTTATCGGTTGAAAGAGCATGCCGGCGGTGATGCGTGGGGAGATATCTATGTGGTGTTGAATGCGCGTAAGGAAACGGCTAAGGTATCAGTACCCGAAGGCAAATATACGGTTGTTTGCAAGGACGGATTTATCAGTGAGAAGGGCTTGGGAACGATGTACGGACCGGAAATTTCAGTTCCGGCACAGTCTGCGCTTATTTTCTATAAATAAGAGGGCTTTGGGCACAAGAATGCTGGAGTTTATTCCTGATTACTTAGGTTAAACTGATAGTTTATTAGGAATAAACCTGAAGTTTATTCCTAATGAACCTGAAGTTTAATGGGGATAAACTGATGATGCTTTTGCCGTATCATCTTTTTTTTCTCTTATCTTTGCTCCGTTCAAACCACAAACCATTGACAGGATGCAACAACATACCATACATATAGCGGGGGGCGTGGCACGCAACCCGCTTGTCCGTTTATCGAACCCCATAACCCTTGATTTTCTCGACGGTGAACATATCGCTATCGCAGGCCCTAACGGGGCAGGAAAGAGTCTGTTGGTCGATTTGCTTACGGGCAAGTATCCCTTGCGCGACGGTACGCTGACATACGATTTCCGTCCTTCCGCCATACAAACCGCTTACGACAACATCAGGTACATCGCTTTTCGTGACACCTACGGTTCCGCCGATGCCAATTATTACTACCAGCAGCGTTGGAATGCTCACGACCAGGAAGATGCTCCGCTGGTGCGCGACCTGCTGGGCGAGGTAAAGGACGAGTCTCTCAGACAGCAACTGTTTGAGCTTTTCCGTATCGAACCGATGCTGGGCAAGAAGGTCATTCTCCTTTCCAGCGGAGAACTCCGTAAGTTCCAGTTGACCAAGACGCTGCTTACGGCTCCGCGTGTCCTTATCATGGATAACCCTTTCATCGGACTGGATGCTGCCACGCGCGAGCTGTTGTACACCGTCTTGGAGAAGCTGGCGCAACTTGCTTCCCTGCAAATCGTACTGGTACTTTCCATGCTGGATGATATACCGTCTTTTATTACCCACGTAGTTCCTGTTGACAATAAAACAGTGGGAGAGAAAATGCCGCGTGTAGCTTATTTGCAGGCTTTCCGTGAACAAGATGCCCTTCGTGCTGAGGCGGATGCCGCTTCTTTGGGCGAATTGCAGCAGCGCATTGCCGGTCTTCCTTACGAAAACACGAACTTTACTTCGGACGAAGTGGTCCGGCTGAACAAAATCAGTATCCGCTACGGTGACCGTACGATTCTGAAAGAACTGGACTGGACGGTGATGCGTGGGCAGAAGTGGGCATTGAGCGGTGAGAACGGTGCGGGCAAGTCCACTTTACTCAGTCTGGTATGTGCGGACAATCCTCAGTCTTATGCCTGCGACATCCGTCTGTTCGGCCGTAAGCGAGGTACGGGAGAGAGCATTTGGGAAATCAAGAAGCATATAGGTTACGTCAGTCCGGAGATGCACCGTGCCTATCTGAAAAACCTGCCTGCCATTGAAATCGTAGCTTCCGGACTGCACGACAGCATCGGTTTGTACAAACGTCCGCATGCCGGCCAGATGGCTGTGTGTGAGTGGTGGATGGATATTTTCGGTGTGGCGCATCTGAAGGATAAGCCTTTCCTGCAACTGTCCAGCGGCGAGCAGCGCCTTGCCTTGCTGGCGCGTGCCTTTGTGAAAGACCCCGAACTGCTGATTCTTGACGAACCGCTACATGGGCTGGATACGTACAACCGCCGTCGCGTCAGGAAAATCATAGAAGCCTTCTGCCGTCGTAGGGACAAGACCATGATTATGGTGACCCATTACGAGAACGAGTTGCCGGAAACGATAACCCACCGTTTGTGCCTGACGCGTAACCGCTAAAATATCCTGCTGATAAAGAACAGACTATGGCGTAAATCGCTATATTTGTAAAATAAATCCTTAAACAAATTATATTATGAAGTTCTTTATCGACACTGCAAATTTAGACCAGATTCGGGAAGCCTATGATATGGGCGTACTCGACGGAGTAACTACCAATCCCTCGCTCATGGCGAAAGAAGGCATCAAAGGCGTGGAAAACCAGCGTAAGCATTATGTAGACATCTGCAACATCGTGCAGGGAGATGTCAGTGCAGAGGTTATTGCTACCGATTACGAGGGCATGATTAAGGAAGGTGAAGAACTCGCCGCGCTCAATCCGCATATCGTGGTGAAAGTACCCTGCATCGCAGACGGCATAAAAGCTATTAAATACTTTTCGGGAAAAGGTATCCGCACCAACTGTACACTGGTATTTTCCATAGGGCAGGCGCTGCTGGCGGCAAAAGCCGGAGCAACTTACGTTTCGCCTTTTGTAGGCCGTCTTGACGACATCAGTGAAGACGGTATCGCTTTGGTGGGTAAGATTGTGGACGTATACCGTTATTATGGCTACGCTACCCAGGTGCTTGCGGCTTCCATCCGCCATACGGCGCATATCATCCAGTGCATAGAGGTAGGGGCGGATGTAGCTACATGTCCGCTTTCCGCCATAAAAGGACTGCTGAATCATCCGCTGACGGACGCCGGATTAAAGAAGTTCCTGGAAGACTATAAACGTGTAAACGGATAGCTCTTAAATTCTTATAAGCCTATCTTTCACGCATTTCTTAACCAATATTGGCGAGAAATAGAATAAAAAACTTTATTTTTGCCGAATATATTCAGTTTAAGAAAAAGCACCGATGAAAGATAGGCTTATAGGATTTCTCAAGACATACTGCTTGTTTATCTGTATATTCGCATTACAGAAACCGTTTTTTATGCTCTTCTACCGTTCCTTGTACGAGGGCGTTTCGTGGACGGAGTGGTTGGGTGTGATGTGGCATGGACTGCCGTTGGACTTATCGCTTGCAGGCTATCTGACTGTTGTTCCTGGATTGCTCTTTATCTGTTCTGCCTGGACGGTATCCAATCTTCTTCGCCGTATATGGTACGGTTATTTTGCTTTCGTTTCGGTTTTGCTCTCCGTTATATTTACCGTCGATTTGGGATTATACGAATACTGGGGATTCCGGTTGGACGCTACGCCTCTGTTCTATTTCTTTTCTTCGCCCAAAGATGCGGTGGCAAGTGTCAGTATATGGGTGGTAATCGGGGGAATTATTGCAATGGTTGCCTATGTGGCGGCATTATACGGGATATTCCATGGCGTGCTGTTGCGGAAACGGGTTTTCGAACGCATGAAGATACCTTATCGGCGTTTGAGGGTATCGGGGGTACTGTTGCTGCTGACCGGATTATTGTTTATCCCGATTCGTGGCGGATTTACAGTCTCCACCATGAATACCGGGAAGGTGTATTTCAGTACCGACCAGCGTTTGAACCATGCCGCCATTAATCCGGCTTTCAGCTTAATGGAGTCTCTCTCTAAGCAGAAGGACTTCGGCAGTCAATACCGTTTCATGGAAGCGGATGCGGCCGACCGTATTTTTTCCGGTTTGACAGACCCTGCCGTTCCGATGCGGGACGGTATTTCGGCAGATTCCCTGCTGCAGGCTCCGGATTCTTTGCATTCGTTGTTTACGACAAAGCGTCCCGATGTGCTATTTATCATCATGGAGAGTTTCTCTTCGTGGCTGATGACAACGCTTGGGGGAGAACCCGGCGTGGCCGTGCAGTTGGACAGCCTGGCGCAAGAGGGCGTTCTCTTCACGAATTTCTATGCGAACAGTTTCCGCACCGACCGCGGGTTGGTTGCCATATTGAGCGGGTATCCGGCACAGCCCACTACCAGCATAATGAAGTATCCTGAGAAAACGGACGGACTTCCTTCCATTCCTCGCAGTCTGAAAAATGCCGGATACAGTTTGGAATACTATTACGGAGGGGATGCAGACTTCACCAATATGCGCTCTTATCTGGTTTCATCGGGTATTGAGAAGATTATCTCCGAGACGGATTTTCCTTTGTCCGAACGTCAGGGTAAATGGGGAGCACCGGATCATACACTTTTCCAACGTTTCCTGAAAGACCTCAAGGAAGAGAAGCAACAGGAACCTTTCTTTAAAATCGTGCAGACATCAAGCAGTCACGAGCCGTTTGAAGTTCCGTTCTACCGATTAGACGATAAAGTGCTGAATGCTTTCGCCTATGCTGATAGTTGCGTAGGAGATTTTGTGAGACAGTATAAGGAGACCCCGATGTGGAAGAATACACTGATCGTACTTGTACCGGATCATTTGGGAGCTTATCCGCGTCCGGTAGAAAATCCGCTGGAAGGGCATACAATTCCGCTAATACTGATCGGAGGAGCCGTGAAAGAACCACGAGTAGTAGACACATACGCTTCGCAGATCGATATTGCCGCTACGCTACTTTCTCAGCTCGGATTGCCGCATGATGACTTTACTTTCAGCAAGAATATCTTTAATCCGTCTTCTCCCCACTTCGGGTATTTCACGGAACCGACACTGTTTGGCATGGTGACTGCGGAAAATCAATTAGTGTACAATCTGGATGCCAACACCGTCCAGATAGATGAGGGGACAGAGAAAGGAGCCAATCTGGAAAAAGGCAAAGCCTTCCTTCAGAAACTATATGATGACCTGGCTAAACGATAAGATCAGACAAATCCACCTTTTAATAATACGATTTATTTTATGATAGAATTTCTTTCGGATATAGACACCCAACTGCTTTTGTTCTTCAACGGAATACATTCGCCTTTCTGGGATTACTTCATGAGTGCATTCACAGGTAAAGTTATATGGGTCCCGATGTATGCCAGTATCTTATATATACTGCTCAAGAATTTTCATTGGAAAGTGGCTTTGTGCTATGTGGTAGCGATCGCCCTCACTATCACGTTTGCCGATCAGATGTGCAATAGTTTTCTTCGTCCGTTGGTAGGTCGTCTGCGTCCCTCCAATCCGGAAAATCCGATAGCGGATTTGGTCTATATTGTGAATGGAAGACGAGGAGGAGGATTCGGTTTCCCTTCCTGTCATGCTGCCAATTCTTTCGGACTTGCCATATTTCTGATTTGCCTGTTCCGTAAACGCTGGTTAAGCATATTTATCGTACTTTGGGCATTTACCAACTCTTATACACGCCTGTATCTGGGATTACATTATCCCGGTGATTTAGTAGCAGGAGCCATTATCGGTGGATTCGGAGGTTGGCTGTTCTACTTTATCGCCCACAAGTTAACGGCACGACTTCAGTCAGACACTCCTGTTCCTGGAAAGGGTGCCGGAATGAAACAAACAGAAGTTATGATCTATACCGGATTGCTGACTTTAGCAGGCATTATCATCTATTCCATCGTGCAAAGTTAGTTTATAACATGGGCAAAAGAAATATCATCCATAAGTTATTCCACAATCTCAAAAAGCCTGAAGGCTTTTGGGGAAGAGTCATTCTCCGGGAAATGAACAAACGGCACACTTTGCTTTCCGAATGGGGAATGTCACATATAGTATGGAATAAGAAATGGAATGTGCTCGACATTGGTTGCGGTGGCGGAGCCAATCTTACACAGCTGATGCATCGCTGTCCGCAAGGAAAAGCATACGGCATTGACATTTCACCGGAAAGTGTCCTTTTCGCACAGAAGAAAAACAAGAAATATCTTTCCACCCGCTGTTTTATAGAACAAGGCACGGTAGACACACTGCCTTATACCGATGAAATGTTCGACGTGGTCACTGCCTTCGAGACGGTTTACTTTTGGAACGATCTTCCGAAAGCATTCACCGAAGTAACACGGGTATTAAAGCGAAACGGACATTTCCTGATTTGCTGCGAACTGAATAACCCGTCAGTCAAAACTTGGACAAATCTGATTGACGGGATGATTATTCGTTCTTGTGATGAATTGAAATCCATACTCTTGCAGTCCGGCTTTGTCTCCATTGCTTCATATAAGCATGAAAAAGGGCCTTTGTGCATAGTAGCCCGGAGAAGAGCTGAGTAATAACCTTATCGGGCTAATACGATTTCTGAATAAGGAAATCCGCCCCCTGGATATAATGACTCCCAGCTACCTTTTAGTAAATCATATACATAAATCAGCCTTCCATTCCGACTACCATCAAACAATACATAAAGCTCCTGTTTCTTAAAATCATCCGAAACAAGTGTGGCTACTGAACACGCAGCATTAGGGAATGTGGTGAAAGGTTCATCCAGCATCTTTGTAGTCGGGTTCCATAGCCTAAATTCTGTTCCATCTCCCTCTGTTATTGTAGCACCATTTCTCTTCGATACGATATATCCGCCAACACGTGTATATTTAGCCGTTCCCATACCTTCTACAGGCTTAACTATCCAAAAAGGGATCAATGCCACAGCCTCTATCGGTTCGCCAACATATATACTTTTCTCTTCTATATTTTGCCCGTTCAAGACTACTGGTGAAAAAGTTCCATCGCCGTTATCAGCCGAACAGAGTATATTTCCATCACTCATTTGTATACAGGGATAACGTGACAATGCTTCAGCCTTCATCCCTTCGGGCAGCAGAAAACCATAATCAGGTTTCTCCGGCACATACATTCTGGTATAGGGCATCACATTAACTGTTTTAACAAATAAACGGTCTCCGCCTTGATATACCCCAAATACAGAGTTAGCGGTCGCTATCCCCATTGTTACAAGCTGATCAGCTCCCGGCTTTTCCCAATAGTTCATAGAAAGATCATAAAGTCCGGTCGTACGGCGATCATCCTTCGTCCATACTCCACTAAGGCTCCAGCTTCCGGGAAGGTTGACTACACAAGAGAAGTCTTGATTGTCTGCAAGTCGTACTATCTCTGCCGTCTGAGGCTTTTCAAGATTGATGTATTCGATAGCATGAGGACGGTGGGTATTGGAACGGGAATTAATGATACCATAAAGCTGAAAATCTTTGGGTGCCTGTCCATCCGCCACCGAAATCTTTCCTAAAGACATCATTTGACCGGAGCGGCGTAACAAGATTTCCGTTGTAGAAGCAGGCCAGTGTCCGGGAGCCAGAAAAGTAATGCTCGTAGCCGTCTTTTCCGTTATAACACCCCGTCCTCCTTTAGCATATCCTTCATGCAGCACTTCGTCTTGAAGCGGCCAGCGAATATCGAACATGATTTCATCATTGTCTTGAAATCCTTTCGCCATTATCGTTACCTTCTCACCGGGCTTGAATACTGTTCCCGAAGCAGGCATTACAACATTGGTTACTAAAATCGGTTGTTCGTCCTTGTCATCAGAACTACACGCTGCAAGCAGCAAACCCAACAGTAAGAATAGATAATTTTTTGTCATAGCACTTGTGTATTAATCTGTGCAAATGTACTGTTTTTCATTAGCAAATATCTTACTCTTTTACTTTTTAACAGTCCGACTAGTTTTTTCTCCCAACGGACTCATTTTCTTCAGTAAAAAAACAAAGAAACGGAATGAACAAAAAAGAGGCTGAACTCCATTTAAAGAATCCAGCCTCCATATATCTTATTCAGAATATCTGTTTAAGCCTTCTTGATATAGTCAACAATCCACTGTCCTACTTCCTTTGTACCGTATTTGGCACCATCGGCCACTTGAATTTCAGGTGTACGTACGTTTTCATCCAGTGATGCATCAACCGCCTTACGAATCAGCGCACCTTCTTCCTTGCAGTCGAAGTATTCAAATAACATAGCTACAGACAGAATCTGTGCCAACGGGTTCGCAATATTCAAGCCCTTCGCCTGTGGCCATGAACCATGAATCGGTTCGAATACTGGAGTACTTTCACCGGTAGAAGCTGAAGGAAGCAATCCCATAGAGCCGCTGATAACAGAGCCTTCATCTGTCAGAATATCACCAAATGTATTCTCAGTCACCA
>ERZ835541.3540-NODE-3540-length-10686-cov-2.832847_pt1 | contig 10686 bp, 9 predicted proteins | sample MGYA00519945_ERZ835541 | MGnify/ENA primary metagenome ERZ835541 (study PRJEB31850, sample SAMEA3708780) | human gut metagenome | biome: human gut; feature: human-associated habitat; material: faeces | place: China | collected 2014 ...
GCAGAGGGGGCCAAGGGGTGAGCACACCTTTTTCGACAGTCTGAGCTTCCCCCGATGGGGAAGCCTTTAGCGGCGGCTCGCCGCCCACAGGGTAAATTTCGGCCCGAAGGTCTGCATCATCCACCGGAACAGCCGCCAGTCGCGGCGGGTGCGGACCTCGGTGCCGTGGGGGTAGAGCGGGCGCAGCTGCTCGATATAGGGCAGGCAGGCCTTGCGGATGGCGGCGTCCCTGACCGCTGCCGTGCGGGCCTGCGGCCAGAAAACGTCTGCAGCGGCATCCTGCATGGCGGCGTAGGCCGCGGCGTCCGCCGTGCCGTTGGCGGAGAGCCTGGCCAGGCGGCGCTGTGCGGCGGCAAGGCCCCGAAAGCGTTTGGGCAGATTTTTGGCATCTGTCAAAAGACTGCCCTGCCGTCCGACGCGGTAGTGGGTGAAAACCGTGTCCAGAAAGTAGAGCCTGTCGCAGTGCAGCAGCAGCTCAAGGTCAAAGGGCCAGTCCTCGGCCCAGACGCAGTCCGGCAGGAAGCGGACGCGGGCCTGCTCCAAAAAGGACCGCCGGATGCAGTATTTCCAGACCGACCAGTGCCCGGCGGTGTACAGGGCCTTCAGCCGCGCGGCGTAGTCGCTGCTGGCAAACGGGCCGGGCACCAGATGCAGACCGTCGTGCGGGGTCAGCGTGCCGTCGGGCTGCCATTCGAGATGCTTGCCGATGAACCAGTCGCAGTCCGGGTGGGCGGCCAGCGCACCGCGCAGCTGCGCCAGCAGGCCGGGGGCCATGGCGTCGTCACTGTCGAGAAACAGCAGCCAGTCGCCCGTGGCGGCCTTGAGGCCGGTGTTGCGCGCCGCGGCAAGGCCGCCGTTTTCCCGGTGAATGACCTGCAGGCCGGGCAGCTCGGTGGCGAGGGCGTCGCACATCGCGCCGCTTTGGTCGGCGGAGCCGTCGTCCACAAGGATGCACTCCCAGTCGCGCGGGCCGGGCTGCTCGACCACGCTTTTGACGCAGGCGGACAGGTAGTTTTGCACGTTGTAGACGGGGATGATGATGGAAAAGAGAGGCATAAGTGTCTCCTTGCTATAAAGCCTTCCCCCGAGGGGGAAGGTGGCCCGAAGGGCCGGATGAGGAAAGAGTGTGCGCTGCAAGCTGTTAGCGGGTGATGATGGCGAGGCTTGCCCTCATCAGTCGCCTGCGGTGACAGCTTGCCCCGAGGGGGAAGTCTTTATAAGCTGCCATCCGTCCTGATACAAGGCCGTTTTCTTCGTGTGCGCATACCACTTATCCGGCGCCCAGGTTTGTTTATCGGGGGCGGGGGCGAGGTACTGCGCCCACCAGCTGTAGGTGGAGTTGCTCAGGACAAAGCCGCGGCAGAGCTGCATGAAGGCCAGGTCGGCGACGGCCTCGCCGCGGGGCAGGAACACGGCGGGCAGACCCGCGGTGTCCAGATGCCCCCGCGCCCAGTCGATGTCGTCGGAAAAGACAAACAGCGCGGCGTCGGGGTGTTCGTCCCTGACCGCTGCGACAGCGCGGGCGTAGTAGTCCGGCGTGCAGACCTGTAAGATCGCGTTCTCGGGCTTCTGGTAGTCGCCGCGGCGCAGATGGACGCAGACGGGGTACGCGGCGGCGGTGATCTGCGCCGCATAGGGCCCGGCGGGGGCGGCTTTTGCACGCAGCTCTTCCTTTATAATAGGGGCAAAATCCGCAAAGTAGCGCTCACTCTGGAAGTACCCCCACGCGAGAAAATCGCGGGCGTGGCCGCGGCGGGCGGGGGTGTAGCCGCAGGCCGATGGCGTTCAGCAGCGGGGCAGCGGCAGCCTCAAAGCTGTGCCAGTCGCGGGCCATCAGGCCGCAGCGCTGCTCGTACTTGATCATCAGCGCCTTGGCGGCGTTCCGGCGCGGCAGGTGTGCCTTGGCAAAGCCCGCGTCGGCAATGATTTTGACGTCCGGCGAGATGTTCAGTGCGTCCAGCGCGCAGACCGTGTGCGCCGGGGCACCGTCGCGCCAGTCCTGCCGGTCCAGCAGGGTGACGGGCTCGCCGCAGCGCAGACCCAGCGCCCGCGCGAAGGCGTAGATGAACATCTGGTTGCCGAGACCCCCGGCCAGTTCGGCGTAGATCATGCGTGTCCTCCCAGTTTGTCGTACAGCTGCTCCATGCGGCGGGCAGCGGTTTTCAGCTCGTACCCGGCGGCAGAGAGCGCGGCCCAGTGGTCGTCGTGGTCGCCGTGGGCGGCGATGGCCTCGGCCTTGGCGGCCCAGTCTGTCAGCGGCGCGGCCAGCGGCAGAAAATGCACAAGGTCTGTCACCGAGCCGTCGTCGGGCACGTTGGTGGACGCCAGACACGGCACGCCGCAGCCCTGCGCCTCCACCAGGGTGACGGGGCTGCCCTCAAAGTTGCTGGGCAGCAGAAACAGGTCAAAGGCGTTCATGAAGGCGGGGACATCGCTCTGCACGCCCGCAAAGATGACGCGGTCTGTCAGGCCGCGGCGGGCCGCGGCGGTGCGCATTTCAGGCTCCATCTCGCCGGTGCCGACGAGCAGCAGCTTCCAATGCGGGTCCTGCGCGGCCATCGCGGCAAAGACCTCCATCAGGAAAAGCGGATTTTTCTGGTGGTTCAGCCGCCCGACGAACCCGGCCAGCCGGTCCGTGTCGGTAATGCCCCAGGCGGCGCGGGTCGCGGCGCGGGCGGCGGCATCCGGGTGAAAGCGCCCGGCATCCACGGCGTTGCAGGCCACGGAAAAGTTCGGCTTAGCGTCGATATGGTCACCGAACACGAACCGCCCCGCCGCGACGCCGCAGCCGAGGAAGTAGTCCGCGAACAGCTGGTACACCAGATGGGCGGCGCGCCAGGTCAGCGTCATGGGCGGGTAGACGATGTGGCTGTGCACCACGATTTTAGCCCGGGGGCAGAGCACGCGCATCATGCCGCAGACCGGGGCACCGATCTTGCTGGCCGTGTGGTAGTGGATGATGTCGTAGTCCTTATGGGTGCGCAGGTGGGCGGCCAGGGCGCGGATGCGGTCCTTTTTGTTGTCCGGCACGGCGAGGATCTCGACGCCGTGCGCCTCGAGCGCCGGGGCTGTGCTGGCCTGGTCCGGCGGGCACTGACCGACGAAAAGGGTGACGCGGTATTTGGCGGTATCGAGGTGCAGCAGCAGGTTCTGGACATACCGCTGTACGCCGCTCTGCACGCCGAGGTGGTTGCTGATCATTAAGATTTTCATGGTGGTCTCCGGAAACAATAAAAGATAAGAGAGAAAAGATAATAGAAGTGGAGCGGCGCCGCGCGCCGCAATTTTAACCACAGGAGAATATAATATAAGGATAAAGCGATAGGCAGGGAAGGTTGAGGGCCGGGCATGTCCGGCCCCTACGGGCAGGCTTTTTAAGACGCGCCGTCTGACGGCGCACATTTTTTATTATCTATTATCTCTTATCTATTATCTGAAAAATTACCAGTAGCTCCCGCCCTCGACCTTTTCTTTATTGCTGATGCCCTCGGTCTCGTCGGGACGGACCCAGGCGGGGTTGTAGAGCTTGGAAATGACGGGGTGGTCGTCCCAGCGCTTGCCCTTGATGCCAAACAAAAGCTGCGTGGCACCGCTCATTTGTATGGCGGCGTGGCCGGTGTCGCGGGCGTGGGCGGCCAGCGGCAGGCTGTAGGCCCCTGCGCCGACGATGGCGACGTCGTAGTCGGCGGCGTCCATCCGGCGCTCCATCTCGGTCAGGGCGTCAAACCAGTCGGCGTAGCCGGTATCCTGCCCGCCCAGACCCTGCACGGCCTGAATGACCGTCAGGCAGGCAAGCTCCGGCAGCACGTCTTTGCCGGGAAACAGCTGGGTGCGCTTTTCATACTGGGCTAAGATCGTGCGGCGGAACGGATGCACGACGAGCACCCGTTTGCCCGCGAGGGCGGCGCTCCACGGGCGGGCGTGGTAGTAGGGCTCCAAGGCGCGCAGCTCGGTAAAGCGGGTCGCGTCACAGCCGCGGATGACCTCCCGCTCGGCCCCGACGTTCCAGAGGGCGAGCAGCTCGGCGCTCTGCGCAGTCTTGACGTAGAGGCGGCAGAATTTGTCCAGCGTGGCATCGTCGGTGGGAAAGACGCCCGACAGATTCCGAATGTCCGCCCGCGTGCGGTCCGTGAAATTGTGCCCGCCGTTTTGCAGCCAGTCGGCCACGGTGCGCATCTCGGTGGCACCGCAGCGGCCAAACAGGAACGGCTGACCGCTCTCGAGCAGGTCGCGCGCCAGGTCGTTGCCGGCGGCGGCGGGCAGGATGTCCACGCCGCGGTATTTCATTGTAAAGCGCAGACCGCGGTAGAGGTCGGCGGCCTTCTGCAAAAGAGGATTGTCGTTATCCATTGGCTTTTCCCTTTTTGGGCAGCAGGGTCAGGGCCAGCTCGGCACTGTTCTGCCACAGAAAGTTTTCGTTCACGCGGCTCTGGGCGGCGTGGCCCATGGCGGCGGTGGTTTTGTCCAGTGCTGCGGCCAGCTCGGGCACGGTGCCGCACAGCAGGCCGCTGATGCCGTTCTCAATGATAAGGTCGGGGCCGGGGGCGTGGCGCGCCACCGGCGGGCAGCCCGCGTACATGGCCTCCAGCAGGCTCATGCCGAAAATCTCATTCGGGTTCAGGTTCACAAAAGCGTCGCAGGCATGATAATAAACGTGCACCTGCTCGTTGGGCAGCTGCGGGATCAGGCGGCAGCGGTCCAGTAAGCCCGCGTCGGTCAGGCGGCGGGTCAGCTCATCGCCCAGTGAGCCCCGGCCGATGATGATGGCGTACCAGTCCGGCGCGGCCTGCAAAAGCGGCACAAGGTCGAGCGGCTGCTTGTAGGGGTCAAGGCGGCCCACAAAGATGAACACCCGCGCGTGCTCGTCGATTTTGAGCGCACGGCGGATCTCGGTGCGGTTGTTGGGGATGGACGGGATGATGGCGGTGTCCAGCCCGACGGGCATCAGCCCCGCGCAGGGCACGCCGAGGCTTTCCAGCTCGGCGGCGACGGCGGGGGTTTTGGCGTAGGTGGGCGTTTTGCGGTATACCGCCAGATTGCGGCGCAGCAGCAGATCCATGGCCCTGCGCACGGCGGCGTGGTTGGAGGTGCTTTTCAGCGCACCGAGCTGGCTGTAAAACAGGATGCCGTGCTTTTGGCAGAAGCGGTACAGCCCCGGCACGCCGAGGGAGTTGTCGCCCATGACGTGGACGGCGTCGGCATGCTCGTCGAGCAGGATCTGCCAGCTTTTATAGAATGCCTGCACGCCGATGGCGACGGCGGGCATATAGCAGATTTTTACGTTTGGCTCCGGGGTCTCGATCCGGGGGGCTTTAGCGCCCGGCTCCGGGTAGAGCACGACGGCGCGGCAGCCCAGCGCGGCAAAGGCGCGGGCCAGGCCGACCTCCTGCCGGTTATACAGGCCCTTCTGGCCCGACGGCCCGCGGTAAAATTGCGGAATGACGATGGTTTTCATGAATGGATGATTACCTCTTTTGGGGTATAGAGACCGTAGGGGCGAACATGGTTCGCCCGTGGCCGTTTGCTATGTGCGCAGCCTTCCCGGAAAATCGATGCGGCGCCAGGTTGGCGGGCGAACCATGTTCGCCCCTACAGAGCACGATTTTTTACGGCCTTGCTTCGGAAACGGTTTCGACGGCTGTCTCAATCTTCGGCAGCCTTGTCAGATACCTTGCGTCGATGATCTCTAAAACGTCATCGCGGCAGTAGGTGTGGATGCCGATGATGTCCGCGGGGGCAAGGCCGGTGATCTCGACGTTCTGCGGCGTGGCGGCGCAAAGAGGCACCTCCGAGCTGCCGCGGCGGGCGAGAAACTGCAGATAGACCCCGTAGTCCACGGTGGTGCTGACCTGGGTGGGGTGGATGATCTGCTCACCCAGCAGGAAAAACGGCCCGGCGTTGCGGCTGACAAGGTCAAAGTCGCGGTGCTGCAGATTGTAGGCTTCATCGGGCAGCAGCTCAAACGGGCCGGGCGCGGCGGGCAGCATGTCCTCGGCAGGCAGCGGGACGGCGGCGGTCTCCTGTACGGCGTGGCGCAGCGTGTAGCGGCGGTAGCGCACATAGAGCTGGTTGTCGGGGCGGGTCTCGCTGCAAAGCAGGGTCAGGGCCTCGGCGCGGCGGTCCAGCAAAATCGTGTCGCAGAGCTCCTCGTCCGTGGGAAAGCGCTGCACCAGCTCCCATTGGGTGGGGAAGGTCTTGCAGCGGTAGAGCCGCAGGCTGTGGTCGCTGCCGGTCTCGGGGATCATCCAGACCTCACCGTTCCAGTCAAAGACCATCGGGAACGACAGGTGGAAATCTTCTTCCAGCGCGACGCGCCAGCCGTCGGCGGTGCCGTCGTCGTGCAGCTCGCAGACCTCGAGACGGCCCTTGCCGGTGGAGAGGTCCATCGCCTCAGCGAACAGCCAGCGCTTGCCGCGCCGGTGGTAGAGCAGCGGGTCGGCAAACCACCAGCCCTCCCGCCCGGGCAGCAGGGTGTAGGGGCCGCCTTCCAGAGCGGGCAGCGGCTCGGTGCCCTCGGCAGTGGGGCGGGGGCGCACGGCGATGGTGTAGATTTCTTTTTCGCCCATGACTTTGCGCAGCAGCCGCTTGGGCGGCATGTGCAGGGCGCGGTAAAACTGGTTCATGATACTTCCTCGGCGGCGCGGCGGCCGTATAGTTTTAGCAGGGTCTTGTAGTTTTCCTCGGCGCTGAAGCGGCGGCGGGTGGCGTTGGCGATGGCCGTGCAGTCAAACTGCATGGCGCTCATGGCGCGGACAGCCCCGGCCAGCGCGGCGGGGTCGCCGGGGGCAAAGCACAGCCCGTCAAACCCGGGCCGCACCGACGCCCCGATATTGCCGATGCCGCTGGCCAGCACCGGCGTGCCCAGCGCGTGGGCCTCCGCCGGGACAAGGGCAAAGCTCTCATAGCAGAGACTGGCGGCGACGACGGCGCGGCTCTCGGCCATCAGGCGGTGCAGCGCGTCCCGCGGAAGCTGGCCGACGAATTGCACCTTGGGCAGATTCTGCGCCTTGGCCCAGTCGGCCAGCGGGCCGTCCCCGGCCACAAGCAGCAGCGGTGCGTCCTTGCCCAGAATGCGCCATGCCTCAATGACGGTGCGCAGACCCTTTAGCTCCTCCAAGCGGCCCGCAAAGACGAACTGACGCTTGCGCTCCTCCCAGGGGGTGACGGGGCCGGAGGGCACGGTCACGGGGTTCGGCTTGACGACAAGGCGATTTTCGTCGAAGGTGGGATGGATCTTATTGAATTCCAGCAGCTTTTTCCGGTCAAACTCGGTGGGGGTGGTGATGGCGATGCCGCGCCATGTGCCCAGCACCCGATGCAGCCAGTAGGCGGCCACGACGACGAGCGTCTGCGCCCGGCTGCCGCGGTAGCAGCAGTGCCGCAGTGCGCAGTGCAGGCCGTGGTGCGGGCAGTCCTCACAGACCTGTCCGTCCCGCAGTAAGATGCCGTTCGGGCAGAACAGGCGGAAGTTGTGGAGCGTCAGCACCACCGGCACGCCGCACTTTTTGGCGGCACACACGACGGCAGGGCTGAGGAGCAGCAGCGTGTTGTGGATGTGGACGGCGTCGATGTGCTGCTGTTCTATGATATCCCGCACGTCGCGGGCGGCCCGGCGGTTCCAGACGGCGCGAAAGGGCAGCAGCGCCTTAGCCGCGCCGTGGGCGGCCTCCTCATTGCTGCGCTCATAGACGACGACGGTGTGGCCGTGCTGCTCCAGCAGGGCGCGCTCCGCGGCAAAGACGGCGTCCTCGCCGCCGGGCAGCCGGTAATGACAGTGTATCAGCAGAATTTTCACGCAGCCGCCTCCTCTTGCAGACAATAAACCTATTATGACATTATACCCTTTTTGCGGCGCTTTCGCAACAAAAAAAGAGGAACGCAGTGCGTCCCTCGCGGTAAAATTACTGGTCGTCGTCACCGTGGAGCTGGGCCTCACGGATGGCCTTGATTTTTTTCTCGATGTCAAAGCTTTTTTCCAGTACGGGGTAAATGGCCATCAGGCTCAACAGGCAGGGCAGCCACAGGCTGGTTAAAATCAGCACAAAGCTGGAAATTGGCCAGAACAGCGCCACAGCGCCCCAGTACAGCAGCTGCCACAGCAGGCCCAGGCCGCTGCGGGGCAGGTAGCCCAGGAACAGCATGAGGGAGTTCTTCAACAGTCCGGCGAAGGACAGGTCAAGCAGCGCAACCTGCACGTAGAGGTACTGGGCAATGCCGGCCAGCAGGATGATGGCGACCAGCACGGCGATCACGGCCACCTGCCCGCCGGCAATGTCGATGTGGCAGAGTGAGAAAAGCTCCATGGCCAGCAGCAGGCCGCAGACAGCGCCGGGCAGCAGGGATTCCTTGAGGTTGCGCTTCCAGGTGCGGCGGTAGGTCTCCCACCAGTAGCCGGGCTCGTCGCGCAGCGTGCGCAGGATCGTGTCGTTCAGGCCGACGATCTGCGGCGCGGCGATCATGCCGCCCAGCACGCCCGCGATGACGAGCGGGACCAAAGAGTGGGTCTCGACGGCGAACCAGACACCGGCGGCAAACGGCAGACCGCCGAGCATCGCCAGTATGCCGGCCAGCCAGATGGTGGAGAAGTCGCGGCCCAAAATCTCAAAAAAGCGGGCAGCGCCCTTTTTGCGGGGGGCGTCGGGCGATACGCCCGGGCCGGGTTTATCAAAATTGCGCGTGAAAAGTCCCATGATACAATAGCTCCTTATTGAATGGTGTTGGGGGAAAGGGGGGCGCGGCGGCCTTTCGGGTCGATGCAAGCATCGACCCCTGCGCCGTAGGGGCGGATTCCATATCCGCCCGGGGTGTTTGCCGCTGCCGCAAACGAGCACGGGCGAGCATTGCCCGCCCCTACAAAGTAGTTGGCCCGTAGAGGGCGGCGCCGGATTGGATCAGAATGTCCGGCTCGACGCGCAGGCCGGTTTTGCGGCCCTTCTGGGCTTCGACGAGGAAAAGCCAGGGCGCGGCGTCGGGGCGGTTCTTGACAAAAGCCAGACGCTTCGGCTCAAGGCGCACGGCGCGTAAGGCCGCTAAAATCTCGGCCAGCTGCTCGGGGCGCTGGCAGAGCAGGAACCGCCCGCCGTCCCGCAGGGCGCGGCGCGCGCAGTCCACGGCGTCGGCGGTGGTGCAGCTGCCGGTGTGGCGGGCCTCGGCCCGGCGCGGGTCCGGGCTGCGGGGACCGGCTGTGAAGTACGGCGGGGTGCAGGCGGCAAAATCGTACTGCCCCTGCTCCGGCCCGGCGGTGCAGAGCTGCCGCAGGTCGCCGCAGACCGGCGCGATGTGCGCGGCGTCGGCGTTTTCGGCCAGGGCCGCGGCGCAGAGGGCGGACGCGGCGGGGTCGATCTCCAGCGCGGTGCAGGGGCCGCGGTGCCCGGCGTCGTGCCAAACAAGTGAGACGATGCCGCACCCGCTGCACAGGTCGAGCGCGCGCTCGTTTCTGCGGGGCTGCGCGAAGCGGGCCAGCAGCAGCGCGTCGGTGCCGAATGTCGCGCCCGGCGCGGTCAGCACGCGGGTGCCGTTGTCCAGAATTTCAACGCCCATTCAGACTTTTGCGCGCAGCTGCGCGTATTTCAGCAGCGCGACCTGGGTCTTGCTGTCCTTGATCGTGCCGTCCATCACAAGGCCGAGAGCCTCGTCGAACGGCATTTTGACGACATCAAGGAACTCGCCCGCGTCGAGGTGCTGCGCTGTGCTGTGCAGGCCGGTGGCGGCCCACAGATAGATTTTCTCGCTGTCGTAGCCGACGGTGGCATAGACGACGCCGAGGTCGATAAAATTGTCGGCGGTCAGGCCGCACTCCTCGCTCAGCTCGCGCTTGGCGGCCTCAAACGGGTCCTCGTCCGCCTCGAGCTTACCGGCGGGCAGTTCCCAGATCTCCTCGCCGAAAGCGTAGCGGAACTGACGTACCATCGTCACGCTGCCGTCGGCGTCCACAGGCAGGATGCAGGCGCCGCCGTGGTGGTGGACGATCTCCCGCGTCGAGGTCGTGCCGTCCTCAAGCTGTACCTTGTCCACGGTCACGCGGATGACGCGGCCATTGAAGATTTCCCTGCTTTCCAGCATGGTCTCGGTATGTGCCATTGCTTTTCTCCTTTGCAGAAAGGGCCCCGCCGTACAGGCAGGACCGATACTGCTTCTATTTTACAGCAGACGCAGACAATAATCAATAAAGTCGAGCGTATATTTTTGGCTGCGCAGCCAATCAGAGGCGTGGCCGTCATCGAGGTAGGTCAGCAGGGCTTCGGTCAGGATGGGGTCCTGCATCAGATACTCGCGGCAGTACTGCCCGTCCGGCTCCAGGATAGCCTGGCAGAACACAACGCCACGGCCCTGAAAAACATTGACGCACATCGACGGAGTCAGCGCCAGCTGGGCAGGGTCCACGATGCGCAGGGTGCGGCGGTCAGACTCCGCAGCGCGGCGCAGCCGCAGGAGCAGCTCCCGGCGGGTGGGAATGTCCGGCGCATCGCACAGATCCGGCGGAATGTCGAACATTTTCCCGGTGCGTACAAACTGCAAAAGACCTTCCTCACAGAAATAGAGGTCCGGGGCTTGGGCGCTCCACATCTGCAGGTGTTCGAGCAGGGCGGGCAGGGACTGCAGCACGGCGCCGGGCCGGACAAACTGCAGGGCCATTTTCTCGTCGGCAAACAGGGTGAACGGCGGCTGGTAGCGGATCATGGAGCA
>ERZ835541.3543-NODE-3543-length-10678-cov-36.032288_pt1 | contig 10678 bp, 6 predicted proteins | sample MGYA00519945_ERZ835541 | MGnify/ENA primary metagenome ERZ835541 (study PRJEB31850, sample SAMEA3708780) | human gut metagenome | biome: human gut; feature: human-associated habitat; material: faeces | place: China | collected 2014 ...
TAAACACTGTTTACTTTATAGCACAGGAAACGGGGAAATGCAAGGGGGAATGTTGGGGTGTGGGAAAATAAAAAAGAAACGAGCAAGTCCTGTCAGGCGTAAGCCCTACCCGGTAAAAACCCGTTTCTTGTGTATCGATGGTATAACAAAACATAAAGGTTGTCAATTCGAATATTCAAAAAGAGGCATGACAATCGATAGATATGTGACTATAATAAAAAACAGGAAAAAGAAAGAGAGGAATAAAGGTATGAAGGTAATAACATTTCACAATCCGGATGAAGAGAATGGATATTTAAGTAATTGGTATCTGTCCGATTTTACAGTTGGTGATGTAAAATATACTTCTATGGAGCAGTATATGATGCACCAGAAAGCGGTTGTATTTGGAGACAATGAAATTGCAAAACAGATTCTTGCAACAGATGATGTCGCAGATATTAAGCAACTGGGACGAAAGGTGTCAGGTTATATAGATAATGTATGGAATGGCGTTCGCCAGATTATCATTTTTGAAGGACTTATGGCAAAATATTCACAGAATCCGGAGTTAGGAGAGAAGCTGAAAGCAACTGGAAATGCGATCCTTGCAGAGGCAGCAGTGAATGACAGAATCTGGGGCATCGGATTGTCAATGAAAGATCCAAAAAGATTGGAACCAAAACAATGGAATGGACAAAATCTTATGGGGTATGCAACAATGTTGGTACGAGAAAGAATTTAATTTTTTAGGGAACTTTTGTAGAAATTTGCAAAAAGTTCCCTTTTTAATTATATCAAATTAATTTAATTTTATCATAAAAACAAAAATGATAAAATTAAACTTGACTTTGATAAAATTAAACAATATACTCAAACTATGTCAACAGAATATTATTGAGGTGATGTAATGCGACAATACGACTATCGAGAGAAGTGGAAAAAACTTTTAACACCGGAGATAGTGTCTTATATTGCACAAATTCATGAGTTTAAGGGGGAACAAAAGCTTTTTGTAGAAGCAAAGACAGATGCACTAACACAATTGTGGGAGATAGCTAAGATTCAAAGTACGGAAGCGTCCAATAAAATAGAAGGTATTTATACATCTGATGAAAGATTGCGGGCTCTTGTAAATGAAAAGACAAGGCCGCAGACAAGAAATGAGAAGGAAATTGCGGGATATAGAGATGTACTAAATACGATTCATGATAGTCACGATCATATTCCGGTAAAACCATCTATAATATTGCAATTGCATAGGGATATGTATAAATTTGAGGGCTATGATTATGGCGGAAAGTATAAAATAGCGGATAACGTAATTGAAGAAGAAAATGAACATGGAGAAAAACGTGTACGTTTCAAGCCTGTGCCTGCATGGGAGACAGCAGAGGCGATGGAAAGATTATGTGAGGCATTTGATATTGCGATGGCAACACAGCAAATTGATCCGATTATATTGATTCCGATGTTTGTACTTGACTTCTTGTGTATTCATCCATTTAAGGATGGAAATGGAAGAATGAGCAGACTTTTGACGTTGCTTTTGCTATATAGAGCAGGTTATATCGTTGGAAAGTATATTAGTATTGAAAAATTGATATCAGATACAAAGGAACTTTATTATGATAGTTTACAGCGAAGTTCGTATGGATGGTATGAGGAAGAAAATGATTATGAACCATTTACGAAGTACATGCTGGGAATTGTAGCCGCTGCATATCGAGATTTTTCATCAAGAGTGGCAATTTTATCAAGAGAAGGAATTTCGAAACCTGATCGTATACGCGAAATTATCAAAAGTACGATTGGAACGATTACGAAGACAGAAATTATGCGCAAATGTCCGGATATTAGTCAGGTGACAGTGCAAAGAGCTTTGGCGGAGCTTGTTGAAAAGGGTGAAGTATTGAAGTTAGGTGGCGGAAGATATACAAAATATACATGGAATAATGAATCATAGGATTGGAGAAATAAAAGGATGATTACAGGCGAGTTGAAAAACAAAATAGATGGTTTGTGGGATATATTTGCGGCCGGAGGATTGGTAAATCCGTTGGAGGTTATTGAGCAGATTACGTATCTCATGTTTATCCATGATTTGGATGATGTAGATAATACACGGGCAAAGGAAAGTGCTATGCTTGGATTACCATTTCAAAGTATCTTTGCAGAGGAAGTAAAGATTGGCGAAAGAACGATAGATGGGACACAATTAAAGTGGTCTGTATTCCATGATTTTCCGGCAGATAGGATGTATTCAATCATGCAGGAATGGGTATTCCCTTTTATAAAAACTTTGCATAGTGATAAGAACAGTGCATATTCCAAGTATATGGATGATGCAATATTTAAGTTGCCGACGCCATTGGTTTTGTCGAAAGTTGTAGATTCATTGGATGAAATCTATAGCATGATGAATGAGGTTCAGACAGCGGATGTTCGGGGAGATGTATACGAATATTTGTTGTCAAAGATTGCACAATCCGGCAGAAACGGGCAGTTTCGAACACCAAGACATATTATTCGGATGATGGTGGAAATGATGAATCCAACCGCAGATGAAGTAATATGTGATCCGGCATGTGGTACATCGGGATTCTTGGTTGCTGCAGGCGAATATTTGAAAGAAAATCGAAGAGATGAAATCTTCTTTGATAAAAAGAAAAAAGAACATTATATGAATCAGATGTTTCATGGGTATGATATGGATCGGACGATGCTTCGTATTGGGGCAATGAATATGATGACACATGGTATTGATAATCCGTTCATTGAATATCGAGATAGTTTATCAGATCAAAATTCGGATAAGGATATGTATTCGCTTGTATTGGCGAATCCGCCATTTAAGGGAAGTTTGGATGCAGAGTCAGTATCGGGTGATCTCTTGAAAGTGTGCAAGACGAAAAAAACGGAATTGCTGTTCCTTGCATTATTCTTACGAATTATGAAGATGGGGGGAAGATGTGCATGTATCGTACCGGATGGCGTTTTATTTGGTGGATCTACGGCACACAAGTCAATACGGAAAGAAATCGTAGAAAATCAGAGACTGGAAGCAGTAATCTCTATGCCTTCAGGGGTATTTAAGCCATATGCAGGAGTATCAACGGCTATTTTGATTTTTACAAAGACTGAACATGGTGGAACCGATCAGGTATGGTTCTATGATATGACAGCGGATGGATTCAGTCTGGATGACAAACGTGCACCGGTTGCCGAAAATGATATTCCGGATATTATTGAAAGGTTTAGAAATTTGGATAAAGAGACAGATAGAAAACGTACAGATAAATCGTTTATGGTACCGAAAAAAGATATCGTAGATAATGCGTATGACTTGAGTATCAATAAATACAAGGAAGTTGAGTATGTACCAGTAGAATATCCGTCGACATCCGAAATTATGGCGAATATTCGCGGTATAGAGGAAGAAATACGCAAGGAAATGGACGAGTTGGAGAAGTTGTTGAAGGAGTAGAGGAAACAAAAAGCCAACCCCAGGAGCAAAGGATTCTAAGCATATATAAATATGCCTACTCCCATTCGGGAACCCAGCTTTTGTCCATCACAAGTTGGCTAGAGCAAATATAACATATGAATAGTATATGTCAAGAATTTTGAATTATACTGCTTATGAATTGTAAAAAAGGAAAGGAAACCACAAATTCGGATTTGGTGGGATGATGGAGATGGAAGATATTAAACGAGTTCAACTATCAGAAATAGTTGAATTAATAACGAAAGGAACGACGCCGACAACTCTTGGATATGAATTTCAAGATGAGGGTGTAAATTTCTTTAAGATAGAATGTTTTGATGAAAATGGCGGTTTTATTGAGAGTAAAGTTGCTCATATTTCAGAAGAATGTCACAAAAAAATGAAAAGATCACAGTTGAAAAATGGTGATATATTATTCTCTATTGCTGGAGCTATTGGGCGTGTGGCAATTGTTACAGAAGAGATGTTACCTGCAAATATTAATCAAGCGTTAGCAATTATCAGAATATCTGATGAACAAGTGTATTTGCCATATATCAAGCTTATACTTACTTCGCCAATAGTTATTGAACAGTTTGAAAGAAAAAAACAGGGTGTTGCTCAGTTAAATCTGTCACTTAAAGACATTAATGAGATTTCAATTCCCTTGCCTGGTAAAGATAAACAAATAGAATTGGCAGAACTGTTTGATAAGGTTGTAGGAGTAATTTCGAAGAGAAATAAGGAATTATCTGTTTTAGATGACCTTATCAAGGCCCGATTTGTCGAGATGTTTAATTTGAGTGATTGCATTTATAAATCATTAGGAGAATGTACGGATTTTGTTGATTACAGAGGGCATACACCTGAATTATCTGATGAAGGTATAATTCGAATGGTCAATGCAAAATCAGTGGGGAAAGGATTCTTCAAGTATGTTGATGAATTTGTCACAGAGGAAACTTATGATGCATGGATGCATAGAGGTTTTGGATATCCAGGTGATATTTTGTTTGTTACTGAAGGCCATACATTCGGAAATACTTGTTTAATTCCTGAAGATATGACGAAATTTGCCTTGGGTCAGAGAGTGATTACTATCAAAGGGAAAGAAGAAATAAAGAATGCTTTTTTATGCTCATATATGCAGACGGATATGTTTTGGAAAGATATTAATGTATATAGAACAGGCGGAACGGCACAGGGAATAAGAAGCAAGGATTTGGTTAAAGTAATGGTTCCGATTCCGCCTATTGAACAACAGATTGAATTTGTGAGATTTGTTCATAAAGTCGACAAATCAAAAGTTGCAGTGCAGAAGGCATTGGATGAGACACAGTTGTTATTTGATAGTTTAATGCAAAAATACTTTGGCTAAAATAACTTATAAAAAAATCATGATAATAATGTAAATCAATATTCTATCAAGAATGCATTAATGTAGTGGAAAGAATATAAGAAAAATGGTTGGATGATGCTGGTATCGACAAAAGGAGATATTAGCATGGATGAAAAAATAGTAAAAGTACTGAATGAAATGTCAGAGTTCCTGTCTATTGCACAGATGAAAAAACTACAGGAAGTGATATTGAAAACATTTGCAGAGAATGAAGCAGAGCATTCGAATATTTCCAATGATGAATTTTTAGATATGTTTCTAGCTGCGAAGCGCGTGGAAGGGTGTTCGGATCGGACAATACAATATTACCGAGTGACGATTGAACACATGTTTACACAGATTGAAACCGCAGTGCGAAAGATAACGACGGAGGAAATTCGTGTTTATTTGGCGGAGTACCAAAAAAGAAATAACTGTTCAAATGTGACGATAGATAATGTCCGAAGGAATATCTCAAGCTTTTTCTCTTGGCTTGAAGAGGAAGATTATATATTAAAAAGTCCGACGAAGCGAATTCATAAGATAAAAACCAAGAAAGTTGTAAAGAACACGATATCGGATGAGGGGATAGAAAAACTTCGCGATAATTGCAGAGAAATACGAGACCTTGCAATTATAGATCTGCTGTACTCCACTGGCATACGGGTTGGTGAATTGGTGAATCTGAATATTGATGATATAGATTTGGAAGGACGAGAATGTGTGGTCTATGGTAAAGGGGATAAGGAGAGACGAGTATATTTTGATGCAAAGGCAAAAGTTCATCTAAAAAAATATATAGATACACGTAAGGATAATAATGTTGCATTATTTGTAACTTTGGATGCGCCATATGATAGATTGAAAATCAGTGGAGTTGAAATAAGATTAAGAGAGCTTGGACGGAAACTAAATTTGGAAAAAATACATCCACATAAATTCCGGAGAACAATGGCAACGAGAGCTATCGACAAAGGTATGCCGATAGAGCAGGTACAGAAAATACTTGGACATTCGCAAATAGATACTACTATGCAGTATGCAATGGTAAACCAGAATAATGTGAAATCATCCCATCAGAAGTATATAGCGTGATATGCAAATTCGGATTTGGTGGGATGATAAGTGATGAAATATGTGACGTTAAAAGATGTCTGTACCATAAATATGGGTCAGTCACCTGATTCAGATAGTTATAATGATAATGGAGAAGGGGTTCCTTTTTTTCAGGGAAATGCTGATTTTGGAGAAAGATATCCAGTTACAAGAAAGTGGTGTTCAGCTCCAACTAAAATGGCAGCGCCTGAAGATATATTAATTTCTGTTAGAGCACCTATTGGTGCAATGAATTATGCAAAGGAAGAATGCTGTATAGGGCGTGGACTTGCAGCACTGACTCCGGACAAAACTAAGGTTTCTCCTAAGTTTATATTTTGGTTGTTAAAAGGTAAGAATGCTGAATTAAATAGTAAAGGAACAGGAAGCACATTCAAGGCTATCGGAAGAAAGGTTCTTGAAGAAACAAAGGTTCCTGATATTCCATTAGAAAAGCAACTTGAGCATTCGGAAACACTCGAGAAAATATATGCAGTTTTTCAACATAGAAAGTCGGAACTTCAGATGTTAGATAACCTTATCAAGGCCCGATTTGTCGAGATGTTTGGTGACCCCATAATCAATTCATTTGGAATTGATACCAAGTCTATGACTGATGTATGTGAAATTATTGATGGAGATAGAGGAAAAAATTATCCAACCGCTGATGAGTTCTCTGATGAAGGGTATTGCTTATTCTTAAATGCTAAAAATGTTACATCAACAGGCTTTAATTTTGCTACATGTATGTTTGTAACTAAAGAGAAAGATGAGGTCCTTCGTAAGGGTAAATTGTCTAGGGGAGATGTCGTTCTTACAACACGAGGGACTTTAGGTAATTTAGCATTTTATACAGAGGACATACCATTTGAACATGTTAGAATTAATTCGGGAATGGTAATTCTTAGAATGAAGCAAGATGTAGTTGATGAAGTGTATTTTATTGAGCAGTTTAAGATGCAATTAGCTGATATTAGAGAGAAAATTGCTAGTGGATCTGCTCAACCACAGCTTCCAATATCTGCAATGAATAAGATAAATATTTTGACCCCCAATATTGAGAAACAGAGGCAGTTCGCCGACTTCGTCCGCAAAGTCGACAAATCAAAAGTTGTTGAGATAATAAATTGAAAATCATGTATCAAATAACCATACACTGAAAGGAGGCTGTTGTATGATTACAAACTTTGACTATTTGAAAAAAGAATCAAAATTTTCTGCATTTGCGGATGTGGCTATTACAGCGGAGAAGATTATTCTGATGGATCCGGAATCCAGCATTATCAATAGCCGGCGCGCAATGGAATTCGCCATAAAATGGATGTATTCTGTGGATAAGGATTTGGAGATGCCATATCAGGATAATTTGCAGAGTTTGATGAATGCGGAAGATTTCAGACAGTTGGTAAGTGCAGATTTGCTGAAACGTATGGATTATATTCGCAGATCGGGAAATAATGTGGCACATAGTAACAAAAAGCTTGGCAGAGATGAGGCAATGTTATGTCTTGAGAATTTGTTTATTTTCCTGGATTATGTAGCTTGTTGTTATGCAGATGAATATAGAGAACGTACATTTGATAAAGATATAATTACAGCCAGAATTGACAAGATAAAGGCATCTAAGGAAGCAGAGAAAAAAGAAAAAATAGAGCGGGAAGAGATAGCACTGCGAGAAGTTGATTTGAAGAAATTAATTGCGGAGAATGCTTCTTTGAAAGAAGAATTGTCGAAGCGAAGACAGGAAAATCAACCGACATATGTACCGAAACCACTGGATTTGTCAGAGTATAAAACGAGGAAGCTTTACATCGATTCCATGCTTGTAGATGCTGGTTGGAGAGAGGGAGAAGACTGGATAAACGAAGTGGAACTTTCAGGAATGCCAAGTAAGTCGGGAAATGGTCGTGCGGATTATGTCCTTTACGATGATATGCAGCGACCGTTAGCTGTAATTGAGGCAAAACGTACATGCGTAGATGTTTCCAAGGGCAGACAACAGGCAAAATTGTATGCGGATATCCTGGAAAAACAATATCATCGAAGACCGGTTATTTTCCTGACGAACGGGTTTGAAACACATATTATCGATGGACAATACCCGGAACGAAAGTGTTCCATGATTTATTCGAAGCGGGATTTGGAAAAGTGGTTTAATTTACTTGCTATGCGCACAAGATTGAACCATATAACTGTGGATAAAAGTATTGCAGGACGTTATTATCAGGAGGCTGCGGTGAAAGCTGTCTGCAATAGTTTTGACGAGAAGAATCGTAGAAAGGCGTTGCTTGTAATGGCAACGGGATCTGGAAAAACAAGAACGATCATTGCACTTTGTAAGGTGTTATTAGATCATGGATGGGTCAAAAATATTTTGTTTCTGGCAGATAGAAATTCACTTGTTACACAAGCAAAGCGTAATTTCGTGAATCTGCTTCCGAATCTTTCTTGCACGAATCTTGTGGAGGAAAAGGATAATTATAATGCGCATTGTGTATTCTCAACGTATCAAACTATGATGAATTGCATTGATACAGTGAATGACGATCAAGGAAAATTATTTACATGTGGGCATTTTGATCTGGTAATTTGCGATGAGGCACATCGTTCAATCTATAACAAATATCAGAATATATTTACTTATTTTGATGCTCCTTTAGTTGGATTAACCGCAACACCGAAGGATGAGATTGATAAGAACACATATGGAATATTTGAATTAGAAAATGGTGTCCCAACCTATGGATATGATTTAGCTCAAGCGGTGAAGGATGGTTATCTGGTCGATTACGTATCGGTTGAATCGCAGTTGAAATTCATCACCCAGGGGATTGTGTATGATGAATTATCAGAAGAGGATAAGGAAGCTTACGAGGCGACTTTCGAAGACGAAAATGGAGAAATACCGGAATCAATAGGTGCAGCAGCGTTAAACGAATGGATTTTTAATGAAGATACAATTAAGCAGGTGCTTAATATTTTAATGACAAATGGATTAAAAATTGACTATGGTCAGAAGATTGGAAAGACGATTGTTTTTGCGAAAAATCATTATCATGCAGAACGGATATTGGAAGTATTTCATAAGGAATATCCACATTTGCCTGATTATGCAAAGGTTATCGACAATTATATGACATATGCCCAAAGTGCAATTGATGAGTTCTCGGATCCAAAGAAAATGCCTCAGATTGCGATCTCGGTAGATATGCTGGATACAGGTATCGACGTTCCGGAGGTGTTGAATCTGGTGTTCTTCAAAAAGGTTATGAGTAAGGCAAAGTTCTGGCAGATGATTGGACGAGGAACGCGATTATGTCCAGGGCTGTTAGATGGAGAAGATAAGCAGAAGTTTTATATTTTTGATTTTTGTGGTAATTTTGAGTTTTTCAGATTGCATAAAGGAAAAGCAACAGCAAACATGCTTGCATTGCAAGGAGCAATATTCAATTTGCAATTTGACATGGCATATAAATTACAGGATATAGTATATCAGGCAGATCATTTGCGGGCGTTCCGAGAATCACTGGTTCGACAAATGAGTGAAAAAGTACAGGAATTGCCGCGTGATAATTTTGCTGTACGTCAACATCTGAAGTATGTTGACCTGTATTCTTCTGAAAAGAGTTATCAGGCGCTTTCATACGAAGATACATTACTTGTTCGAGAGGAAGTCGCTCCATTGATACAGCCGGATGGAGATGAAGCAAGTGCTGTTCGGTTTGATGCCCTGATGTATGGAATTGAACTCGCTTATTTAGCAGGAAAGAAATATTCAAAAGCCAGAAGTGACTTGTTTAAGCGTGTAGAGCGTGTGGCAAGTATAGCCAATATTCCGGAGATTCAGGCGCAGGAGGTATTGATAAATAAAATCTTACATACAGATTATGTGGAGAATGGTGGAATTAATGAGTTTGAGGAAATTCGCAAGAAGCTACGTGGATTGATGAAATATATTCCAAATGATAATGTCGTAAGATATATAACAAATTTCACGGATGAATTGTTGTCAATGGATTGGAATGATGCAGAACTTGAAAACGATGAATTGAAAAATTATAAAGCAAAAGCGGAGTATTATGTACGCAACCATCAAGATAATATAGCGATTGCAAAACTTAAAACGAATCAGCCATTGACGAGTGTAGATGTTCAGAGTTTGGAAGAAATTTTGTGGAAAGAAGTTGGAACAAAGCAAGATTACGAGTACGAATATGGAACGAAACCACTCGGTGAGTTTGTGCGTGAAATTGTAGGATTGGATATGAATGCGGCAAAGGAGGCATTTTCTGAATATCTTACCGATACGAGTCTGGATGAAAGGCAGATTTATTTTGTGAATCAGATTGTTGAGTATATTGTACATAATGGAATGATGAAAGATATGTCGGTACTACAAGAATCTCCATTTACGGATAAAGGAAGTGTAGTAGAGATATTCACAGACTTAAATGTATGGATGGGGATACGAAAGGTGATTGACGAAATTAATGCTAACGCGGCAGCATAAGAAAAGGCATAAATACTATGAAACTACATGAAAAAACAACCAAATCAAATGCGATGCTTCATGTCACACTTGCCTGTACCTTGGTGATTGCCATTGTGATATTCTTATTCGCAAAAGGCTATGTGGCAGACAAGCTGACATTTAACATTGTAAGATACATGAGCCAGAGGAAGATTCTGCTATTATATCTGGGCGTCATCAATCTCGTAACGTTTATCCTGTTTGGCAT
>ERZ835541.3548-NODE-3548-length-10664-cov-1.900650_pt1 | contig 10664 bp, 6 predicted proteins | sample MGYA00519945_ERZ835541 | MGnify/ENA primary metagenome ERZ835541 (study PRJEB31850, sample SAMEA3708780) | human gut metagenome | biome: human gut; feature: human-associated habitat; material: faeces | place: China | collected 2014 ...
GAAAAATACCGAATAATGACATCGCTAATTCATAGCTCATATAGCATGAAATAGATACATTATCTGGATAAGAAGCTATTCCGGATATCATTGATTGTTTCTGTTTGAAAGAGGCTTTACGCTTCACCCAGCCCCCCATCGTATTGTATGCTTTCGGATCAATCGGATTCATGTATTTATCATCCTGAAAAACATAAGATGTAACGTCAATCACCAAAGCGCTGTCCGGAGAATAAGCCTTTATAGAAAACTGATTTAAAATGACATCACTGAAACTTTTTTTCAGCGCATCTCCGATACGGGAATCTTGTTCTGTCACCGGACGGTCCGCTACCTGATATAACCTAACCAAAGAATCGGACCGGCAGAATTTCACTTGTAAAGGTGCAACAGGGCAAAAGCCAACAGATGATTCCTGAGGGTTACTTAGTTTATCGACTACACCTCCCATCAGCAAACGTTTACCCAACACATCTCTGGGTATTTCCATATATACTTTATCGTCTACCCAATAAAGATTCATCAGTCCTTTAGTTTCGACGCTATTCGGTTTATCCTTCAACAGTTTTTCGTATGCGCTTTTGGGTTTAACCTGCTCTATTTTCCCTTTTTTCTTTTTTTTGGCAACAGCCTCCAAAGGAGAAAAGACAAACACACCAAATACTGATAAAAAGAGCAAAAAGATATATTTATTCTTCATAATCATCTGTTTAATGCATTATTCATTTGATGAAGCAATAACTGATAATGAAGCCGCGTATCTTTATCAACATGTTGCTTCCGGCTGTTTAATAAATTACGTATGCGCAGGAAATAACCATAACACATACTATCCTGGTTTTTGGGAATAAAATACTCTGCCATTGGTTCGTCAAATCCAGCCACTGGATTAAACATACGCCCCAGATCGGACGCACAACAACATCCTTTATGCCCTACACCTGTTTTATGATGAAAAGCAGCTAACTGCCCCCATGCATCTTCTTCACTTTTCAATGATTTAGTATCTTTACTCAATCGGATTCCGGCAGTCGAAGCCAGGTGTTTGATAAACAAATTCTGCAGTTTCATTTGAGCAGCACTTAATTTACGTCCTTGTATAGTAGGATTCCATATATATGTATAAATATCATTCATACATTCATCAACATCATATCCTTCTTCTTTACCGGCTTTTAATGCCGAGAATTCTACCCGGGCAGGAGCTTTCATCAATAATTTCATCATTACATCCCGCAAAGCCTCCGATGGCTTCCCTACCATAGGCAGTACCTTCAGCACATTTTCATCATCCAGCCAATCCAAGGTCGCCAATTGCTCCAAAAAGTAATTCATTGCCTCTTTATAATTCTTCTCACGAAGAAGTGCACGGCCGATTCCAATATATGCCTGGTCGTAGTTACCATTATGCTTCAGGACTTCACGCCAGATATTAGCGGATTCATCATAATTACCTTTCTTGTACTCAGCCAGGCCATCGTTAATCATTTTACCATAATCAGTCAAAGTAAACTGGGTAATCGTTCCTAACTTCTGATCTGTAACCAAGAGAGAATCTCCAAGATCTTCAATTGCCGAAGGATTCATAAACAATCCGGCTTTATAACCATGTCCGCCAAAGGCATACAGCATATTACCCTGGAAATCATAAGCAAAGATACGGCCTTTTGTATTATCCAGTGCATAATAAACATCATTTGACAAGCAGCAGATATCTACAAACTTGGAAGGTCCTTTCATCTCGCCTTTTTCGGTGTAACGCAAATCACCATATGGATCATTGTAACCGTTACGCACCAAAATGTCAGTTCCCTTTGCATTCAACTTACGAATCGGTTCAGCCGACTCTACAGTTCCATCAAATGTACTGATTGTTGCATAAATGAAGTCTTCAGAATCCAGGCAAAGGTTCGAATACTCTGTCGGAACGAACAAATCCATCTGTGCACGCTGCTCTTTTGTAGCAACCAATTTCCACAAATAAGTAAAGAAATCATAAGTTACTTCACTGGCTCCGACAAATCCCGTAAAGTCTCCGGCGTCATCAAACTCAAGGAAACCTTTGTTTACGTTCTGAACCTGAGCAAAAATACGTTTTGCACCATCCACAACTAACTTTTGTGGGAGAAATTTTGCATCCGTATAGGTTTTATCATTTGGACGACCAATTACTTTTACCATATTGCCGTCTGCATCCAAGTGAACAATTTTGTTATTACCGGTATCGGCAATGTACATTTGTCCATCATCTGTTACAAATACATCCTGAGGACCATTCAATTTTACATCTTTTCCCTCAGCATCTTTATAACCGGTTACCTCTTTTACATAAGTAAACTCATTGTTTTCATATGTAAATTCACAAATACGATTATTTCCTGTATCTGCAACATACATCTTATTTCCAGTCGAGAAAAGACCTTGTGGCTCAGAAAAGTTGCCACAATCTTTAAAATCAGAACCGGAAATTACTCGCTCAACCGAATAAGCATCCGGAGACTCGCGGTCAACATCCCAGCAATCATAAGTATATGTATAATGTTTGCCATCAGAACTGTTCGCGAGGACCTCCGCGTTGCTTACAAGGAGGGATGCAACGAGTAATAACGCAAATACCGAAGTAAGTCGTTTCATTTTTCTCATTTTCTTTCCTCCTTATCAGTCTTTAATTCCGGAACTAGCCATTGTTTCCAGAATGTTACTCTCTGCCAAAATAAAGATTAAAATCGGCACCATCATAACGACCATTGTCGCAGCGGAACCTACACCGGCACGGGCAACACCACCGGCCATAATCTGCTGCAATGCATATGGCAGCATCTTATATTCTTCCGAGTAGATATACACCTGACCTTTCATGTTCCAAAGGTTTTGTACAGAGAAAATTGTTACTGTCAACCATGCCGGTTTTACGTTAGGCATGACAATCTGAAGGAAGATTCTTCCCTCTTTCGCACCATCAATCTTAGCCGCTTCAATCAATGCATCCGGAATCTGCTCCATAAACTGTTTCATAAGGAACAATCCCATCGGCAGTGCGAACGCCGGCACCATCAGTGCTAAATACGTATCAATCCATCCAAGCTTACTCATAATAATATAAGTAGGAATCTGCAATACATAAGCATTGAACATGATTGCAGCCTGAATAATCTTGAAAATCTTTCTGCTTCCCGGGAACTCATACTTTGCCAAAACATAAGCAGCCATTGAACCAATAATCAAATGACCTACCGTACCAAGCAATGTAATAAATACCGTGTTAAAGACATAACGGGTAAATGGTACATAGGAGCTTGACATAACAACAAGCAAATCCTGGAAGTTATTAAATGTTGGGTTCTTCACGAAAAATCTCGGTGGATACAGATAAATCTCATCCAGCGGTTTAAATGCACTACTGATGGAATATACCAACGGAAGTACAAAGAAGATACCAAACAAAATCAGCAAAATGTAAATACCGATATCACCACCGACTGAGCGGTTTGGTTTTCTTCGTTTTAATTTAATTAATTTCATCTTTGCTATACCTCCTATCAAGTTCCAACTTTGCTAAGCAGTGACTGAATTGCCTTATTCAACAACAGCATCACGGCGAACAAAATTGTTGCAATTGCGGAAGCATAACCCATCTCAAATCGTGTAGTACCATAGTCAATCAGATGGGTAACTACGGTACGCGCCGCGTAGTCCGTACTAGGGAAACCACAAAGCGCCATCGTCTGATCGGCGACACCGAATGTCTGTGTGATTGCCATTACGGCACCAAACAGAAGCATAGGTTTCATACCAGGCAGTGTGATGTACCAAAGTTCCTGCCAGCGGTTTTTAACACCGTCCACATAACCCGCTTCAAACTGCGAATTATCAATACCTTGAAGTCCGGCTACGAAGGAAAGGAATCCCTGACCAAGACTCATCCACAATACGACGATAATAATAACATTCATCATGTAGGCAGTATCCGTGAGCCACAGAATCGGCTCACTGATAAAACCAAATTTAATCAAAAATGAATTTACATATCCATATGCATCACCACTAAATAAGATAGACCATACCAAGTATGCCTGACCTGAAATTGTCGGTGCATAGAATACAACTACGGCAAAAGCACGGATATAACGTGGCAGCTCGTTGATAAACCAAGCGAACAAAAATGCCATGATATAACCAAGCGGTCCGGTAATTGCTGCCAGCAAGAATGTATTTTTAACCGCAATCAAGAATACATCATCTGCAAGAAGCAGGTTAATGTAGTTATCTACACCAACGAATCTTGCCGGTTCCAGTACGTTATAGTACGTGAAACTGTAAAATACTGACATCAGCACGGGCAAAATGTAGAATGCAGTAAACACAATCAAATACGGCAGAAGGAAAAGGTAACATGTCTTTGACATCTTAGCTTTCTTCCATGCGATTTTAGCATTGCGCTTTTTAATCTGCATGTATTTTCCCAGAAAATTCATTTTTTCACTCCTCTCTTATTTTTGTTTTGTTTCTTTTTCTTCTTGTTCCAGAGTCTTCAACCCAAACTCTTCACGTTTGTTTGATAACTCCTTATTTATCGTAATAACATAATCAAGAATCGTCTCTCGAGGGTCCTCGTTGTTATTCATGACTTTACGGATTGCGTTCGTGATATGACGCTCTGTGTAATATCCGCCGGCAACCTGCGGAATACCAAATGCCCATTTGTGCTGTTCATCCAGTACAGTGGACTCTTTGCTACTCCAAGACAATGTCTTAAAGGTTTCTTTGTTTGCTGTTGCATAACGTGCCGCAGCACCCATAACAGCCTCAAGCTCTCTTGCGTAGGTAGCCTGTGTATCAGCACTTGCCCACCATTTCAAGAAATCCCATGCGATTTCTTTCTTGCCACGTTGTTCCGCACCTTTAAGCATCATAGAAGCAGTACCCCATGACTGAACGGAACGGTTGATTGAGCCATCTTCCTGTTTCACACCAGGAACCATACCGAAGTTCCAAAGACCTTTAATCTCAGGAGCAAATACAGACAATGTATTAAATGTACTGTAATCTGCTACACCGATTGGCATCTCACCGCTTCGGAAACGGTTTGCGAAATCGTACTGTTTAACCAGTTTGTAGTTGGTAAATAATTTGGTATAGAATTCAAATGCCTGAATACCTTCTGTACTACCAATTGTTGTCTCAATACCGTCATCACGGTACAAGGAACCACCGCGCTGAACAAGCTGGGCATAGTAGTTTGCAAGGTCAGGGTTGGATGCGTTGTTAATCTTACGCTCTACCGAAGGAATTGCAAACGACATGCTGTTCTTCTGCAGTTTCGGAAGTACTTTGATTACATCATCCCATGTATTAATCTGTGTCGCATCAATACCAAGTTCTTCCATAATATCGGTACGATAGAACAATACGTTGTAGTTTTCTGTCTCCGGCAGACCATACAAACCTTTATGTCCGGACTTATCTTTCAACCAGTAAGACTCATAAGAACTTGCCTGGTACTCAGAAAGTACATCTTTATAGTCCGAGAACTGGGTCAAATCCACAGTCGCACCACGAAGTGCGTAGTTGACAGGCTCTGTCTGCGAAATACAAAGCGCTACATCCGGACCATTACCTGACATAACGGCAGGAAGCATCGCATTTACCGCACCGGCAGAGTTTGTAACTGTATTTGCTGACGCTGCAGCATCAATCAATTTAACATTTACTTTAATTTCTTTTCCATATTTTTCTTTTGAAGTCGGAGTAAACTGCTGGTCTACCATGTTCTTCAAAATATTACTCTGGTCACGTCCGGCAGTAATCCATACATCGATAACATCCGGATCATCCGAATCATACACATTACCAAGTGCAGAGGAATCGGAACGGAAGGAGTTAATAAACAATGTACACTCATGTACAATTCGGTCAAAACTTCCTTCGTTTACTTCTTCAATTGAAGATTTGTCGCCGGCAAGAACAATATAGTCAATATCCATCGCCGTTGCACTTAAGTTGTTAATTGATGTACCAAGAGAAGATACATTCTCTTTGAAGTTCGACAACGTCTGAGGAATTTTATCCGGACGGTCAACAAACTCTTCCATCTGTGCAGCCAGTGTCTGTGCTACGGCGATTTCACCACCACGTTCACCGGTATATGCAGTAACTTCATCAACTAAGCGATATAAGATTTTGGACTCATCGCCCATTGCCTTAATGATATCCGGATATACTTTTTCAATCTGGTAATCACGGAACTCATCCGGCTCTGTACCTGTCAATACAAGAATCTGACGATAGTACTGATTCATACGGTATACACTTTCAGACAACTGGGAGAGATACTCACCAAGTTCGCCAAGTGTAATTTTCAAACGAATTTTATGTTCTCCAGCAGTGAGGTGGAATTTGTATGCCTCGCCTTTATCATTCTGTAAGCAAAGCATTTCCCAAACATTGCTGTAAGTAAATTGCAGACTAGCTACCTCTTTAAAAGGAACCTCTCCGTCAATGTACAAAGAACGGTTTGCGATATAACCACGGTTATATCCCTGACGTCCTTTAATACCGATTACATAATCGCCTTCTTTTTCTACTTTCGTAGTCCATTCCAGCCAGTCACCGGCAACTTTCCACTGTGTACCACCAATTACATTCAAAACCTGTTTGTCTGTATTATGCTTGGTAACATTTCCTTTTTCATCCTCGTATTCGGTATCTCCCGATGTACGGTCATAAGTAGCATATAAAGATGGTGATGAACGTCTGTCCGACTTTTCACCCTGAATCTTCTGAACGTAAGATTTGTCAACGTTATTTGTCTTTCCTTTGTTCTCTGCTGCGTACTCTGCATAGGTAGGAATCTTCTTCATATTACCTACTGTGAACTTACGCATAATCAAACGTTCGTTGACACCAGTTAAGCGAATCTTATTGACACCCTTCTTTAAATAGAAGTAATACGGATCCATCTCATATCCGGTTGGGTCTTCAAAATAGGAAGAAATCCATCCGCGTGTCGGATCCTCAATCTGGGAAGGACGAATCTCATTTCCCTGGTTATCCTTGCTTGGTTTGCCATCATCCGTGTAGACACGTTCGAAGTCAACACCCTCGGCACCATTAAATGGAGTTTCGTATTTACCCGTTTTTTCATTGTAAAGTTCTACCTTGGTCTCAATTGCAATTCCTCGGTCGTCCTTGTCTCCTGTGGAAGGATAGTACTCAAGGTTCAAGTTGTAATAACCCTCCTCTTCCACATTAACAGAATACACTGCGCTTTCTCCTTCCGGAATCAACACCGATTCTGATTTTTCATTCTCCGGACCAAGATCATTATGTACAGTGACGTTTTTGGTTGTCTCTTTCTTCACGAAACCGGCAACCGGAATATCATAGGAACCACTTGGTGTATTGGCGTCCGTGCGCTTAGCCACATAATCACTGTACTGGCCTTCACGCTGATATTCGCTGCTCATAGTGTCAAAATCCACACCTGCGTACTTGTCGGAGTTGTCACTTACGGAAGAACCTTTTAACTTGAAAAATAGTACAAAAGCGATAATCACCAGTACTACAATCAAGAATGTCCGTAAGCCTTTTTTCTTCATCAACTTTGACATAGCTGTCGCAATCTCCTTTCGTTGTTTCTCTTTTTATGCATTCTGCCAGTGAAATAAGCCATGGGAGCAAAACACATAATGTTTTTTTGTATAATATGTATACAGTTTGTTATAAAGTATATCACCATTTTTGTAACATGTCCATAGTTTTTGATAGATTTTTTTATGTATTTTTGCTAAAAAATGATTGGTTTTCCCTTGAAAAATGTTTTGTATTTACAAGAGAGAATCCATATAGTAGAATGCAGGTATACATATTTCATAACTTGGAGGTTTTTATGGACAACAAAAAAACAGGCATGAATCCGATACTTCCGGGCTTCTACCCGGATCCATCGATTTGCCGTGTAAACGATGATTATTATTTGGTAACTTCAACTTTTGCTTATTTCCCCGGTGTTCCAATCTTTCACAGCCGTGATTTAGTACACTGGAATCAGATTGGTAACATATTAGAAAGAAAAGAACAGCTTCCTTTGGTAAATGCAGAAACAAGTGAGGGTATCTTTGCACCGACACTGCGCTACCACGATGGAACCTTTTACATGATTACAACAAACGTAACACCAACGAATGATATCAATAATTTTATTGTCACTGCAACGGACCCTGCCGGTCCTTGGTCGGATCCATATCCTTTGGATTCTGCCGGCATTGACCCATCTCTCTTCTTTGATGATGATGGCAAATGCTACTACTGTGGTACACAGAACCGCAGAGAAGGCTCCCGCTATTTCGGTGATAATGAAATTTATATTCAGGAATTAGATTTAAATACGATGAAACTTGTCGGCGAAAGTTACCCGGCATGGCATGGTGCTCTCCGCGGTGTGGAATGGCCGGAGGGACCACATATCTACAAGAAAGACGGCTATTACTATCTTTTGATATCCGAAGCCGGAACCGGGCACAACCATGCTGTTTCAATTGCACGAAGCAAAAGTTTGACAGAACCTTTTACCGGTCATAAGGCAAATCCAATTTTCACACACCGTCATCTTGGCTACCACTATCCGATTGTAAATGTCGGACATCCGGATATCGTTGAGACCCAGAATGGTGAGTGGTGGATGGTATGCTTGGCCTCCCGTCCACGAGGCGGCTACTATAGGAATTTAGGACGCGAAACTTATTTAGTACCATTTATCTGGGAAGATGGATGGCCGGTAATCAATCCGGGAAAAGGTATTTTGGAAGATACTTTCCCAATGCCTAATCTTCCTGCTTATGAAGCGAAAGAAATTCCTGCAAAAGAAGATTTTGACACCGATACGCTTCCACTTCATTTTATGTACTTACGCAATCCGAAAGAGGAAAACTATTCTCTTACGAATCGTCCGGGATATTTAGAAATGAAACCGGATGCTGATACGTTATCCTCAAAAGGAACTCCTTCCTATGTGTGTCAGCGCCAGCTTAGTTTTGATTTTACAGCAGAAACAAAACTTTCGTTTTCTCCTGCTGTAGAAAACGAGCAGGCAGGAATTGCCATTTACCAGAGCCAGTCATTTAACTACCAGCTCTTGGCCGGCAAAAAAGGAGACGCCACTGTTCTCTCTCTTGTTAAGACAGAACGTGATAAGGTCACTGTCTTAAAAGAAGAAATACTGGATGCCCTTTATCCTGACCTCACACTTCGCATCACGGAAAATGAACAGGATTTAACCTTTGCTTATTCTGTCGATGGTAAATCTGAGAAAATACTTGCGGATAAAGTAGATGCAAGAATTCTGTCTACTGATGTAGCCGGTGGCTTTGTCGGAAACACCATCGGATTGTATGCGACCTCAAACGGCAAAGATAGTAATACCGTCGCAGCATTCGATTACTTCTTGTATGAGGATGATAACAAATAAGATAGTTACTATAAAAAAAGTTACAAATCGACTCGAAACAAAAGATTCGCTTTCGCGAATAAAGTTTCTCGCTGATTTGTAACTTCTTTTTTATTGAAAGCACCTTATTTTTAACGTCCCTCTAAGCGCAAGATTTCTTTCTTTAACCGCTTCATTATTTTTTTCTCTAATCGTGAGATATAACTTTGGGAGATGCCTAAGAGGTCTGCGACTTCTTTCTGTGTGAGTTCCTGTCCGAGTTTATCGTCGATTCCAAAACTAAGACGGATAATCGTTTGTTCTCGTTCAGATAATGTTTCCAATGCTTTACGCAGTAAACTTCTATCAACTTCTTTTTCAATGTCTTTGTAAATAATATCTTCACTTGTTCCCAAAATGTCCGAGAGCAGCAGTTCGTTTCCATCCCAGTCAACATTTAAAGGTTCATCAATGGATACCTCTAATTTCGTTTTATTATTTCTACGCAGATACATAAGAATTTCATTCTCAATACAGCGTGACGCATAGGTTGCAAGTTTGATATTTTTCGTCGGGTTAAAGGTATTAATTGCCTTCATCAGACCAATTGTTCCAATCGAGATTAAATCCTCCACGCCGACACCTGTATTATCAAACTTTTTCGCTATGTACACAACAAGGCGAAGGTTATGTTCTACCAGTGTATTTCTCGCTTTGTCGTTCTGCTCTCCCCCCAATTTCTCAATGCAGGCTGCCTCCTCTCCCGGCTCTAAAGGCGGCGGCAGAATCTCTGCCCCTCCAATATAATGAATATCACCTCCGCGGTGAAAAAATACACTTTTCCAATCCTGAATCATCCGGAACTGAAACTGTCCCGGCATCGAAATCTTAAGCAGCATACTATGATTTCTCCTTTCCTTTTTCATTATTCAACATATCGGGATGCAGTATCATTTCATATTCTCCATCCACAGAAACACATTCTTCGCAGACCGCCACCCATGCATCTTCCACAAACTGCCAGTCTCCCCCACATTCAATTTCCAGTCGTTGTGCCCGAAAAGCACAAAGCATTCCCATCTTTTTTCCTACAGAATGGTAGGGAATCATCCGCATCAACGGAGGGTCTTTTCCCTTCCACAATTTTTCCAAAAATTTCTTACTGCCGAGCATAACCGGCTTTTTGCTGATTGCATCGTAAAGTCCATTTCCGGTATCCAAAAGTGCCATTCCTTCGATT